>JACCDY010782561.1_pt1 | contig 19951 bp, 22 predicted proteins | sample 7446391 | NCBI WGS metagenome assembly JACCDY01 (sample SAMN15323451, study PRJNA562643) | freshwater metagenome | isolation source: river surface water | place: USA:Blue River Watershed | collected 2017-08-18
CCTTTCAACTAAACGCTTCGCGTTCAGTTGGCTTTTTTCATTCTCGTCAGCTTACACAAGCGAGCTTGTGACGCTGCCTCAAACGAAAAAAGCCTGTCACTTTCGTGACAGGCTTTGTAGCGAGACCAGGATTGAACCCGGGACCTCAGGGTTATGAAGATTTTTTGAGAAAATGAAGGCTTTGATTTGTAGTGAGTTATGTTTTGACAAAACCGAAATTGACCGATTTCAGTCGAATTAAGGGGATGTTTTCCTCACGCAGGGTGAAGAAAATAAAAGGTGAAATACCTAGTATAGTGGACATTGATTAATGAAGTGTATTTTTGAACATTAGAAGATGGGTAGTACTCTAATAGATTTAGATTACAACTAGATTTTAAAAGTAAAAAATGTGATGAAAGACAAAAAAAACTTACTTGAACGCATTGGTGTAATTGGAATAGTATTAACAGCAATTACATCACCTTGCTGCTTCCCCTTGTTTGGAATAGTTCTTTCTGCCTTAGGATTTGGATCTTTTGAGTTATTCGGGGGTGTTACAATGTATATCTTTCTATTATTTGTTATTTTATCAATTATAGAATCTTTATTTTCATTTTTATACAATAAAAAAATACTCCCACTATTAATTGGTATAGTTAGTGGTCTATTAGTATTTTACAATTACTTTTTTGACTCCAAAGGTTATGACACTTTATATATTGGCATATTTGGATTAATAATTGCGAGCATAATTAATTATTATGAAACAAGAATATTTAAACTTATGAAAAATAACGGAGTTGTTTTAAAATCTATGATTACTTGTCCTCATTGTGGACATCAAAAAGAAGAGACCATGCCAACTGATGCATGTCAATATTTTTATGGATGTGAAAAATGTAAAACTGTATTGAAACCCAAACAAGGTGACTGTTGTGTTTATTGCAGTTATGGCACTGTTCCATGTCCACCAATTCAAGAGAATAAAAAGTGTTGTTAAATTTGTCTAACGACAATATAGAGTGGGCAAAGGATGTTTTCCTTATACAGACACTCACGCAAAAAACTATCTTCAGCTTATTAATTACACATTATGCATACCTATCTTGTAAATGCGACTATTCAAATTCTACCATTAGCCCAAAACAAGCATCCTTATGACTGGGTAGATGATGCTATTACTGTGATACAATCCTCTAATTTAAAATATGAAGTTAGACCTTTTTCAACTGAATTAGAAGGTAGATACGAGCAGGTTATCAAGCTATTCAATGATGTGAATGAACATCTTTATGCAAAGAAATGTGATGAATGGATATGTAATTTACAAATCCAAATATGAGCTAACGGCGATATGACTGGAGAAGAAAAAACTGATAAATTTAAAATCTAATCAACTGAATTAACACGATATTTTTTATATAACTTGATAGCCGCAAAAAAGACAAATAGGAGAGTAAAAATACCAATCAAGGCCCAAAAGAAACTTATCAATTGTTTTACGACCACTAAAAGTACAATTGCAATCAGTAATACTGTAGGTACTTCATTCCAATACCTTACTTGTTGAGCTGTGAATGGGTATTCATCATGCATTGATTTTTTGTATAAATACTGTAATGAAAATTGATACCCATACAACAATACCACTAAAATTAGTTTAAGTAAAAACCATAAACTTTCTTTTTCAAATATAATCTTATGCCATCCTCCATTAATGGTAACTAAGATCCCAAACAGCAAAGTAATAATGGCTGATGGCCAAGTAATGCCTAACCAAAGTCGCTGGAGCATTATTTTTAATTGACCTTGCAAAATCTTTTTTTCAGATGCTCCCTTTTCATTTGCTTCAATAATATAGATAACCAATCTTGGCATGTAAAACAAGCCCGCAAACCAAGTAACTACAAAAACTATGTGCAGCGCTTTTAAATAAGGATACATTGGTTTATTTTTATTTGTTTAACGAAAAGGTTGAATTAACTCATCCACAGCTTTAATCCAATTTGACTGCGCATTCAAACAAGGAATCATTGCAAAGCTTTCGCCGCCCGCCTCTAAAAATATTTCTTTACCCTCCACCGCTATTTCCTCTAATGTTTCTAAGCAATCAGAAACGAATGCTGGACAAGCTACCAGTAATTTTTTTATCCCCTCTTTTGGTAATTCTTTTAATCTAGCAGCAGTATAAGGTGTCAACCACTTTTCTTGTCCTAAACGAGATTGGAAAGTTTGTTCAAATTTATTATGCTGCAAACCTAATTGCAAGGCAACCAGTTTCGTTGTTTCAAAAGTTTGGTGCCTATAACAAAATTCATGTGCACTAGAAGCAATATTACAACAATCCTTTACTTTTAAACAATGATGGCAGGTTATGTCGCCTTTTTTAATGTGCCTTTCAGGAATACCATGATAACTAAAAATTAATTTATCAAAATCTTGTTGCAAATAGGGCTGAATTGAACTTGCTAATGCATCTACATAAATTTTATTCTCAAAATAAGGAGGGACTATTGTTAATTTAAATGGGTATTTATTTTCGGCATGTATTTTTTGCGCATATTCTACTGCCGTTTCGTAACTACTCATGGCATAATGGGGATATAATGGAAATAGAATCACTTCTTCCAAATCAGGTACTTTCAATTGCAAAATTTCAAATGCTTTTGCAGGATGGGGTGCCCCATACCTCATGCATACTTCCACTACCTCTGGTACAACCTGCTGTAATGCTTTTTGTAATTCATAAGTATTCACCAATAATGGCGAACCTTCTTTTGTCCAAATAGATTGATAAGCATGAGCCGATTTGGGAGATCTAAAAGGAACAATAATACCTTTAACAAGCAATGTTCTTACAATAAATGGAATATCTATTACTTTTTCATCCATTAAAAACTCTCTTAAATAAACCTTAACGTCCGAAACTGAGGGTGAATTTGGGGACCCTAAATTCATTAGAAGTAGCCCTTTTTTCGACTGTTTTTCCATAATTAACTAGTTATGCAAATATCAAATTAAAATGATATAAATCATGAGATAAACTTGCGATTAAACTAATTATGACAATCAGATGACATTTTTATTGCTTAAAGAAAATACCTTCGTACTATTAATTTATACATGCATTTACACCATTTCTATCTAGTAGGTATTAACTATAAAAAAACCGATGCATCAACGCGTGGTCTATTCGCTATAGATGATCAAGAAAATGGGAGTTTATTGAACGATGCAAAAGAAATAGGTATCCATCAAATTTTTGTGTTAAGTACTTGTAATAGAACTGAAGTGTATGCTATTGCCCACAGTGCAAAAATAATTATGCAACTTATAGCTAAACATACTGCTGGTGATTTAGCAACACTAAAGCAAAAATGTTATGTAAAAAATTCTAAAGATGCGGTTCGTCATTTGTTTGAAGTGGGAGCTGGTTTAGATTCTCAAATATTAGGTGATTATGAAATTATTGGACAATTAAAAAATGCTTTCAGAATTGCTAAAGAGCAAAAAACAATAGATACTTTTTTAGAAAGATTATTTAACACTGTTTTACAATCCTCCAAGTCAATAAAAAATAATACAGAATTAAGCAGTGGTACTATTTCTGTCTCCTTTGCTGCTATAAAGTATATACTTGGCAATATAGAGGAAGCTCATTCAAAAAATATCTTATTGGTGGGTACGGGTAAAATAGGGGTGAATACTTGTAAAAATATTTTGGATTATATACACCCAAAAAATCTTTGGGTAATGAATAGAACCGACGAAAAAGCTCAAAGTTTATCAACCCAAATTAACGTTGCATTTAAACCCTATCAGGATCTTGAAACTAGCATTAATGACGCTGATGTAATAATAGTTGCAACCAATTCAAAAGAATTTATTATTAAAGAAAATAGCATCAATAAAAATAAGATAAGACATTTCATAGATATGTCTATACCAAATAATATTGACCCGGCTATTCTTTATACCCCAAATCAGCATCTCGTAAATGTGGATGATTTATCAAAGATCAATGATATTACATTATCCATCAGAAAAGTACAAGTACCTAGGGCACTAGAAATTATTACAGAACATTTCACTGAATTTTATGATTGGCATCAACTAAGAAAGTACGCACCTGTTTTAAAATCTTTAAAGGAAAATTTGAATGCCATTCACGAACAAGCCTTCCCTGACAAAAGTGTAAAACCAGAATTAGTTGCTAAAATTGTGAACAAAGTAGCAGCAAATATTAGAACAAATAATCATCCAACTTGCTTTTACATGCAGGCAGTACAAGATTTTATTGATCAACCTATTTTTAATTAACCATGTCAAGCTTTTGGAAAATTGGAACAAGAGATAGTCAATTAGCCATGTGGCAAGCAAATTGGGCTAAGGAATTATTGTTTAAAAATGGTATTGTAACAGAATTGATCCCAGTTAAATCAGAAGGTGATATTGATTTAATTACCCCATTGTATGAAATGGGTGTACAAGGTATTTTTACAAAAACTTTAGATATTGCTATGCTAAATGGAGCTATTGATATTGCGGTGCATTCTATGAAAGATGTTCCTACTCAATTACCTAAAGGCATTGTACAAGCCGCAGTATTACCAAGAGCGAATTATGGAGATGTATTGGTTTTAAACAACCAATTAAAGGATAATAAATGCCAGGGAAGTATAGGAGATGTAGTTGATTTATCCCATACTGCAGAAAATTTAGTTATAGCTACTAGTAGTGTACGTCGAAGAGCACAATGGTTAAACCGTTTCCCCAATCACCATTTAGAATCGTTAAGAGGCAATGTAAATTCCAGATTAAAAAAAGTATATGCAAGTAACTGGAATGGCGCTGTATTTGCAAAAGCTGGATTAGAGCGCATTAATATTTTACCTCATAATGCTATAGATATTGAATGGATGTTACCAGCTCCTGCCCAAGGCGTCGTAGTAATTGTAGTAAGAGAAGACAATAAAGCCCTACTTGAAATGGTAAAACAGTTAAACGATGCTAGCACCGCTTTATGTACTAAAATAGAAAGAGATTTTTTAAGAACTTTATTAGGAGGATGCACCACCCCCATTAGCGCATTGGCAAAAATAGAAAATGAGCAAGTACATTTTGCTGGTCAATTAATGTCATTAGATGGGAAAGAAAAATTAGAAATAAACAAAGTACTACCATTAGCACAAGCAAAAAATATAGGTATAGAGGCAGGAAATGAAATTCTTGAAAATGGTGGACGTCCAATTATAGAAAAAATTAAACAAGGTGCATAACCCAATTCAAATATTATTTACTGGTCAATCAATTGAAAAGGGAATTATAGAGAAACTCCCAAGTCATTTGATTCTAGATACAATACCTTTTATTGAAACAAATCTTTCAACAGACGCAAAAGCGCTTGAGACATTACAGCAACTTGTAAATCAAAATGCTTTTGTTGTTGTTACAAGTCAGATAGCCGTTAATTGGTTTAAAGAAAATATTACAATAATTCCTAATTGGAGTATTGCATGTATGAAAGGGCAGACTGAAAAAGCATTATGTGATTTAGGTTGGGGCAAATTAATACAGTATACAGCTACAAATAGCTTGGAATTAGCAAAAGAAATTGCATCCAACGTCCCTAAATCCAACATAATAACTTTTGTTGGCAGCAATCAGAGGCTGGCCAACTTGCCTAATTATTTAGAAAACCAGGACTTTTCAGTAAAAGAATTAGTAGCATATACTACAATAGAAAAATATCAAGAAATTGATAAACAATATGATGCAATTATTTTTTTAAGCCCTAGTGCAGTAAATTGTTTTTTTAATCACTATTCTATTGAAGAGCAAGTAAAATTATTTGCTATAGGTCAAACTACTTCTGAAGCAATTTATAAAAGAACAAACAATGAATCAATTGTTTCAGATGGAACAAGCCAATGTGAATTATTTAACACGATTATTAATTATTATCAAAATATATGTCACTAAAAAACGATTTATTATTAAGAGCCTTAAAAGGCGAAGAGGTAGAACGCGTTCCAGTATGGATGATGCGTCAGGCAGGAAGATATTTACCTGAATATATAAAGATTAGAGAGAAATATGGCTTTTTTGAAAGATGCCAAACACCTGCATTGGCTGCAGAAATAACCATTCAACCTGTGGATATTGTTGGCGTTGATGCTGCTATTTTATTTTCAGATATTTTAGTAGTCCCACAAGCCATGGGATTGGAAGTGCAATTAATAGAATCCAAAGGCCCCTTTTTACCCGACCCAATTAAAGTAAAAGCCGATTTAAATAGAATTCGTGTCCCAGAAATTCAAGAAACCTTAGGTTATGTAATGGATGCAATTAAGTTAATTAAACAACAACTTAATGGCCGTGTACCATTGATTGGATTTGCAGGTGCACCCTGGACATTATTATGTTATATGGTGCAAGGAAAAGGAAGTAAAACATTTGAAGAGGCAAAAGCATTTTGCTACACACAACCAGAATTGGCACATCAGTTATTACAAATGATTACATATACCACCATTGGTTATTTGACTGCACAAATTGAAGCTGGTGCCGATACAGTTCAAATTTTTGATAGTTGGGGTGGTTTATTAAGCCCTGCAGATTTTGAAGTATTTTCTTTACAATACATTCGACAAATTGTTACTGCAGTTAAAGACAAAGCACCTACTATCATTTTTGCAAAGGGCGCCTGGCATTCATTGGAAGCTATGAGCCAAACAGGTGCGGCTGGTTTAGGTATTGATTGGTGCATTACAGCACCTATGGCCAGAAAATTAGCCGGAAACAAGACTACTTTACAAGGAAATTTTGATCCTGCAAAACTATTGTCTCCGATACCAACCATTGTAAAAGAAACCGAAGACATGTTACGTGCTTTTGGAAAGAAAAATTATGTAGCAAATTTAGGTCATGGGATCTTACCTAATGTACCGGTGGATCATGCAAAAGCATTTGTCAATACCATTAAAAACTTTGATTACTCAAAAATATAAATATGTACTTACAAAGAAGAAATAGAATCTTAAGACAGACACCTGCCATTCGCGCTATGGTGGCAGAAAATAGCTTAACGCCTAATGACTTTATTGCTCCATTATTTATCGAAGATGGGACTAATTTGAAAACAGAAATTAGTTCAATGAAGGGGTACTATCGTTATTCGTTGGATAACACCATAAAAGAGGTTAAATCATTATGGGCTTTAGGCATTAAAAGTGTTTTAATTTTTGTAAAATCTCCAGAGGCATTAAAAGACAATACAGGGAAAGAAGCATGGAACCCAGATGGTATCATGCAAAGAAGTATTAAAGCCATTAAAGATGCTGTACCAGAAATGATTGTAATGACCGATGTTGCATTAGACCCCTATTCATCTTACGGCCATGATGGTATCGTAAAAGATGGTGAAATTATAAATGATGAAACTGTGGAAGCCTTAGTTAAAATGAGTCTAAGTCATGCAGCAGCTGGTGCTGATTTTATGGCACCAAGCGATATGATGGACGGTAGAGTAGGCGAAATAAGAAAAGTATTAGAACAAAATAATTATACTCGAGTTGGAATCATGAGTTACAGTGCAAAATTTGCTTCTTGTTTTTATGGACCATTTAGAAATGCATTAGACAGTACACCAGGATTTGGCGATAAAAAAACCTATCAAATGAATTACGCCAATCGCATCGAAGCTATTAAAGAAACTTTAATGGATATTGAAGAAGGAGCAGATATCGTAATGGTAAAACCTGCTATGGCCTATTTGGATATTATTCGCGAAATAAAAAATGCAGTGACGATACCTGTAAGCGCCTACCATGTGAGTGGTGAATATGCAATGATCAAAGCTGCTGCAGAAAAGGGTTGGATAGACGAGGAAAAAGCCATTATAGAAAGTTTAACTTCTATTAAACGTTCGGGGGCCGACTTAATTGCAACTTATTTTGCAAAAGATGCAGCTAAACTAATCAACGGTTAATATTTATAATACTATTTTATGTTTCAACTTACAAAAAGTAAACATTTATTTGAACAAGCACAAAAAGGAATTCCAGGTGGTGTAAACTCTCCTGTACGTGCATTTAAAAGTGTGGGTGGCGCCCCTGTATTTATTCAATCGGCTAAGGGCGCTTATTTATTTGATGTAGATGGTAATAAATACATTGACTATATTGCTTCATGGGGGCCTATGATACTAGGACATGCTCATCCTGAACTTGTAGCTGCCATCCAAAAACAAGTGGAATATTCAACTTCCTATGGAGCACCTACCCTATTAGAAATTGAAATGGCTGAATTAATTAAATCAATGACGTCAAATGTAGATTTAATAAGAATGGTAAGTAGTGGTACAGAAGCATGTATGAGTGCCATTCGTTTGGCAAGGGGTTTTACAGGTAAAAATAAATTTATCAAATTTGAAGGATGCTATCATGGACATGCAGATTGCTTTTTAGTCAAAGCAGGAAGTGGATTAGCTACATTGAATATCCAAACCGTACCTGGTGTAACCGCAGGAGTAAGCATGGATACTTTAACCTGTGCATTCAATGATTTAGATGCAGTCAAAAAGTTAGTTGCAGAAAATAAAGATCAAATAGCAGCCATCATAGTAGAACCTGTGGTAGGAAATATGGGTTGTATTATACCTAATGAAGGATTCTTAGAAGCATTGAGAACAATTTGTGATGAAGGAAAAATGTTATTGATTTTTGATGAAGTCATGACAGGATTTAGATTAGCCAAAGGTGGTGCACAGGAGCTTTTAAACATTAAAGCCGACTTGGTTACTTATGGCAAAGTAATTGGGGGTGGCATGCCAGTGGGTGCCTTTGGTGGTCGACTTGAAATTATGTCACATATTGCACCCTTGGGCAATGTGTATCAAGCAGGAACGTTAAGTGGCAACCCCATTGCAATGCGCGCTGGATATACACTATTGTCCTTGTTAAAAAATGGAAATCATTATAATTCATTAGAAAAGAAAACAATCTATTTAAAAGAAGGATTATCAAAAGTTTTTACAAAAGCAGGTGTGCCATTTGTAATCAATCAAAAGGGCTCTATGATTAGTTTACATTTTAGTGCAGTGCCAGTAACCAATTTTGAAACTGCAGCAGCAGCCAACAATAATTTATTTAACCAATTTTTTCATAAAATGTTAGAACGCGGAATTTATTTACCGCCCTCTGCATTTGAAAGTTGGTTTTTAAATGATGCTCTCACCTATGCAGACTTAGATGCAACTATTGAAGCAGCGGAAGAAAGTATTCAATCATTACTATAAACTCATTTTATGCAAGTAAGTTCCAAATTATTAAATAAATACAACGTACCCATTCCTAGATATACCAGTTACCCAACAGTACCTTATTGGGACGAAACTATTGATACCAATAAATGGCAAACTTTATTTACAAAGCGCTTTAATGAGTGTAATGAAAATGCAGGAATAAGTTTGTATTTGCACTTGCCATTTTGTGAAAAGTTGTGTACTTTTTGTGGATGTAATAAAAAAATTACCACCAACCATAGTGTTGAGGAAGAGTATTTGAAAGTGATTTTAAAGGAATGGGATAACTATCGAACTTTAATGGTAACCAACCCTGTAATTAGCGAATTACATATTGGGGGCGGTACGCCTACCTTCTTCTCGCCAGAAAATTTAAAAAAGATTTTCACAACCATTTTTAAAGATGCTATTATTCCCAAGAAACATGAATTTAGTTTCGAGGGACATCCCAATAATACTACCCAAGAACATTTACAAACTTTATTTGATTTGGGGTTTAATAGAGTAAGTTATGGTATGCAAGACAGCAATCCAGAAGTACAAGAAGTCATTAACCGACAACAACCGCATGAAAATGTGGTACGTGTCGTACAATGGGCAAGAGCAATAGGATACGAGTCAGTTAACCTAGATTTAGTCTACGGACTTCCACTACAAAATATAGAACGTATACAAAAAACAATCAATGATGCATTGTCTATAAAACCTGATCGAATTGCATTTTATAGTTATGCGCATGTACCATGGACGAGTAAGGCTCAAAGATTATTCGACGAGACCGATTTGCCAACCCCTGAAGCTAAAATGCAATTGTATCAATTAGGTACAAAAATGTTTACAGAAGCTGGATATGTTGATATAGGTATGGACCATTTTGCACTACCCTCTGATTTAATGGTACGTGCAAGAGAAAAAGGAACCTTACATCGTAATTTTATGGGCTATACGGTGCAACAAACAGGTATGTTATTAGGCTTAGGCGTTTCTAGTATCAGTGATATCTATTATGGATTTGCTCAAAACAAAAAAACAATTCATGAGTATTATGAAGAAGTAGAAAAAGGAGCACTAGCCATTACGAAAGGCTATTTCTTGAATGATGAAGATCAATCCATGCGTCAATATATTTTAGATGTGGCTTGTTTAGGGAAAGCAAATTTTATTGAGAAAGATTTGCCTTTGTTGAAAAAATATTCTTTCCCTGTATTATCAGAATTAGCAAAAGATGCTTTTGTACAATGGGATGAAAAAGGATTAATTGTTACCCCTCTTGGTAAGCATTTTATTCGCAATGTTTGTAAAGCTTTTGACATTAAATTATTATCTGCCACACATAAAAAACAAACATTCAGCAAAGCTGTATAAAATTCCTCACACAAAAAAGGACCCACGATTTAAAGTGATGGTGTTGATTTGTAATGAGTTATGTTTTCACAAAACCGAAATCAACCGATTTCAGTCGATTTGAGGGGGTGTTTCCCTCACGCAGAGATATAAAAATAAAAGGAATGAATCGGACGAACCTGGTTAAATTATATTAGTTATATTTTTGACTGAATCTCAATATATAAAATCTAAATTATTTTGTACTTTAATCTATTTAACTTTGAATAGTAATACGACTATTATAAATATTGCCCCCAATTTATGAATAAAATTTTTACCTACACTACAGTTTTCTTTTTTGTTACAATATGCTTAATTTTTTCTTGCCAAAAAAATGAAAGTACTACTGATACATTATATAAACCAGCTACATTTACTATCAAGTTAATAGATGCGCCTGTTGCTTATGACAAGGTATTCATTGACATTCAAGATGTTCAAATAAAGTCATCTACGGATAACACAGATACGGGATGGAAATCTCTTACAATATCAAGAAAAGGTGTTTATAATATTTTAGATTTTAAAAATGGATTAGATACTCTTTTAGGTACTATAAGTTTACCAGCAGGGAGAATAAGTCAACTTAGATTGGTTTTAGGCACAAATAATAAAGTGCAATATCAAGGAGTTTTATCAAACATGACTACCCCATCTGCTCAACAGTCAGGGCTTAAGTTATTAATTAATGCCACATTGCTTGAAGGTATCAATTATGTTTATTGGATTGATTTTGACGCAGCAAAATCTATAGTTCATATAGGTTCTAATAACTTTATTTTAAAGCCAGTTATCAAAGTCTTTACTCAAGCAAGTTCTGGCGCTATCAAAGGTATACTGTCTCCAGCTTCTTCTAAAGCAGTAGTATTTGCTATAAATAATTTAAACGATACAATTGGCACAACACAAATTGATACTACTACTGGATCATTCTTGTTAAATGGTCTGGCCGCCGGCACATATACTGTAAATATGCATGTAACAAATGGTCCAAAGAAAGACTCTACCAAATCTAATATTATTGTAACCAATGGAGTTGTAAATGATTTAGGCACAATAATTTTAAGAAATTAATTCTACTTATTTCTTAAAATTATCTAAAATGATTTGACAACCTACTGATTGTATTTCAGCAGAATTGTGTTGTTGGGATCCTAGTTGACCGTCGTCATTAAAAGTGAACGTTATGGTTGATCTTACTTTGTTTTGGTAAGAAATGACAAAAACCTCACGCAAAACCTCACGCAAACCTCACGCAGAAACAACAAAGGACCCACGATTTAACGTAAGTCCTTGATTTTCGTGTAGCGAGACCAGGATTTAAAATGAAGCTCCTATAATATCAGACATTGATACTCCACTCTTTGACACTGGTACCTTATTTATTTTGGACTTTTAAAGGAAAAGTACGAATATATGATATGAGCTACTGATTTTTTATGGTAATTTTGTACTATGGATAAAAGTTTAGATCAAAAAATAAATAACGATTTAATTTTAAGGGAACGCCTAGCCATCCAAAGAACAAATATGGCCAACCAAACAACCTTATTATCTTTTGTTAGAACTTCGCTTTACTTTTTAATAGCTGGCCTTTCTATACGTAGCTTTTTTAAATTAGAATTGCTCGTTTATCTCGAAATACTTTTATTTACATGCTCTTTACTGCTCTTTGGATTTGGATTGTATAATTATAAGAAAAATAAAAAAATAATTATACAAAGCGAAATTCATATTGGAAATTACAAGCATGATTACAAAAATCAAAGTTAAGGTATACAAAAAGGATACTAATTTAAATAACCTACCACTCAAGTTTTAGAAAAATATTACCTTGATCCAAAGGTGTTAACTGCTGTAGAAATATCAGCCTTAAAAGTTCGTGTTTTCGGTAAGAAATGATAAAAACCTCACGCAAACCTCACGCAGAAAGAGAAAAGGACCCACGATTTAACGTAAGTCCTTGATTTTCGTGTAGCGAGACCGGGATTTGACCCAAATTAAGAGGGTATTTTCCTGACGCAGTAGTTTTTCAAAAATTATTTGAATTTTAGCTCATTAGTGAATTCATTGTTTAAGTAGTAAATTTGTATCCTATTAATAAAGTGAAATAATCATGAGTACAATTACATTGAGTTTAAAAAATATTAAATGCGAAGGGTGTGTAAAATCAATCAAAACAGCGTTGGAAAAGCATACTAATATACAAGAGGTGAATGTGGTAAAAGAAACTGGTGCCGTTACAATTAAGGGGGAAGGTTTGATAAACTCAAATATCATAGAGGAACTTACTGCATTGGGTTTCCCAGAAAATAAAAAAGGTTTTTTTTCTAAACTATTCTCTTAATAAGAAATTTGACAAAAATCACGCAAAAAATAAAAAAGGACCTACGATTTAACGTAAGTCCTTAATGTTAATTAAGTTATATTTAGATAAAACAGGAGCCAACCGATTTCAGCGGGTTTTTCCCACACCTATGGTTTATTTCAAACTTACTTCTTGATTAACTCAAAATAAGAGACTTCAAATCTATCCTTAACAACGTTTCCTTGGACTTTTGCTTTCTTAATTGCATTACAAAATCCTTCTTTATCATGTGCATCGCCATGATCCTCTAAACCAGTTCCGTCTACAAAGTAATTCTTGCCTTTAAATTTAATCGCTAAAAGGCACCCTTTCCCCTCCATTTTAAACATACAAGTACCACAAGTAGCTTCCACTTCATAAGTAGGATTCTTTGGATTGAATACTAGTTTTTTCTTGGTAGCGTCTTGTGCATTTGTAGTGTTAAAGATGATTAATGCAAATAATCCTAGTAATAGTTTTTTCATAATATTATTTTTAAATTGAGATTTGAAATATTAAGTTTAAAGTTATTAAACTTATTTGATTTTTTTTTGGTTGCTGAAATTATTTGAAAGTATTAAAGAATGTATATTCAAATTTAAGTATTACTCCGTTTGGTGCTGTACGAATCATTGTAGAATAAAGTTCTTGCCTATAAGCTAAATCTATTCTAGCCTGACTGTTTATTATAAATTGTACAGAAGGAGCAATATCTAAATAAGATTTTTTATTATCATTTAATCTTTGGCCAAGTAACTCTAACATCAAATTTACATTTACTTGTTTGTAACTAGTATATACTTTAGGGAGCATCAATTTACCCACGGATAAAGTATAGTTCATTGCACTGTTACTTTCAGTTATTGGAAACTTGTAATTAGGTTTATTGTCCAATGCTCTTTCATAACTCAGTGATGAACTAACAGCAACTTTATGCAATAGTTGAGTTGCAATAAATCCAGCTTCGTACCCTGTATTATGGCCCATTGTTTCAATTTCCTGTTGGTGTATATCCGCTCTATTAAAACTATATCGTCCGTATAGTGCCATTCTAAAATGACTTTTTAAATCATCTTTACTATAGAAACGATACTTAGCATACAAACTTCCTCCTTCTGTTTCGAAGCCACCATCCTGGCGGTTGCTTATAAACCCCTGGGCGTGTACCATCCATTTTTTATTGATGCCCCACATAAGTTCTGGCATATTATGGTAGTTCAATTTACCATCTGCCTCAAACATAAAAGCATTCATATTTCTTATCCCAAGTGACTTTGCAGGCATATTACTAGCAGGTTCAGTCATTACAAATAATTCCTGTGAATATGTGGACACATTTAAAAAAAGTAAAGTAATAATTAGAATCTTTTTCAAACTATAATGTTTTTATGTGGTAAGTATTATTATTAGTACCAACGTAGGATGGATATTGTTTTGTCATATTTGATAATTTCTTGAATTCTTTATCAACGACGTATCCCTTATCCATTATTTTTAATTTTACCTCACCATTTAAGGTGCTAGATTTAGTTTCCATAAACGTATAGGTATTATTATCTATTACGAATGAGGTATTGTTTTCTGCTACTTGATTATCAAGTTTGAATAAAACGATTAATTCGCCAACTGCAAATCCAGCGTCTTCTACTTTCTTTTTTAGATTACTAATAGTAACAGGAGTATTACTTTTAAAATGAATAATAAAAGCAGTATTGTTTAAATCAGTTTCAACCTTTTCTACTTCTGATATTGAAATTAATTGATTATATGTTGCTTTTGAACACATTGAGCAAGTAAGTCCAGTTGCTGTTAATTCAGCTCTGATAATTTGCGAATTTGCAATTGTTGTTATAAATAACAATAAAGTTATAGTTAATAGTTTTTTCATATTATTAAGTTTTATAGTAAAATAAATTTTCAAGTTATGTAACTTGACTAAGGAGAAATATAGCTTATGCTATTTTAGGAGGATGCCAAATTGAAATATGGATATGGCTATAAAAGGAAGGTTTAAAGAAATTATACTTCCTTTGAGTAGTAAAAAAAAGTGCAGTCTCAATAACGATTTCTTTTTTACAGACATAACTATTTAAACTGATAGAAGTGCAAGAACAGTTGTGAGGAGTACATTTTTTATTACAATCATGACCCATATCCTTACTATAAGACTTGCAACAATCGGATTTAGCTTTAGCCTTGGTCATTTTTAAAAAAGACGTTGCCTTAGTTGATTTGTGTGGCTTATTACATGCATATAGGTTGTTAGAGTAGAGATTTACCCCAATTACTAATAGAAATAATATAATTATCTTCTTTTGCATGATTTTAAAGTGCAAAGGTATTAAAAGATTTAGTGTAAAGGATGTTAAAACAAATAGAAATATCTGCATTGAAGGTTCGTGTTTTTGGTAAGAAATGACAAAAACCTCACGCAGAAACAACAAAGGACCCACGATTTAACGTAAGTTCTTGATTTGTAATTAGTTATGTTTTCACAAAACCGAAATCAACCGATTTTAACCGAATTCAGGGGATGTTTTCCTCACGCAGAGGTTATTGTATTACCTTAGTTAAATAACTAATAATTTTACTAATGCTTTCAACTAGACACGAGGTTTTTTATCAAGTTGCATTGAGCCTTAGTTTTTCAAAAGCAAGCCAAGTTTTATTTATTAGCCAGCCAGCAATAAGTAAAAATATTAAAGTGCTTGAAGCCTACTACAAAATACTCTTATTTGAAAGGAAAAGGAATACAATATACTTAACCGAAGGGGGACAAATATTATTGAATCAAATTAAAGAAGCAAAAAGAATTGAATCTTTTTTGGAATATCAACTTAGTATTATTCATAATAAAGCGAACGCAAAAGGAGATTTAAACCTAGGGGCTAGTACTACTGTTGCATTGTATTTTTTACCAAAAATTTTATCAAAGTTTCACCATGAATTTTCTAATATTAATATTAATTTATTAAATAGAAATACGGATACCATCATTCAAGCATTGCTAAATGAAGATATTGATATTGGAATTGTAGAAGGACGTAAAAAGAATTCATCACTCATTTATAAGCCTTTTTTATCAGATGAAGTAGTTGCAGTATGCAGTAAAGACAGTTTTATTGCTAGTAAGAAAAGTATTAAAATAAAAGAAATTGTATCCCTGCCAATAGTACTTCGAGAACAAGGATCTGGAACACTTGAGTCATTAAAAGAGAGTTTAAAATTACATAGCATAAAAATTAGTGATTTAAATGTAAGTGTTAGATTAAGTGGAACCGAGGCATTAAAAAATTTCTTAAAAGAAGATACCTGTTTGGGATTTTTACCCAAGGGCGCAATTATAAGAGAAATTGAAACAGGAGAATTACACGTTGTAAAAATAGAAGGACTTAAAATATTTCGTGATTTTTATTTCATTCAGCGACGTAGTTCAGAAAACAATGACATCAATAAGCTTTTTATAAAATTTTGTCAAAACTTGATATAACTTCTAGTTATGACATATAACTAAATCGAATATTATAGTTGTCATATCTTGTTTACTTTAGCACCATGATAAATAGATATGAGAGCGGTTCGCTAGTAGAAACAATGTATTGTTCAAAATGCCTTAAAACTTATAATTTCAACGAAATTCAAACATTTGCTACTTGTTGTGAAAAGCCATTACTTTTCTCCTATCATTTAGAAAAAGCTACCTCAAAGGACTTTATCAATAACGATGTCAAATCAATATGGAGGTATGCTTCGTTATTGCCTATTTTAGCATCTAAAAATGTTGTTTCACTGGGTGAAGGTTTGACGCCAATCACTAAAATTGAAATATTAGGTAAAATTATTAACCTTGAGCATCTTTATTTAAAAGATGAAACAAATAATCCTACAGGCTCATTTAAAGCTAGAGGAATTAGTGTTGCAGTTTCTAAACTCAAAGAGCTAGGAATACAAAAGTGTATAATTCCTACTGCAGGCAATGCCGGTGGCGCCTTAGCTGCCTATTGTGCTAAAGCAAAAATTGACGCAACCATCATTATGCCAAGGCATACCCCTAAGGTTTTTAAAGACGAATGCGAGCTTTATGGAGCAAACCTGATATTAGTTGATGGTCTTATAAACGACTGTGGTATTAAAGCAAAAGAGTTAAATAAAAATGGGGATTATTTTGATATGTCTACCCTAAAAGAACCATATCGATTAGAAGGTAAAAAAATTATGGGTTATGAAATTGCAGAATATTTCAATTGGGATTTACCTGACTTTATATTTTATCCTGCAGGCGGTGGTACAGGATTAATAGGTATCTGGAAAGCATTTCATGAAATGATTGCATTGGGTTGGATAAAAAATAAATTACCCAAAATGATTGCTGTTCAGTCTTCTAGTTGTGCGCCAATACAAGAAGCTTATAAAGATTCAATTAACTGGAAAGAAAAATTCACTCCAGAATCTTCTATTGCAAATGGTTTGGCCGTTCCTTATCCTTTTGGTATGGATTTAATGCTGAATGTCATTAAAGAATCCAATGGTGAAGTTTGTACAATTGAGGAAAAAAAAATAAAAGAAACGGTGCATATATTTAGTAAAAAAGAAGGCATATTAATTTCACCAGAAGGTGCTGCAACCTATATGGCATTGAGTCAATTAAAAAACAAAGGAACAGTTGGGAAAGAAGATCGTGTGCTATTATTAAATACTGGTAGTGGATATAAATATATAGAAAATGTAGTTTAATAAATAAGCATCTATAGTTTATAATCTTTTCCTCACACAACAATGGACCCAGATTTAAGGTAAGTTCTTGATTTTCATTTAAAGCACATTTAAATTGATTCTAACCAAATATGGAAGGATTTGAGGAACTTCTATAGTTTAATAGGGATTAGGAAAGTTCATGAAAATGAAAGGGGCAAAAAGGATAGGATTTAATCTAAAATATATCGCTGAATGCTATAATAATTAATCATTATCTTCAACATCTTCTGATAAAAAAAAGAGAATAAAATAATCTCAATTAGATATGAAACTGAATCCAACTAGAATTGAAGTAATGAAATTTTTATCTGAAAAAATAGATAACGTCATTAAAGAATTTTTAAATAACATAGATACCAATTGGCAGCCATCTGATTTTTTACCAGAAAGCAATAGTCTAGAATTTACAAATGAAATAAAAGAAATCCAACAACAGTGCAAAGAGCTACCTTATGATTATATGGCAGTTTTAGTTGGAGATGTAATTACAGAAGAGGCACTTCCTACATATGAAACTTGGTTAACTGATATTGAAGGTATAAGTAAAGCAGAACCTAAGGGGTGGAGTAAATGGATTAGAATGTGGACTGCAGAAGAAAACAGACACGGAGATCTTTTAAATAAATATATCTATTTGTCAGGTAGAGTTAATATGAAACAAATGGAAATCACTACGCAACACTTGATTGCAGATGGTATGGAAATTGGCACTGCTAGAGATCCATATAAGAACTTTGTTTATACCTCATTTCAGGAATTAGCCACCAATATTTCACATAGAAGAACTGCTACAATTGCTAAAAAGCATGGAAATAACCAATTGTCTAAAATATGTGGGGTTATTGCTGCTGATGAGGCACGACACGCAAAAGCATATAAAAGTTTTATTACAAAAATATTTGAAATAGACCCTAGTGAGATGATGTTAGCATTTGAACACATGATGCGAAATAAAATTGTTATGCCGGCTCATTTTATGCGTCAACAGGGTTAAAAAATTGGTGATACTTGGTCACATTTTAGCGATGCTGCTCAAAGATTAGGGGTATATACGAGTATTGATTATACAAATATTATGGAATCTCTGATTAAAGAATGGAATATTGGAAATATCTGCAGCTTAAATAGCGCTGCTGAAAAAGGTAGAGATTACCTTATGTCACTTCCTGAACGATTTAGAAAAATTACTGAACGCACCAGTATTAAAGCACCGTTAGAATACAAATTCAACTGGATATTGTAATGAAAAATAGAAGTATCCCCATCAAAAGGTCTTATATTGGGTAAGAAATCATAAAATCTTCCTCAGAAATTAAAAAAGGGAATGTAGAAACATTCCCCATTAGTCCAACATCTATGAGACCCTTTTTTGAGTAATTTACTAACCCAGTTTAAACCACCCTTCAAACAATTTATCGCCACTTAATTGAAACTCAGCTTGCTCTATAATTTCATTATCTATTTTGTTTATTAAAGTTAAACTTCTCCCCTTCAGCAGATATTGATTATTAATAAAAACACTAAAACTAATCTCCCCAAGTTCTCTATAATATAACTCCTTCACCCATTTTGAACCTTTAAATTCGTTAATCCTGGGTCTACTATTTTCATCTTTATATTGAACCTGACCAAATGTTTCAAAATTAACTTCTAAAATAAGTTCCACTTTAATCAAAGGTGTCAAATCATTAATTCGTTTGTATGGAATTAACTTAAAAATATCCTTCAATGAAATGGATCTTAGAGCCATTACAATTATTTATTTTTAAATTTTTTTCATACAATATGACTATAGTATAATCTTAAAATTATATAATTGTATCTAAAGTGTAAATAGAATCTATTCTAAGAAATGACAAATACCTCACGCAAACCTCACGCAGAAACAACAAAGGACCCACGATTTAACGTAAGTCCTTGATTATCATGTAGCGAGAACGAGATTTGAACTCGTGACCTCAGGGTTATGAATCTATCTTTATCACAATACACTATTGATTATCAATATCTAAAATGTTCACTTTTGTTTGAAAATAGATAAAATAGGACATTTTGATTGTGATTGACCTCACGCAGGTAATAATTCAAAAATCACTTCTTAATCAACTCAAAATAAGTGACTTCAAATCTATCCTTAACGACGTTTCCTTGGACTTTTGCTTTCTTTATTGCATTAC
>JACCDY010616450.1_pt1 | contig 19915 bp, 27 predicted proteins | sample 7446391 | NCBI WGS metagenome assembly JACCDY01 (sample SAMN15323451, study PRJNA562643) | freshwater metagenome | isolation source: river surface water | place: USA:Blue River Watershed | collected 2017-08-18
AAAAATGGCTAAATATAAACATTCTTTTTGGCGCTATGTACCAAGCACAGAAAAATTTAAATCTGAATTCAAATTTGTAGAATCATTTGAAACAGATTCTGATGCTGTACCTGAATTCCACGATCATTATTGTATTGATCATATGGTTAATTTAGAAACAGGGCAAATGAGGGTGAAAAATCATTCTGCTCCTGAATATTGTGTTTCTAAATATATAGGCTGGGGTTTAGATTTACCGCCTGTAGAAAAAGCCAATAAACAAGAGATTTTCATTGTTGTTCATAAAAGCTCATTCTCTCATAAAAAGATTGAATTTGATGAGTTTTTAGAGCCAACAGACAATCATTATAGCCAAGAAGATTGGGAATTTCTTTTATCTGTTTTAGAGCAAAGATTTACCAAACAAAAAGAATGGGCTAAAGATGGAATAAAAATTCCAACCCAATATGATGATGGCACACAAGTATTTAAAACAGAAAATGAATTTCGTGCTTTTTCTTTTGGTAGACGAGCTTATTTCCTTTATCACCTTGTTCGCAATTATGGTTTCACTCATCTCATTCGTAGATTAAATATAGGATACACCCAATAATGTTAGTATGTGATGTTTCTGCTATTGATAAGCTCATTGATCTTTATTATGAAAATTTATCTGTAATTTATAATGGCAAAAAATTTTTATTATATGATCTTCGAGATGAATTCGTAGATAATAATAAAGAATGCTCTATATATGATCATGAAATTACTACGTCAGGTATTTATTTTAAAGATTCATTGATTGTTGAAATTGACAAACAACAAGATTTCAGAAAAGACGATACAATTAACATATGAAAGCAAGCTTCAAAGAATTTTTAGAAAAAATTGATTATAATGATCCATCTGAATTTGATTTTGATACAGATGATGCAATTGATAAGAATATAAAAGAAACTTTAAAAAATATCAATAAATCATCCTGGTGTTGGACATTATGGAGTTGCGAAGGACATAATCATGAAGACAACAGTGCGTCATTGCCATACTTTGTATTTATTGTCAAGAAAAAATGTATTCCAGTATTGTTAGGAATTTTATTTAACACTTTAGATCCAGAAGTAGATGTTAAAACTATGCTTCCTCTTTGCAATACTAATTCTATAAATATTTCTTGGGGATTTACTGATGATAAATATGCAATTATTAATGTTCATTGGGCACATAATTTTTTAGAAGATCCTGAACAACATAAAAAATTATTATCTGATCTTTATGAGATGAGTTTCAAAATTTTAGAGGCAAAATTGTGAATAAAAGAATTGGTGAAGAACTTGATCAAGAAAATTATGAAATATTACGTAGTTCAATTATTCAGTTTTTAGAAGCATTTAGACCCTTACTAGATATTCAAGAAGTAATACATCAAGATCTTGTAGCAAAATCTATGGTCGATGATAGTGTAGAAACAAAACAAAAATTAGAAGCTATGGATAAAATGCACCAAATTTTTTCTGAAGTTTTTATTCCTAATTTCTTTAAAATTGGACATCTTGAAGAAAAATTACTTAAATAATTATTTACGCTTGACACACATCTTATTATGTTGTAAACTTTTGTTAGTTTTGGTTTGAAAGGTTTTTTATGTCGAAAGTAAACTATGTAGAAGTCCCCATCAAGATTTCTAAAAAACACGTCATCAAAAATGCGAAGAATAACAATATGGACTTTGAAGAAGCCATTTGTGAATTTCTCGATAACTCTATTGATGCAAAAGCAACTTTTATCAAAATCAATAAGATGAAAACTGATATTGATAAGCTTTTCCATTTTTCATTTGAAGATAATGGCAATGGAATGAGTTACGATGCATTAGTTTCTGCGGTCAGTTCTTATGGAAGTAAAGGCTCATATGACAATACTTCTATTGGAATGTATGGTGTTGGACTCAAGGATGCTGTATCTAATCTTTGTGAAAAAGGTACGGTTTATATAGAAACTATTAAGGATAAGCTTCTCACAAGAGCAGAAATGTCTTTTGATGACGATGACCTTGATGGTGATGCATCTTGGAGAATCTACCCATCAAAGTCTACTAACAGAAAGAATGGAACTGTTATTTACATTCCGTATGTTAGGGGTACAACCCATAATCAGCCTCTATTGAATTTTTTGTCTGTCACTTACTATCCGAAATGGAAAAATGACAAGAGCTTCAAAATTCAATTCAATTACAACACTGAAAAACCATACAACATGGTATTCGAAGATCCGTTGTACATTGATTTGATGGCTAAAAATAAGATTGAGCCTCACCATAGAGTAGTAACTATACTTGGTGAAAATATTGAGTTGATGGGTTTTCATTATCCTGAAAATTGCCCTCAATCTGAAGACTTTGCAATGTTTGATAAAAATGTAGGACGATCTATGGATGGCCCGAGAGCTGCTAAAAGATCAGGTACATTTTGGAACATAGGTAATAGATTTTCAACTTTGGGCGATGGAATATGGCATTTTTCCCAATCTGATCAACAAATTTTTAACTCTTGTAGAATTCTCATCAAAGTGCCAAAAAAATTACAAAAGTATTTTGTGCAGATTAACAAGTCTAAAATCAATATTGATGAAAATGATGAATTGCTCAAAGAATTCGTTGACAAGTACAAAGAAATAGTCAATGCTTTGCGTAAAGATGCCAACAAGAGAGTCAAGGACAATCCTGACAATGCTGGTCAAGTCAAAGATATCAATGAAGCTTTGAGAAATCTACAAAAAGATAAACCTGTAGATTTGAAAGATGAAGATTACAGATCTTTCATCGAACAAATTCAACCTTCAATCAAGAACAAAACTGGGAAAACAGCAAATAGACCATCTGGACTGATATATGAAAAGCCTAGACCGTTTAGTGTTGATATCAAAATGTTCGACAATCAAAGAGAGCTTTTCAGGCACGAGCAAAAGCCTAATGGTGAAATTGTAATTATTTTGAATGAATCCCATTCTTATTACATCAACTATTTCCGCAAACTCGATACAGCTGAAAAAGCAATTCAAGTGGTCAATATATACTGCCAAATTGTCACATTAGCTCAAATGTTCCGAGCTGATTACCTGTCTAAACACGCAGTCTCTGAATATTACGACCTCTATGCTAAGAAGTTGAATGAATATCACGATCAAGCTGAAGCATAAAAAAAGCCCTCGAAAGAGGGCTTTTTTATTACTTGATGACTACAGCTTTTTCGTGGCCAACAATTACATCTGGATCAACATATACCTTGACTCCAGCGTCCTTCCACTTCCAACAAAGTGAAACGTCTTCAGAAGAAAAGTCTCTACTAATTTCAATTTCATGCATTGCTGGTTCAAACCATGGATAAGTAACCTTCTCGAATGCACCTTTGCGACACATCATAAATCCCATACCAGCGTAGAATACTTCAGCCAATTTCTTCGGATGCTTGTTTGCAAGTTCCTTCAAATCACCTGGAGAAAGGAATGGGAACATACCAGTCTTGAGGAAGAAGTTCAAATCCCAATCCTTGACAATTGTGGAGTGAGTACCTGAAGTGGTAAGATAAATACCACATAGAACTTCAAGACTCTTATCACGTTGCATTTGACTGAAAAGCTTAACTACTTGATCTGGCTCAAATACAATATCAGAGTCAAACCACATGATATAATCGTATTCAACCTTACCTTGGAATGGAATCTGATGAATTCCAGCTCTGTTGTCAGCACCTAGTAGATTTGCTCTACAGTGGAAAATAACTGGGGAATAATGCCTGGAAACAATAATATCAAATGGCAAACCACGAGAAGTAGCCAATAATAACTTTGTCCAAGAATCAAAGAATCCAGGTGTGAATTCTTTTCCAGGAATACAACATACAACTACTGGCTTCTTTTGAGGAGCAGCATTAATAGTTTGAGCTAAAGGAGCTGGCATATTAGTATTGAATTTCATACTAATATTATACAGAGAATTAAAAAAATAAAACCCCATTTCTGGGGTTTTATTTATGATGGTTTATCTTGTTTCATATTTTCAACACGGTTCAAACTTCGTTGAATATTATTTTGTGTTGAATTTTGTTGCTTTTGTTGAGTTGGAAGAGTTGTAAGAGAAATTGCTTTCTTGTCTTCTTCTTCATCTTCTCTTTCACCAGTTTTTTCTTTCGTATCTTCTTTTCCACCAGTTGCTTTCATGTTGCCAATTTGTTGCACTGTTTGGTTTATTTGTTTATTTAATACGTTTGTTTGCTTTTGTTGATTCATAAGACCAGTAAGATTGACCATATTTGCTTTTCTGTTTGTAGAAGAACTTCTCAATCTTTCAACTGTATTAACAGTTTTGCCAATATCTTTATTAGTCTTGTTTGTATTTAACTGATCATTCTTAAATGTGGTCAAACTTGTAAAACCAGCTTCTCTTTCATTATCATCGTCATCATCAGAAGCTTGAATGGGAGCTTGCTTCTTAAGAGTAGATGTTTCCTCGAGAGTATTTTTGATTCTCATTTGAGTGGTATTATTTCTATTTTGATCCCCAACCATTTTATTAAGATTGACAGGATTAGCAATTTTTTGTGATGCTAATTTTGAGGCAATTCTTGTCAAAGAGTCAGCTTCCTCAAAATTTTTATTAGCATCAAAAATGTTTGCTAAATTTACAATTCTTTCTATAATATCCATTTTAAAAATCCTTGAGAGTATTAACTTTTTTTACCGAATCATTAATATTTTTTTGATTTAAGTTTACTGTGCGTTGTTTTTGAACAGTATCAGTGTTTAAGTTAATCATACCAGCAGCTTCTCTATCACCATCTTCTTTCATCTCTTCTGCCATTTTGGTGATCTCATCTGCCTCACTATGCATACCCATAGTATCTATATCATTTGCAATTTTGACAAGTTTAACAATAATATTTTTCATAATTACTCCCTTATTATTATATTTACAGAAAAATAAAAATAGCACCTTTTTGGGAGTATAAAAATAATAAGCAGGAATATACGGTAGATCAAAATAAAAAAATAATAACCGTCCGTAAAGGAAAAGATTTATAAATGAAAAAAATTGCAATCACACAAGAGTTATTAGAAATCGCAAATGAATTGGACAGTATGAAATTGTTCAAAGAAGCAAATACAATAACTAAAATTGCTCATATTGTTGTAGCTGAAGATTACAAGCATGATCCAATGGTTTATAATCCTGATGAGAAAGATGCCGATGTTCAAGAAGCTCATTCTATGGATTATTTAGATGCTATGGAAGCTTTAAATAAATTAGTTGAATCTGGCGAACTTAATCCAAGAGAACTTTCACAAATTCAATCAATCCTTTCAGATTCTGATGGTGAAGGCCCAGATCCATTCAAGGAAATGTCATTTGATGATGATGAGCATTATATGACAGATGAAGAACTTGATGAGCAGTTCGATAATGACCCAAGCGATATGGATGATGAAGAGGATGATGAAGATCCTAATGCTTGGCAATACGAAGAAGATGAGAGCGATCTAGATGACATGGAACACAAGCAAAGAAGCGACCATCAAATGCATCAATTTGACGATGACGATTTCTAAAAAATCCCCTCTTTCGAGGGGATTTTTGTTTAATACACTCTTGACATGATATTTCTTCTGTAGTATATTATGGTCAAGAGGATCAGGTACATGAATCGATTGCCCATCACAGAAGATAAACTAACATTAATTCTTGAGTTCTTAAAAGAAAATCAAGAACATTCTTACACACGTTGTCAAATCGCAAAACATTTGTGGGAAAACTATAGTTATTGTGATTTTAAAACTTTCAATAAACTCAAAGGCGAAGTAAGTGACAAGATTACAAAACATGTAAACAAAGAAGGCATTTACACTCAAACTGTACCATTGCAAATTACTGAATATCAAACTGTACCCTACACCTACCAGTATAAGGATGTAACTGAAAATACAGTGCTTGGTAAACTAAATCCACAACCAAAAAAAGTTGTTGTTATAAAGAACACATCAAGCATAGAACCCCAACTATCTTTCGAGGATTTAATTGATCAAATGGACTCTATCTCATTGCCCGAACAAACTTCTGAAATATTGATTCAATCACCCACTGAAGAAACTTTTGAAGAATCTTTTGAAGAATCAGTTCTTCTTGAAGACGTTAAAGCTTGTGACAAGGTTGTTGAAATTCACAACTACAAATCTTCTTTGATTCATTGGCTTACAACCTCAAATGACAAACAAGAAACCCTGGTTGAAATCCTAAAAACTATTGCAGAACATGCATAAGAAAAAATGACCCCTTATTTCAAGGGGTCATTTACTACTACAGAAGGTTTTTTATTTTTGGGTTTTGTTTGGAAATTCATTCGCAAAAGTAACAAGAACTTTCTTAATTGTATTCTATCAGTGTTGGCTACTTGTTTTAATTTGAGATTAAGCTCTCTCATAAATACATTATCAAATCTTGATGAGCGGTTAGAAAGTCCCCAATATTGATTTATTAATCTTACTAATCTTTGTTCATTAGATTTGTTATTTGCTAACAATAATGTAATTTCTTGCGCAATCGGATCAAAGATAGGATTGAGTTTTTCAAGATTCATTCCTTTGTAATATTCTTCTAAAACATTTAAAATTTGAGGATCTTCTAAATCAGCTTCAGACTCAATTTTCTTTTGAATACCTTTTTTAGCTAATATTCTAGAAATTTGATTTAATTCAAATACACTTAAAAATTTTCTCAAGCGATCACTAACATTTCCAGATAATTTTTGCTCTTCTTGGTTTATTACTTCAAGGTCTTTTTCAATAGGATCTTCTGTTTCTTGTTTCTGTTGCATTGTCATAGCTGGGTTTTCTACAGGAGGCTTGTAATCTGAAGCAACATTACCAGCATTACCCATCAAAGCTAAAGCAGGAATAGCAGCTTTACCAATTTCTTTGAGACCAGCTTCTTTTTCGAGTTCTGCTACTTTGATAAATACTACATGTAATTCTTGTGCTTCTTTGTGTAAGCCAGAATTTTCTAACTCACAAACAATATTATTTAATTCAGCTAATGATATTCTCATGATTATTCTCTTATCTTCTATTCATAATTCTTTGATTAATTATTTTAATTAAATTGGTTTTTTGATTCTGATTCAGATACTGGTTATTTTCTATTTTAGTTTTTAAAGTTTCTAATCCAGCTAGTGGTTCAGTATTTACAAGTTCTGTATATTCGGTGTTTTGTGCATTGTTTTCTAGATTGCTATCAGCATTTAATAATTTAGATTTATCATCAATTAGCTTGAAAAGATTTGTTTTATCTGGTTGATCAAATTTATTATTATCAAAGTCAGTTATTTCTTTTTTGTATTGTTCTAATTCTTGTATTGATCTTGAATTATTGATAAGTTGAGTGAAAGCTACATATGCTTGCCCTGCTGTCATTTGCTTTCTCATATTTGCTGGATTTTGCATTGTGGCTTGAGGATTAGAAAGCATTGTAAGTTCTTCAACTAATTCTTTTTGGTCTATTTGCCTTGGTGTATTTCTAACACGCATGTACAATTCTTTTAAGATAGGAACATTTTTAATTAAATTACCTTGATAACTTGCCCCAGCATCCGCATAAGCATCAAAAGCTTGTGTTAAATTATTAATCCCATTCATAGATCCAAATTGGAATAATGATTGCACAAAAGCTGCTGGATCAGAAGTATTCATTAGGTAAAATCTTTGGGCTTGAAAATTATCTCTTTCTCTTTGAGCGTCAGATGTCATTTTTATTACTTGCTCTTCACCTTCAGAGTCAGCTAAAAACTTTTGTATTGTGTCCTTGGAAATTGGTTGAACTTTTACTTGAGCAATCTTAAACAATTTATCTGACAAATGATATTGCCCAGAATAGTCTAATAAACTTGCAATCTTTAGAATATTTCTCATACATTATATATTCTACTTAAAAAACAAAATCCCCCACTAATTCGAGGGATGCAAGTGTTACACCACGTATAAAACTTATGAAATGTTTTACTCGATCACAATTAAACTCCCAAAAAGCAAAATCAAAAAATATGATATGCCAGCACCCATATCTGTTAATGATTTATCTAATGATGAATTCGTGAATTTATTATCTGTTAAACCTTCTCATAGACAATTAGCTAGAGATCTTAACAAATTAAAAAATGGACTTGTAGATGTAAGATGGGAAACTCTATCTCCTGAAAAAGCAAATTTACTTACAGGATTTTATTCAAACAATCCATTATTTTTTGCTGATGTTAATACTATTCCTGGTGATAACAATACTTTATCTCAAAAAGAAGGTATGTATAGAGTAGGAGACATACCTGTAAATATTAATTTAAATAATCGAGCATATATAGCATTAGGTGTAAATCCAATTCCATATTTCAGAGTAAATAACAAAAATTATTTTTTTCCGAATTATGAAATAAATCCATTATATTTAGTGAAATTTGAGAAAAAAACAAATGCACAAACATTTGAATTTATATTAAATAAATTAAAAGAAGAAAGAGTTTTAGAATTTCCGTTATCTGAACCTAGATATAATAAAAAACCAGACTTTTATCAGATAGGAGATGTGTATTATTTATTACCAGATTATGCTACGATAGCAAAAGATGCATCTCTTATGGAAGTTTTTAATAAATTTAAAAACAAACAAATTGTTTACGAATTTATTACTAATTTAGATGCTTGGAGAGAATTTTTAGGAACTTTACCAAAAACAACAAATGCTGATAATTATGGCCCGTATCTTGACCTAAATTATCCTAAAGTAAAATCATCTTTAAATGGAACAACAAATCTAGATGTATCAGTTTATATGTATCAAAATCAAATTCCATATTATATTCCTAGATACAAAACTTTAAGTAAAACACCTGAACTATTCGAGCTGTTCAATGAAATAGTTGTAGAGAATAGACCAATTAAAAATAGTCTTGCAAATCAAGTTTTAAAAGAATTGAAACTTGATGGCACTTTTAATGAAATTATAAACGACGGACTTATATTTGACACAGAATATGTTTGCAGTAGAGACCCAAGATGGACAGAATTTATTAATGAAGAAATTTTAAAAGGCAGAGATAAAGATTCATTATTATATTTTTTCAGCAGCATAAAAGAAATAAGCCCATCTTACTCAGACATAGATGATAGAATGTCATATCACATTTTTAACTTATCAAATACTTATGTTGAAAAAATTCCTGATGGCCCTTGGAAAGCAGGAATCAAATCTGGAAAAATACACGAGTTTACAATTTTTTGTATTGCTAATGAAATTCAAAAAACAGATGGATTTAATTTATGTTCGCAATACAAATGTATTTCTAGAACTCCCAATTCAAAAGGTGAAATAAAAGAAAATGTTTTCTTATTCAACACTGAAAAATCAATTTTAGAAAACAGATATTCTTTTGATGCAGTGCTCAAAGACTCTTCAGGTAGAGTACAATATATTTTAGAATATGATGGAACTGATCATTATTTTCCAAGAACATACAAGGATCGAGAAACAGGTGAAATAAAAGTATCCAACCCAACAAACAAAATTATTTCTGACCAAGTGAAAAATAATTTTGCCCGTCATGTTGGAATTCCCTGCATTAGAATTCCAGGATTTTCAAAAACAAAAGGCGCTAATTTTACTGCAGATTTTAAAACTTTTGTCACTAATCTTATAAGACAAAGATATAATTTACCTACAATGGAACAAACACCTGAAAATGTAAATCCTGGAATATATACAAAAGCTGCATACACAATAAGAAAGATAATTAAATAAAAATCCCCCGACTTATTCGAGGGATTTTTATTATAAACTTTACTAGCTATAAAATTTAGAATTAAGCATTTCGATAGTGCTATCAATTAATATTTTGTTGTATTTATTTTTGTCAACATTATATTTTTTTTGAAGTTCATACAATTTATTTTGAAATGACAAGGAATCATTTTTGTCAATTATTAAGTTGCCAGATTTATCTAAAATTTTAAGGTCAATCAAATCTTTACTTAGTTCATTGTTTATTTTTTCTTGATCCCATGAGTTATAAATAGTATTTCTTATTCTACGAGCTTGTTCATAAAATATGGATTTCTTTTGATTAGTCCAACCTGAATGATCCCACACAAAATTTAAGAAGTGTGTAGCATCTTGAGCAAGAGATCTTTTCTTGTCAGGATCTGTTTCATTTTGAAATTCTTCAATTATTTGTTTGTACTTTTCAATATCTTTTTTATAATCACCAACAGGCTTTGGTCTATGATCAATAAACCCAGGAGGATTTACAGATGCAATATTCAGGGAAACAATTTTAGAAATACCATCTATAATACTTGCTTCTTTAATCAAACCCATTTCATCAAATCTATCAGCAGCTTTGATTAACTTGTAAACAACATCTTTGTTCATGAAAAACAACCTTTAATAAATTAATTCGAGGGATCTTTTCCCAAATCTCTTCTTGTAGCTTCTAAAGCATCCTGTAAAGACATATTCTCATCAATGTAATATTCTTCAAAAATAGTTTCTGCATAAGATGGATCTTCAGGAAATTCTTCTTTAAGCTGATTTCTTAAGTACATTATATTTAATCTTTTGTATGCAAGATCCACAGCTTCATCAACACTCATTCCTAAATCAAAAACATTTCTTTTTATAATTGCATACATCATTTTGATTTGCTTTTCATTTGTTTTTCCACGGAACAAAAGTTGTACCAATCTATGTAAATTAATTCTTTCGCCATTATAAATTACATAATCATCATTTGAAGCATTAGGAGCATTCAAATTATCTACATCTATACCTAATTTGCCAGCTTCTTCACGTTCTTCAATTCTTTTAGCTGCTAATTCAAAATCACCATCAGATACTAAAAATATTCTTACATTTACCGCTGTTATAGGTATATTATTTTCACGCATATAATTTCGAGAAGAAATTAAATATCTCACCTTACTTAAAGCAGAAGTTAATGACATTCCTCTTAAAACATATTTTTTAAATTGCTCTAAATTATACTTACTATTTTCTGGCTCTAAATTTGTAATTATATTATAATAACTTCTAATTTCATCAACTGTAGGCGGACTAACAACTTCTGGCTCTTTTGCTTTATTGTATTCATTAATAACTTTTTTAAGAGCAAGAATATCTGATTCTACATTTTTTCTTCTTTCAGTAAATTTTTGCCATAATTCATCAAGCTTTTCTCCTGATTCCCCTGTCAAATCAGATAATCGCTTTGTTATTCTTTCTTTTCTTTCTAATTTAGGTGCTCTTTTTATTAAGTCACCCTCTTCACGCAATTTCTTCAGAGGGATAGGTTTTTCTTTTGGAGCTTCTGGAGCTTCTGGGTCTTTTAAAACTCTTGGAACAATAGGGCCATCTTTTTTATTTCCAGGCTTAGGAATAAATATTTGCTTTCTTTTTTCAACTAAATTCTTTAGTCTATCTGTGGCAATTTCAACTGCATCTTGAGGAGCTTTTCCCTCTGATAAAGCTTCTTGAAAAATGTATCTAAATCGTGTCAAATTAATTTTATAATTTTCTTCACTTGGATCTATAGACAAAATAATATTACGAGGAAATGATTCATTAGAGCTAATTCTTTTCATACTATATTTATTCTACTAAAAACATATACCCACTTTTCTGCCCATATAAGATATAATAAAAACATGAACATTATTCTTCTCTTATATGCATTCTCCGCAACACCACTTTTTATCTATTTATTAATTCGAGCATTTAAGACCAAAGGAAAAACTAAAAGATTGTTCTTCTCAATTTGCGCATTATATATTTTGATAGGACAAATAATTCATTTTATCCTAATACCAAAATAAAAAATATCCCTCCATAAAAAGAGGGATTATTTTTGCCTAATGTTTTTACCAATATTCATAAATTGATTAAAGCCCATGACAGGAAATTTACCCAGTAATTCATTCCTTTCCATACTCCCTAAAATCTTCAAATAAGATTCATAATTCTTCACGAAATATTCACGCTTATCTTTTATTTTAGGATCAGCTAAAATCTCATTAATTCGAATATTTAAATACTTTATAGTTTTTTGTTCAGGGGTTTCTAAACTATAACCATTTGGATTTTCGAGATATAAACCAAATTGATATAAAGCAAATTCAAGAGCAGGTTCTATCAACATCCAATAAGGACTTTGCATGTTCCAACTTTTCATGCTCTGACTTAATGCTTTACTATTTGTCCCCAAATTCTTGAGCATTGCAAGTAAATTTGCATTGATTATTCTTGAAGCAAATGGATTATTTATAAACTTACTCCAAGCACTAGGATTTTTAGCAGCTAATGCTTCAATTCGAGCAGCTTTACCAAAAAATGCTTCTCTAGATTTTATAGCTTTGGCATTATCCTCTAAATTGAATTTTGGATTAGACTTCACACCTGGCTGTACAAGATTTTCTTTTCTTACTAAACCTCTAAATCTATTACCATCCGTATTATAAACACTTACTGCATTACTTACTTGTTTCAAATATTGTTCTTGCCATTTTGGATCTTGTATGCCTTTCACAATTTGGCTTAATGATGAACCTTGATTACCTGAAACTTCTTGTATTATGGTTGAAAATGCCTCAAAATTTATATTATTTGGATTAAGCCCATTTTTCAAAAGAGATCTTAATTTTAAATCACTTACATTATCACCTTGATTTTTTTTAATATATGCACGAACTGCATCCAGATTTTCTTTACTTAATAAAGCTTTTATATCTCCCATTTGACTAGAGTGCTCTAATGGATTGCTAAAATATAAGTTATTGTTAGATTTGATAGATTCTATTGCTTTGTTGAAAGTGTTTACATCATATATTTTTTTATAATCTGCTAAATATTTTTGAAATAATTCATTATTAGAAACGACTTCCATCAATTGATTTTGATTTACTAAATAATCCTTTAATCTATTCAAAACAAATTGTTCGTAATTTGGTATGATATTTGTTTTTTCAAAGTCAGTAGCTATTAACATAACAACATTACTAGGTTTAGTAAAATTATTAATAATGAAATCCATATATTTTGTATTCTGATTTCTTGGATCTATGCTGTGCCTTATTTCGTGAACCATAGTTTTAATAAAATTAAATAATTCTTGCTTCGGAATAGTTTTTGGTATTGATAATGTTTTTGTGCTTGCATGATATCCACCTTCAGCACCAACATTCACATTATGATCAATACTTTTTATATATGGACTTAACCAATTCGGTACTTGTAAATCTCCCAAAAAATATTGCCCTTTGAATTCTGGATCAGCATTAGGTAAATCGCCATCAATAATACTGCTCATTATCCAATTCATAATATATTGCTCTGCATTTTGAATCAATCGTTGATCCAAATTCATCACACCCTGTTGAGCTGTTTTAGTATTTCTGTACCACATAATATATATATTCTACTTAAAAACATAGCCCCACTTTTTCGAGCTTTTTAATTTGCCCATATAAGAAAAATACCATATACTAAAATTATGAACATCGATGACTACCTAGAGTACACATCACTCAAAATATATATAACAGAATTTTTCGAGGGTTTAGAGGTGGAAGATTATAATTACAAATCTTTCTCATTTCACATAAATAAACAATTAGATAAAATACAAATAATATCAAAACACAATACAGAAGAAAGATTGTTTATGAATTTTGATATAGAAGAAAAATCTTTTAACCCACATATACTTTTCACCATTCTAAATTTCATAGAACATTCTTTTGATAATGAAATAAAGAACCCATTATAAATTTCGAGCATATGAAGAAATACAAAACATATATAATTCTTCTTTCACTTACAACTTTATTAATTCTCACCATTAGAGGGAAAACATATATAGAGAAAATAACAAACAATTTTCTTTATTCAGATTCCTATAACACAAATTAATTTCGAGCTTTTTAAATATCCCATTAGAGAGAAACATTTATATTATTTTAAAACACCATTAGAGAGAATAATAATTTTCGAGCATTATAGAAACATTATATTTTTTCCTGCACATTTTTTACACCAATATTAAAAATGTATTATAATGTTTCTAATTCCCTACACTACAACTTATAATAGATTTTTCTTGCGCTTTATACCCACAAGCCTAACATATCCTCAAACATAAAGAATTCATAGTAAACGAGCATAAAAATTCGAGCTTTATACCAAATCTAAAAAAATAAAAGACAAGATAATCTAGTGGAGACCAATCAACATACCATTAGAGAAGACATATAACAGAGTGGATATATAGTGGAGGACAAGTGGAGACCTAGTGGATGGTATATGGAGACTGATATATATAATATTTTACCTATATACATTTACCATAATTTCGAGCTAAATAGATTTATAGATAATAATGAAAGATTAACATTAGAGAGAAGGAATTTATTTAATACATATAGAAGAATAATAATCCACTACAAAGATATATAAAGAAAGAAAACACCAACCCAATAAATCGAGGGCTGGTGTTTTTTAATTAGAGGGGATAAGAAAAAGTAATTTCTTCTATGGTAAAAAAAAAGAACATTTAGGATAGAGAGATAAGATTTCGAGGAGTTATATTTATTTTTCCTATATAGAAGAAATAAATTATATACACCATTAGAGAAGAAAGAAAAAAGAATATTCTCTATAGGAAATAAAAGAAAAAGAACATTCTCATACACCAAGATGCATTTAAAGATTGTTCTGAATTATCGGGGCTCTTAAGAAAAACCTAGCACTTTTGTTTTTCTACTATAAAAAGAGACGTAATATATTTTATTCTATATCAGATAAATCTTTTCCTGCATCTTTTTCGAGCCTAAAAAATTTCGAGCAATTAGAGGGGCAAGAATTTTCTAACATATAGTGCGGGGAAGAATATTCTTTGATACAATAGGGACAATACCAAAGCTCTTCCCCTCACCAAAATTATTATACACACGTTCTCAATCCTTGTTGCTTAATCAATTATTATGTAAGATAAATCTTTCATAATAATTAGGTTCAATTTTCGAGACGTTAGAGGTAGGAGTTTTTTGAGCCTATTCTTTAAAGATTATTCTCTCACTTCCTTATGGTCGTGAGAGAATAATTTAGGCTCGCTCTTTTACAATACTCTATAAGGAAAATTTCGAGGCTATGAATATTCGAGGGTATGGTTTAAGTAAAGTAAATGGTCCAGGTAATAGATTTGTATTATGGACTCAAGGTTGCTCTAAAGGATGTTCTGAATGTTTTAATCCTGAAACTTGGAGCAATAACATTTTTAAAGAATATTCTCCCAGACAAATTTTCGAGCTAATAAAGAATTTCGAGGTAGATGGAATAACAATATCTGGTGGAGATCCTTTAGAGCAAGAGGTTGAATTGTTGGAGCTTTTATTTCTCTTAAAAGAAATAAAACTCCCTAAAGGAATTATATTGTTTACTGGATTCTCTCGAAATGAAATTCGAGAGAATCCTATTAGAGAGAAGTGTTTAGAGCTTATAGATGTTTTAATTGATGGACGGTATGAGAAAAATCTAAAAGTAGATTTTTCTTTGAGAGGATCTAGTAATCAAGAGTTTTATTTTTTCTCCAATAAGATTTCGAGAGGTGAGTTAGTGTTTGATCAAGAGATAGAAATTTCTTGTTTAGAGGGAGATATAATGATGACAGGTTTTCCTAACATTTCGAGGAAGATATTGAAAGATCTTGGAGTAGTTTTAAAATGACAATTAGAGAGTTATTAAATTTAAATTTCGAGGTTAGTAATGTAGAAGAATTCTTTGCTCTCTTATATAACCAAAAGATACATCCAGGTTTTGTTGTGTTCTCTGATCTCTCTATTAATTTTCGAGCTTTAGAGGGGATGAGTGTTTTTTGTTTAGAGAGTGAGGGCGCAGTTTATTTCAAATTATGTTTTACAGATGCGCCGTTTTTAATTTATAGATTTAATAATTTAAATGATTGCGAAAATGTTTGGTGTATAGATTTTGAATTATATAAGGCAGCATTAAGAAGTTGTGTTAAAGCAGTGGATAAGAAATATATTCCAGTAAAAGATATAGATGCAAGAATATTCTAATAAAGAATATTCTTCTTTTAAGGGGGATAATATGACTAGGAAAAATAAAATGTTGTATGATGCTTTGATCGACTATGTTTCTTATTTTTATAATTGTTCAGATATGCCAGATAGTGCTAAATTAAATGCGCTGAAAATATTTGAAGCATTACAAGACGAAAAGATAGATGTTATTGATTTTATCCCTGTAATGAGACAGATGCAATTCAGTTTAGATCTTCTCGCAGCATAGGAAAAGATTTATCTAACGCTCTATAATAATAATGAGAGGACGAGCAAGAACAATGAGGTTCTGAATTTACTTCTCCCTATACACTTTAATTGTGGAATTAAATAAAAAAGGATCCTTTCTAGAGGGATCCTTTTTTATTATGCATATTTGAGTAATTGTTTTATTTCTTCCATTAAGGCTTCTAATTCATCCTTTGCATATCTTTTGTGCATAGGAAAAGATCTAACATCTTCATCGTACTCTTCTTCAGCTACGGTATACTCTGGAAGATCATCAATTAATCTTTTTACTTCTTCTAATTTATTTATAATATTTTCGACATCACTTTTGACATCAGAGGAAACATCATCTAAAGAAGGATCTTTATTAATACTTGGTCTCTCACCTGGCATCAATATATCTTCAGGATTAATATTAATTTGCGCTTCTCTTTTTAAAAGCATTTCGAGGGCAATACTATTATAACCAAGCTTCTTTAAAATTTCTTCGTTCATGATAATCTCTACTTCTATATTTTATCATTTTATACCTACTTATCCATACATATGATAGAATATTCTCATGAACCTCTCCCTATGCTGTATTTCGAACATTTTGGCAGAACAAGGCCACAAATTTCGAACAATGACTTTTAAATCTTTTTCGAGTAAAGAGAGGGCAGAGTCATTAGAGAAGCTGTCTGGTATTGTTATTAATAATTTTAATACATCAGAGAAAATCGTTCGACATTGTGCAGCTAATGGAATTAAGGGATATAGACTTTCGAGCGATTTATGCCCAGTAATAAAACATCCTGACGTAATGCTTGGCCTTGAAGATCTGCCAAACTATTCTGATATAGATAATTCAATAAAAGATTTATCTAATGCAATAAAAGAAACAGGTATTAGAGTAAGCGCACACCCAAGCGAATATATAACTCTTACCTCTGATGATCCAATCAAAGTGCAGCATAGTATAATTGATCTTGAACTACACGCAGAAATATTTGATCGTTTAGAGCTAACAAGATCTTATTACAATCCTTTAAATATACACATACGTAAAGAAGGAGAAGCAAAAGATTTATCTGATACATTTATGAGTAATTATAATATGCTTTCAGAATCAGTTAAAAAAAGATTAGTGTTAGAGAACAACGATACTGGCAATACCTGGACTGTAAATAATTTAATAAAATATTTTTTCGAGCCCCATGGTATTCCTGTTACATTTGATAATTTGCATCACGAAATGTTGAATCATGATGTTTCTCATAAGGATGCTTTTTATGCAGCATTATCTACCTGGCCCGTAATTCCTATTTTCCATTATAGTGAAGGCAAGAATGGTACTCGAGCTCACAGGGATATGGCAGAGAATCTTCCTGTGAATTATAATGAAGATGTATTGTTTGATGTAGAATTAAAGAATAAAGACTACGCTATTCTAGACATATTGGAGAGACATGGTAGAGAAATTCGAGCAGCTTGTTGATTCTTTAGATGAGAAAGAATCTAATAATATTATCACATTACTAACTTTCTTGCTTGAGTCCTGGGAAGATGATAAGATCAATCTATATACAGAGATTCAAGATTTCGAGCTCACTACAATTTACAAGGTACTAAATTTATTTAATGAACAAACTGAAACAGCTAGCATCGAATCTGAATGAGGAAGAGGCAGCATTAATATTTCAATTATTGCTTAGCGCTTTCGAAACAGCTAATCATCAAAAGGTACAATATCAAAGTGAAGATCTCAAAGATGAATCTTCTCTAATGGTAAATGTAGAATTAAATACTAGAAACGTTCCTGCAGATGTAATCCAGAAATTATTGGATCTTTTAAAATGAATACCCTATATCCAGAATTAATCCTTGAAGAAGATGAGGCCACTTTTGCAGCTAATCTTTTTAAATTATATAAGCTTGATGAACGATGTGGCAAATTAGAGGCACCAAGTTTTCGAGTTCTATATTTAAAAGATAAGAAAACAATGGTCCATATTTCAAATCACTTCAATAGCCCTACATGTATTGTATCTTATTATAATATTAAAGATAAAAGCTGTATTGATGCTAGAACGATCTCAAAGAAATTATATAACAAAATTTACAACCATTATTTCGAGATCAAGATGAATCACTATTGACACCATAATTCGCATCTGGTAATATAGGTCATCAGAAGAAAGGGTCGAAGCCAAAATGACCTTCCAGAGCGTTTTAGAGAATGTTGATAGCCACAAGGTAAATCAATATAAAGAGTATTGGAATAACGTTGCTCCACAGACAGATGGAGAATTTTTCCAAAGATGGTTGTTCGCATATACATCAATCCATACTACGTGGGAAAGCAATGTTAGAGCATACAATCATATCAAGAATTTCGAGTCTTGGATTGACGACAAAGATAAACTTGCTCATTTATTATATATAGGTAAAGCAGGTTGTCATAATCAGCGCACAAAGTATATCTGGGATTTTTCGAGCAAGTTCTGGGCGAATCCTGAAAGATTTAAAAAGACCAATAGAGAGAATTGGTTTAAGTTCCGCAATCGTCTCTCACTTGAATTGTGGGGAATCGGACTAGCCAAAACAAGTTTCGCTCTTGAATTGTGCTATCCAGAAAAATGTCAAGCGGTATGTCTTGATGTTCATATGCTCCGTTTGCTTGGAATGAATGAAAACGGATATAAAAAAGATAATTCTAAAGATGTAGCCGAGTATGAACAAGGCGAACGGAAATGGCATTATCGAGCAGAGAAAATGAAAGCACCCAATTATATAGCCAGATGTATTTATTGGGATGTAAAACAAGGATATAAAAATTCGAGGTATTGGTCTTCCTGTTTAGAGAACCAACTACATTTCGATTTTTAAAGAATTACTGTAGGATGATTTTGGCTTCTTGTCCTGCAGTAATTAGAGGGAGAACAATGACGTTCTCCCTCTCTTAAGAAGCTAAAGAATATTCTTGCACATATATATCTTTTACGATATAGTAATTTCGAGGAAGCCAAATGAGAAAAATTACTTATTCCCTTAAAAACATCTATTACATTCACGCAACCATTGAAGGTTTAAAAGGTGAATTCTGCACAGGTCTCAACACCGAAGATTATAACCAAAAAGAAATTCGAGAAGTGAAGAGAGCAGCTAGATGTATTGTCAATCTATGTGAAATTAGAGAAGACATTGATTTTCGAGAGAATGCAATCAATTCTCTTGTCAATGGATTACACTGGACCCATATTCATTAAAGAATATTCTTGCACATATATACTTCTTGTGATATATTAGAGAAGAGGCCAATTATGAAGTTAGATTTTCGAGTTTCAGGAACACTCAATGTACCTGAAGATGCAATCAAGCATTACGACGTTGCTGGTAAGTTATATGCATTAGAATTCAATGACACGATGTATATGCTTCAGGTATGTCTTGTTGCTGAAAGTTCTGATGGTGAATACGAAATGATTCACCAATATGACGAGATGCTTTCCAACGATATCAATGATTTAAGATACGACGAAGCAGAATTCATTGAAGGTTAATG
>JACCDY011521344.1_pt1 | contig 19893 bp, 17 predicted proteins | sample 7446391 | NCBI WGS metagenome assembly JACCDY01 (sample SAMN15323451, study PRJNA562643) | freshwater metagenome | isolation source: river surface water | place: USA:Blue River Watershed | collected 2017-08-18
ACGCTCGACAACGAAGAGGCGCGCATCATCGTCGGCCAGAACGTGCCTTTCATCACCGGGCAATTCACGACGGCGGCGTCGGCGGGCGCGGCAGGGGTGAATCCTTTTCAGACCATCGAGCGGCGTGACATCGGTCTGTCGCTGCGCGTGCGGCCGCAGATCTCCGAGGGCGGCACGGTGAAAATGGCGATCTATCAGGAGACGTCCAGCATTCAGCAGTCCACGACCTCGGGGCTGATCACCAGCAAGCGCTCGATCGACACCAATGTGTTGGTTGACGATGGCCAGATCATCGTGCTCGGCGGCCTGATCGAAGATACGGTGAATGACACCGTCGAGAAAGTGCCCGGGCTGGGCGACATTCCGATTCTGGGCTATCTGTTTCGCTATCAGTCCAAGCGGCGCGGCAAGACCAATTTGATGGTGTTTCTGCGGCCCATCGTCGTGCGCAATGATGTGCAGAGCGTGGCGCTGGCCAGTGATCGGTATGACTACATACGCGGCTCGCAGCTGGCGATACAGCCGGAGCCGAATGCGCTGATGCCGCGCACGGACACCCCCGTGCTGCCACCGCTGCACGATGGCCGGCCGGTCGGCGGCAAGCTGCTGCGGTCGCCTTCGCCCGCCATCACGCCGCCTTCGTCCGGTGCTTCCTCATCAAGCATGCAACCAACGCCGCCTGCCGAGGTCTTTCCGGTGGAACCGCCGGTGATCAACCAGCGGTAATCGTCGATGGCAGGGATGATGTGAATTCGTTCAATAACGAAAGTCTTTGATGAGTGCGATGCAGGATCCGCGGCTGCTGCCGTTCAGTTTTTCACGTGACTTTGGTGTGCTGGCGCAAGCTGGCAGCGATGCGGTCGATGTCTGGATGTCCGACGACACACATGCCTCGGCGATTGCCGAGGTCGGACGTCGTTTCGGGCGATTGCGATTGCACAAACTGGCGCGCGAACAGCTCGAGAGCGCCATCGCCAAGGCCTACGCCGGCAGCGGCGGCGATGCCGCGCAGGTGGTGGATGAAGTCGAGTCCGATCTTGATCTGGCCAGATTGATGCAGGAAATGCCCGCCGTCGAAGACTTGCTCGAAGCGGCGGATGATGCGCCGGTGATACGCATGATCAACGCATTGCTCACTCAGGCGTTGCGCGAGGGCGCGTCGGACATTCACATCGAACCTTTCGAGCAAGTTTCGGTCGTGCGCTTCCGGATTGATGGTCGGTTGCGCGATATCGTGAGGCCCAAAAAAGGCATCCATGCGGCATTGATTTCGCGTATCAAGATCATGTCGCAGCTGGATATTGCCGAGAAGCGGCTGCCGCAGGATGGCCGCATCACGCTGCGGGTCGGCGGCAAGCCGGTCGATGTGCGCGTGTCCACCTTGCCTACGGGGCATGGCGAACGCGCAGTGCTGCGCTTGCTCGACAAGGAAGGCGGACGGCTGGATCTGCAGACGCTGGGCATGAGCGAGCGAGATCGCCGGCAGTTCGACTGGCTGATCGCGCAGCCGCACGGCATCGTGCTGGTCACGGGGCCGACGGGGTCGGGCAAGACCACGACGCTGTATGCGGCGCTGGCGCAGCTGAACGCATCCACGACCAACATTCTCACGGTGGAAGACCCGATCGAATACGAGCTTCCCGGCGTCGGTCAGACGCAGGTGAATTCGCGCATCGACATGAGCTTTGCGAAAGCCCTGCGCGCGATCCTGCGACAAGACCCGGACGTGATCATGATCGGTGAGATACGCGACCTCGAAACGGCGCAGATTGCCGTGCAAGCTTCGCTGACCGGGCATCTGGTGCTGGCCACTCTGCACACCAATGATGCGTCGGCAGCGATCACCCGATTACTGGACATGGGCATTGAACCTTTTCTGCTGTCCTCATCCTTGCTGGGCGTGGTCGCGCAGCGATTGGTGCGCAAGTTGTGTACCCATTGTCGCCAGTTTGACGGCCAGCACTGGCATGAGGTCGGCTGCGATCATTGCGGGCGCACCGGTTATCACGGCCGCGTCGGCGTGTATGAATTGCTGGTGGCCACGCCCGCGATACGCGAGCAGATCCACAATCAGGTGGCGGAGGCCGAGATACGCGCTAGCGCGCAACACAACGGCATGCGCACCCTGCGCGAGGATGGCGAGCGCTGGCTGGCCGATGGCACGACCACCGAGGCCGAGCTGCTGCGGGTGACCAAGGAGTAAGCATGCCTGCCTATCGTTATGAGGCTGTCGATGCGCTGGGCGCCAGCAGCAAGGGCGTGGTGAATGCAGAAAGCCCGCGCGCGGCACGCGCTGACTTGCGCGCGCGCGGCATGCTGCCGTTGGTCATCGACCTGATCACCGGGGATGCCGTCGCACAAGGCAGCCTGCTGGCGCGCCGTTTCGGCGACAAGCTGTCGACGACGGAACTGGCGCTGTTCACGCGTCAGCTGGCCTCGCTGCTGGAAGCCAAGCTGCCATTGGAGCAGGCATTCTCTGCGTTGCTGGAGCAGGCGGAGCGACCTTATGTGCGTGATCTGATTGCCTCCATTCGGGCCGAAGTGATGGGCGGTGCCTCGCTGTCGGATGCGCTGGCACGCCATCCGCGGGATTTTGCCGACATCTATCGCGCGCTGGTGGCGTCTGGCGAACACATCGGCCAGCTCTCCGGCGTGTTGTCGCGGCTGGCGGATTTTGTCGAACGACGCAATGCGCTGGTGCAAAAAGTGCGGCTGGCATTTACTTATCCGGCGATTGTCACTGCAGTCGCGTTTGCGATCGTGATTTTCCTTCTCACCTATGTGGTGCCGCAGATTGTGTCGGTGTTTGCGAACACCAAGCAGCAACTGCCTTTCCTGACGGTGGCGATGCTGGCCATCTCGGGTTTTGTGCGGCACTGGGGCTGGCTGGTCGGGGTGCTGATGGTGGTCGCTTTCATTGCGTGGCGGCGTGCGCTGCGCGATCCTGCGGTGAGGATGCGCTGGCATCGCTGGCTGCTGACTGCGCCGCTGGTTGGGCGATTTGAGCGCAGCCTGAATACCTCACGATTCGCCAGCACGCTGGCGATCACGATCAGCTCAGGGGTGCCGATCTTGCGTGCGCTGCAGACCAGTCGCGACACCTTGTCGAACCTGGCGATGCGCGAGCAGGTGGAGGATGCGACCGCCAGCGTGCGCGAAGGTATCAGCCTCGCGCGCGCCTTGTCCGCGCATCCGCATTTCCCGCCGATGCTGATCCACATGATTCGTGCGGGTGAAGTGACCGGCGAGCTGCCGGCCATGCTGAACCGTGCCTCGCAGATGCAAGAGCAGGATCTGGAACGGCGCGCGCTGACGATTGCCGGTCTGCTGGAGCCAGTGCTGATTCTCGCGATGGGGGTGGTCGTGCTGCTGATTGTGCTGGCGGTGCTGATGCCCATCATCGAGATCAATCAACTGGTCAGATAGGTGAACGCATTGTGAACAAATCGAATCGCCACCGATGAAGCGTCTGCCTGCCTTGTTGTCGCTGCTGCTGTTCGTTGCGCTGTGCGCATCGGTCGCGTACTGGCTGCTGCAATGGATGGCGCCTGCACCTCGTCCGGTAGCAGCGCCGCCGGTGACGCAGCAAGCGATGCCGCCTGTGTCTGCGGCCGTCAATCTGTTCGGTGGTAATCCGCAGAGCGGTGCCACGGCGATCCAGCTGCGCGGCATTATTCATTCCAGTCGCGGATCCGACAGCGTGGCGATTGTTGCGGTCGAAGGCAAGCCGGCGCGCGCGTTGCGGATTCGTTCGGAGGTCATGCCGGGGATTGAACTGAAAGAGATACGCGCGCGAACGGTGATCTTGTCAGAGCGCGGTGGCGACCGGGAAGTGGTGCTGCCGGAGTTCTCGACGCCGACCGTCGCACAACAGACCGGCACGGAGGCAGGCACGCCCGCGTCACCGGCGGCCGAGATGCAGCCTCCCGCGCAAGCTCCTTCAGCGGTGCCGGCGCAGTCATCGGCACCGGCACCGGCAGCGGTACCCGCACCGACAGTGGTTCAGGGAGCCGCGCAGGGAGCGACGAGCTCAGGTCCGGGCAACACGGCGGCGTCTGCCGGGGCGGGAGAAAATCCTGTGCAGGTCCCGCCGGCGGCGCGAACGCCACGCTGACGATGCCGCTGACCAGGCCTGTCAGACCTTACAGCACATAGCGGGAGAGGTCTTCATTGACGGCCAGCGCGGCCAGCTTGTCATCGACATACGCGGCATTGATCGTCACGCTGCGGCTGGTGTCGCTGCCGGCGGAAAATGACACTTCTTCGAGCAGTTTTTCCATCACGGTGTACAGGCGGCGGGCACCGATGTTCTCGGTCTTTTCATTGACCGAGAAGGCGATCTCGGCCAGCCGGCGTATGCCATCGTCGGTGAACTCGATATTCACGTTCTCGGTCGCGAGCAGTGCCTGATACTGGCGCGTCAGGCAGGCATCGGTCGAGGTCAGGATGCGCTCGAAATCGGCAATGGCCAGCGATTCGAGTTCGACGCGGATCGGGAAGCGTCCCTGCAATTCAGGGATCAGATCGGAGGGCTTGGCCAGATGAAAAGCGCCGGAGGCGATGAACAGGATGTGATCGGTCCTGACCATGCCGTACTTGGTGTTGACGGTCGTGCCTTCGACCAGCGGCAGCAGATCGCGCTGCACGCCGGCACGCGATACGTCCGCACCCTGCACATTGCCGCGCGCGGCGATCTTGTCGATCTCGTCGAGGAAGACGATGCCATTCTGCTCGACATTGGCAATGGCGCGCTGCCGGAGGTCTTCTTCATTCACTAGTCGGGCGGCTTCTTCTTCGACGATAAGTTTCATTGCCTCGCCGATCTTCATTTTGCGCGATTTTTTTCTTCCCGCGCCGAGACCGGAAAACATGGACTTGATCTGCTCGGTCATCTCTTCCATGCCGGGCGGCGCCATGATTTCCATCTGCGGACGCGCATCGGCGACTTCGATCTCTATTTCGCGATCGTTGAGCGCGCCTTCGCGCAGGCGCTTGCGGAAGGTCTGGCGGGTGGCGTTCTCGTTCTTGTCCTTGTCCTCCGCAGGCGGCGCACCAGAGAAGCCGAAGTCGCGTGCCGGGGGCAGCAGCACATCAAGGATGCGTTCTTCGGCGGCATCTTCGGCGCTCGCGCGTACCTTGCGCATGTCGAGCTCCCGGGTCTGCTTGATGCCGATCTCGGTCAGGTCGCGGATGATGGTGTCAACGTCGCGGCCGACGTAACCCACTTCGGTGAATTTGGTCGCCTCGATCTTGATGAACGGCGCCTCGGCGAGCTTGGCGAGCCGGCGCGCGATCTCGGTCTTGCCCACGCCGGTGGGGCCGATCATCAGGATGTTCTTGGGCGTGATTTCATGCCGCAGCGGGTCAGGCACTTGCTGACGCCGCCAGCGATTGCGCAAGGCGATCGCGACGGCGCGCTTGGCCTTGCCCTGCCCGACCACGTGTTTATCCAGCTCGGTGACGATTTGTTCAGGAGTGAGGTTCATTGCAGCATTGTCGATGTTCGTGATGAGCGCGTCAGTCCAGCGTCTCGATGGTGAGCGAGAGGTTCGTGTAGATGCACAGCTCGCCGGCGATGGTCAGCGCTTTTTTGACAATCTCGGCAGGCGACAATTCGGTGTTTTCCTGCAAGGCTTTGGCCGCTGATTGCGCATAGCTGCCACCGGAGCCAATGGCGCCGATCCCATCCTCGGGCTCGAGCACATCGCCATTGCCGGTAATGACCAGGGTGGCGTCGCGGTCGGCGACCAGCAGCATGGCTTCCAGACGACGCAGCATGCGGTCGGTGCGCCAATCCTTGGCCAGTTCCACGGAGGCGCGCAGCAGGTTGCCCTGATGCGCTTCGAGCTTGGACTCGAAACGTTCGAGCAGGGTGAAGGCATCGGCGGTGCCGCCGGCAAAGCCGGCGAGTACCTTGCCGTGGAAAAGCTTGCGCACTTTGCGGGCCGAGCCTTTCATGACGACATTGCCGAGCGTGACCTGGCCATCGCCGCCCAAAGCAACGATGTTGCCGCGGCGGACTGAGAGTATCGTGGTTCCGTGAAACTGTTCCATGCTGTGCAGGAGGAAAATGCCCTGCTCGGCGAAAAGCAGCTCAGGGCTTGCGGTGGATGATGTTCAGCTGCTTGCTGCCGCCAACCAGCGTCAGCAGTCGTGCGACAAGAAAACCAAGGTGTCGACATTCTACCGGCTTGCCGCCTGCAATACGATGCAAGCCGTTCAGCCAGGGGGCGGCTGCGCTCAGATCCACTCGCATTAAACGGTGGCAATCCAGCGCGACGACTTCTGCATTCTGCGCGTGATGCCCGATCTGCTGCAGCAAGCCGTCCACTGGCAGCATGATGCGCGGCGGCAGCAAAAACGCGCTGCTTTCGCTTGTCGAGCCGGCAGGGTCGATTGGCTCAGGATCGGCAAGCGGGCCGGTCGGGGGCGATATTTCATACGTGAGGCAGTACTCCACACAGAGCGACTCATGGTCGTCGTAACGGTCCATGAGTCGCATCAGCTCGATCAGCAGCCGCCAGCCTGCGTCATTGTCGTCACGCCGTCCGGACTGTATCAGTAGTTTCAGTGCTGTGGCCAGCCGGTCGCCACCGGCAATGCTGACCTTGCAGCCATGCTGTTGCCAGTACGTGAGCACCCGGAGCAGCAATGTGCAACCGTCAAGATCGACATCGGATATTGCACCGAATGCGAGACAGAATTGTGCATGGCGGGCACCCGCCTGCTGCAGTTGCTGTAGCGCGGGCTGACTGTTGGCGGTGAGTCTGCCCCTGAAGTTCACGGTCGGCAGTGCAGCGCCACTGACCGGTCGAGATTCCGGGGCTGGCATCCATTGCGGAGGCGAAGTCTCAAAGGTGTTCGCGTAGTCGAGGGCAAGCTTGTCGAACCATTCAGGCTGGTTTTGTTCAAGTGCCAGCTCGAAGAGCATCCACCAGGCTTGCTGGCGCTCGTGAACATCATCATCATCAAGCGTGCAAGCATGGAGCAGCAAGTCGCGAGCCGCCTCAATCTGCTGGTTGGTGAACAGCAGGGCGGCTTCATCCAGACAGTGCGACAGGGTGGGCATCTCTGCGCGGGTGGTGATCGCAGCATCCGAAGGAAGCCATTGCGCTGTGCCGAACTCGGCGGACAGCTCGGATTCGATTGCATCGATTTTGTCGGAGGTGCTTCGAGTGTGGTGATCGATACTTGTGCGTGGTTTGCGCACATGGCGCATCGCAGGTTTTCCAAACAGCCCTAGAATTTTCACGGAGTTTCGTTTCGGCGCGGTGATGGGAACAGCGGCAAAGGGACGACAAAGGGACAGTTAACGCATTGCTCTACGCTACGGGTAGCAGAGAGACAGGGACGCCGGGGATTAGAACGGTCGGATAACGACAAGTCAATGCGGGCAATAGTTGAATTTCTGCCCGAAGGGGTCATGCGGGGCGACGACGTGGGGCAACGTCGCGCCGCGCTGACATTGATGCAAAGTCACAGATGAAGAAGTTGCCGGCAATCTGCATGGATGTTCGGCAACCTGGTTCAGAAACGTGTGCGCACACCGACGATAATATTGCGTCCGGGTTGAGGCACGTAATCTTTCAGCAGCGAGGTAGACAGACGTATGTCTTCATTCAGCAGATTGCGCGCCATCAGGAACCAGGTGAGGTCGGCATTCGCATATCGCTGTACATAAGACAGGCTTGCATCCACGCTGGTGTAGCCGTTGGTAGGTGTCTCTTGTGACAGGCTGCTGCTGGCGATGCGTTGGTGGGCATCGACATGCAGTACAGACAGCGTCGATCGCCAGCGCGAATCCTGATAGCCGGCGCTCAGCCCGGTGCGGGTGGCCGGTTGCAGCGGCAGATTGCCCAGATTGTCGAGTTTGCCACGGGAACTGTCGGCAAACAGGCGCCCGAACCAGCCGGGCTGGTTCAGGTTGTAACTGATTTCAGCTTCGACACCACGCAGTGTCGCATCGGCTTGACGGAAGCTGCGATCGCGCAGTTCGCCGTCGGGATCCACGTTGACATCACCGATGGCGCCGTAGATGAAGTCCTGCACTTTATTTTGATAGACATTGGTCTTCCAGCGCAGTTTGTCGGTGGTCTTCTGGAGCGACAGCTCGAGATTGTTCGACGTCTCTTTCTTCAGCCGGCTGTCGCCGATATCGTAGGTTTCGGTCGGGTGATGCGCGCCCAGCGAATAAAGCTCTTCTGCGGTCGGTGCGCGCTGCGCGAACGCATAGGTGGCGCCCAGTCCGTAGCCCGGCGTGAAGGCCCACAGCGCGCCGGTCGACCAGGACGCCAGACTGAAAGAACGATCTGATGCCCCGGTCGGCTTGCGCGACACGGATTCAAGTCGTCCACCCACATTCACCCGCACATCGCCAAAATCGCGTTCCTCGACAGTGAACGCGGCGACGGATTGGGAGTGGGTGCGCGGTACGGTGGGATTGCCGCCTTCCAGATTCGCCGCTTCGGTATTCTTGAACTCGGTATGCAGGCCCAGCGTGCCGCGCCAGCCCGATAGTGGCTGATGGCTCAGTTCCCAGCGCGCCTCGGTGCTGCGGTTGGTAAAGCGCACGTGGGGATCGGTGCCGTCCTCGAGCTCGACATGCCGGTAGTCGGTATTGCCCAGCCTGAAACGCATCTTGTCGATGCCGTCGAACGGCGCGCGTATCAGGCTGTCGATATCGACGCGGGTCTGGTTGAGGTCGATCCTGGATTTTTCATCCGCGCCTCGAATGCCATACAGCTTGTCCAGCGTCGCCACCGATGCGCCGACATAGCCCCAGTCTTTGACCATCGATGCGCCAAAGCCGAGGCTGCGCTCGCGATTTCCCGAGAAGCTGAGCCGGCCCTGATCGCCATCTCCATACACACTGCTGTTGCCGGGTATCCGGTAGTCGCCTGCATTCAATGCGGTGCCATCGGCATGCAGGCCAATAGTGCCGGTCGATGCATCGGCAGAGAAGCTGGCGAACTTGCCATGGTCGACAGAGCTGTACCGGAGTTCGGTCTCGCCGGTCGCCTTGGGTTCGAGCGCTGTCGGTATGCGGTCGTTCACGATGTTCACCAGACCGCCAATCGCTCCTGAGCCATACAGCAGTGCGGCCGGGCCGCGCAGAATTTCTATCTGACGTGCCGTACCCACCGGGCTGCCTACCGCGTGATCGTTCGAGATCGCGGACAGGTCGCCGCTGCTCATGCCGTTCTGCAGGATCTTCACACGCGGGCCTTCGAGACCGCGGATGATGGGACGCGATGAACCCGTGCTGAAGCCCGAGGCGTTCACGCCCAGCTCTTGCCCCAGCGTCTCACCGAGCGAGCTGCCCAGCCTGTCGCGCAGCGCATCGCCTGACAGCACGCGGGCAGGCGTCAGGATCATGGCGTTTTCTCCCGAACCCAGCGGGTCGGCGGTGACCGTGACGGGGGCGAGTGTCTTGGTAGTTTCTTCTCCCTGAGCGGGCAGTGTGATGCTGGCAAATGCGCAGGATATCGCCAGCGCAATGCGGGTGGGTCGGCAGATCATGAGGTCTCCACTGAAAAGTTGACGCGAATACGACGCTCCTCGCTTGCAACGAGGTCGTGACGGCTTGTCTGGCTATCAGTGGGACAGTGGCGGGGCTCGGGAAGAGAAGAGTGCGATGAAGGGCCGCTGCCACGGGGTGGACACGGCACAGGCAATTTTGGAAGGTGAGAGAGTCAGCAACAGCGCGAGTACAGGCGCGCTGTGTAGACCAGCGCCCAGAGTGGCCGCGTCGAGCGCGGCGCAGGCATTGCTGGCCTTCTGATGATCGAAAACGATGGAGGTCTTGTCGGCCGACAGAACCTGAACGCTGGCGCTCTCGGATTTCAGCCCCGCATGCGTGATGGCATGCGCATACCCCAGCCACTGCGCAAACAGCAGGCAGATCGCGACCCACAGCGCGATGACTGTGCTGCTACGGTGGCGCAACGAACGATGATCTGTCGACGAGTACATGCAGTGAAGTCGCTGGTGGGTGCCGGTTCTGTAGGTTCGATGCCGGTTTCCTCGTGATACTACTTCAATCGTGCATTTCTGTCATGCAAATGACAGGAGGGGCGGCAGCTCGGGAGCCGCCCGGACGGTATGCCCACAGGATGCCAACCGCATCCGGCGGGCATATCGATCAGTCGCCGTACAGCTTCTGCTTGAGCTCCCGGCGCTGCTGGGCTTCCAGCGACAGCGTAGCGGTCGGGCGTGCGAGCAGGCGCGGTATGCCGATGGGTTCACCGGTCTCTTCGCACCAGCCGTAGTCGCCGGAGTCGATGGAGAGCAAGGACTGCTGCACTTTCTTCAGCAGCTTACGCTCGCGATCGCGGGTGCGCAGTTCCAGCGCGTGTTCTTCTTCGATGGTCGCGCGGTCGGCAGGATCCGGCACCAGCACGGTTTCGCGCAGGTGCTCGGTGGTTTCGCCGGCGTTGCGGAGCAGGTCTTTCTCGAGCTGCTGAAGCCGGGCCTTGAAGAACGCCAACTGCGCCGGGTTCATGTAGTCCTGCTCACCCATTGCAAGAATCTGCTCCTCGGTCAGCAGGGCGCCGTCGCTGACGGCGGGCTTCGGAGTTTTTGTATTGGTTGCCACGTCGATTACTTTCGTTACTACGAATCGGTGAATTGTATCCAGCGCGCCCTGCGCCCCCCTTGTCGCTGCGCAGGCTTGACTGGTCGTCTCGTCGGGATTTTCAGGCCGGCGCCTCTGAACAAATGCCGCTGCATCGCGCAGCTTTGTGTGCATTTGGCCAGAGTCTCCTCCCCGTGGCCGGCCGCAAATCGGCGGCTATTTTAATCGCATTGTTGGCCCGGACGACAAGCTTTGCATATTTTTAATCTAAAACCCATAAGCATCCGCAAAAAACCTGTGCGTTACGGGTAGTGACGGCTCGCTTTTCGTGGCTATGCTGCTCTTTATACCAGACACTGTCGCAAACCTTCAATGAAGATTTCGCGCGGCAGCGCTTGTCCTATGAAAACGATCTTGCTGCCGCGCGCCTCGCCTTCCGCCCACGGAGCGCCCAGGTCGCTGCCCATGGTCTGGTGCACGCCCTGAAAAATCACTTTGCGCGACGCGCCCTGCATCCAGAGTATGCCTTTGTAGCGCAGCATTCGGGGACCGTACACCTGAATCAGATGCCCGATGAAATCCTCCAGCTTGGCCGGATCAAAAGGCTTTTCGCTCCGGAAAACAAAAGCAGCAATGCCGTCGGTGTGGTGGCTGTGATGGTGATCATGGTCATGATGCGCGTGATGGTGGTCATGATCGTGGGAATGATCGCAATGTTCGTCGCAATGATGATGCGCATCCTCGGTCTTCAGGAAGTCGGGATCGATCTCCAGCTTGTCGTTCAGGTTAAAGCCGCGGATATCGAAGATCTGGTCAATCGGTGCGCGCCCAAAATCGGCACGGGCCAGCGGCGCGCGAGGATTGATACGCCTGAGCCTCGTTTCCAGCACGGCCAGCGCATCCTCGCTGACCAGATCGGTTTTTGACAGCAGCATCCGGTCGGCAAAGCCCGCCTGACGCTGCGCTTCCTCGAAGTTGTCGAGCTGTTGCATTGCATTGCTGGCATCAATGATCGTGATGACGCCATCGAGCAGGTAACTGGTGGCGACCTCGTCATCCATGAAAAAAGTCTGCGCAACAGGCCCGGGATTGGCAAGACCGGTGGTCTCGATCACCACACGGTCAAACTGGATCTCGCCATCCCGCCGCTTTTGTGCAAGCTGCCCGAGCGCGGCAATAAGATCGCCGCGCACGGTGCAGCAGACGCAGCCATTGCTCATCTCGACGATCTGCTCGCGCGTGTCCTGAACCAGAATTTCGTTGTCGATATTCTCTTCGCCGAATTCGTTTTCGATCACCGCAATGCGATGGCCATGGTCTTCATGCAGCAGACGGTTGAGCAAAGTCGTTTTCCCGGCGCCGAGGAAGCCGGTGAGTATGGTGGTGGGTATCAGTGACATGGTGAACTCTTGGTTGTGCATGCAGCCTGTCGTTCGGCGATTGTTTGCGGAGAGTGTTGCGACCGGTTGCGCCAGACTACGGAGAAATTTCGGTGTTTCCTGGTGGGTGATGGCGGGCCGCCATCTTGAACGCTCGGAGGAGCGCGGGGCTAACCCCCCGATTTCTGCCTGCGTGCCCGCGGATGGGCGGCATCATACACCTGTGCGAGCCGCTGGAAGTCCAGCGAGGTATAGACCTGTGTCGAGGCTATCGACGCATGGCCCAGCATTTCCTGTACGGCCCTCAAGTCGCCGGAGGACTGCAGCAGATGCGAGGCAAATGAATGTCGCAGCATGTGCGGATGCACGTCGGCCGGGATGCCCAGTGTGCGCGCATGCGCCTTGATGCGCAGCTGAACCGCCCTCGGCGTCATCCGTCGTCCCCGTGCGGTGATGAACAGCGCGCACGCATCCGCATCGGTTAGCGTCGAATTCGATGCTGCCAGCTGCTCTGCCCTGAGCGAGAGCCACTCGCGTATCGCCCTCAGTGCGGCCGCGCCGATGGGCACGGTGCGACGCTTGCTGCCTTTTCCGGTCACGGTGACCTCGCCCGCCTCCAGGTCGATCCACGCGGCCGATTCGTGCGCGCGCGTCTGCACATGATGAATGTCAAGGCTGGTCAGCTCCGACACGCGCAGACCGCTGGAATAGAGCAATTCGAACATCGCAAGATTGCAGCACTGCTGCGAGGATTCTTTGAAAGCGTCTCGGGATGACGCTTTTGATGACTCTCTGGAGGCCCCTTGTCGGGCATCTGGTGCACTTCCGGCGGCGGCCGTACTGCTGACCAGTTTGACCGCATCGTCCACGCCCAGGGCCTTGGGCAAGGCTTTGGCGCGCTTGGGGGGTTTTACGCCATCGACAGGATTCGCCGTCAATCCGTGCTGAAATGCCAACCAGCCGAAAAAACCGCGCCATGCAGACAGCTTGCGTGCGATCGAACTAGGTGACATTCCGCGACCATGCAATTGCGCGGCAAACCGGCGGATGTCGAACGAGGTCAGCCGGGTGAGCGACCGGCCCTTCTGATCTTGCGCCAGACTGGTGAGCTGAGATAAGTCACGCTGATAATTGTCCAGCGTATGCGCCGAAAGCTTGCGCTGCGTCTGCAGGTGCTGCAGATAAGCGTCGATCAATGCCGTGTCCTGAGCGTCCGGCAGCGCCATGCAGTTCAGCCTTTGAGCGCAGCGCTGGCGGTTTCGCCGATGCGCTTGAGGATGTCGGTAGCAAGATCCGGCGAGAATCGCTTTGCATCCGGCGAGCCCAGCACCAACAGCCCGAAACTGTCGCTGGCACCCGGTTTTTTCAGCGCTACCAGCGCGACCGATTGCATGGCTGAGGCATCTTCCAGCCATTGCGTGCCCGGCTTGCCCGAAGGGGCGCCGCAGTAAGGGGCGGTTTGCTGATTCGCCAAGGTCCTGGCCTCCTCCAGTTCGGGGCCCTGATGCCACACATCCGAGGTGTCTGCATCCGCGCCCCACAGGCGCAGGCTCGCCGCCGGCACACCAAAGCATTCTCGCAACGACGCCAGCAAAGCGCCCGGCTCGCGACCCTCGTCTGAGGACAGCAGGCGCAGTATCCACTGATGGAATTTTTCCATGATCGATTCATTGTCCCGCGCTACATGCCCCTGATTGCCCAGCCGGAGTTCGAGCTGACGCACTTTGTCGCGCAGCACTTCGACCTGTCGCTCGTGCAGCGATACCGTACGCCCTCCGAGTGCCGTGGTGAGCTTCAGGCCGGCGATCAGATCGGGATGCTGGTCAAAAAATTGCGGATGGTCTTCGAGATAGAGTGCAACGGCGTTGGCATCAATGGCTTGGGTCATGTCCGGAGTAAAGGATCAGGTAGTGAGTTCAGGAAACAGACCGAATTGTAGCCGGGTCTCGCAGCCTGAGGGCATCAAAAAAAAGGGCACCCGAAGGTGCCCGGAAAACTACAGAGGAGATTAAATTCGCAGAAAAACTCTGCAGGCTGGTTCGCAGCCTATCCAGATGCCGGCCCTGATGGCAGGTACCTGAACTCGTTGTGCGAAGCGTCTTCGCGTGTTCAGAACAGGTGGCGCAGGCCGAAGTTGAAGGCTTTTTCGCCAGTGCCGGCTTCGGAGTTGTTGCCAACCCTGTAGCTGGCTGCGCTGTCGTTGTCGATTCGGCCCCAAGCGGCGTACAGATTAGTGCGCTTGGAGAAAGCGTAGGTGTAGCCCAGCGCTACTTGATTGGCATCTCGGTTGGCTGCGTTACGTACATCTTTACTGATGTACGAGGCAATAAAAGTATGTTTACCGAAAGGTACTTGCGCACCGATCAGATAATCATTGCTTTTGACTCCGCCAAAGTCGGTGTCTGTCACGCCCGCAAAAATTTTTGCAACTTTTAAATCATAGTTTGCAGCGAGAAACCAATCTTTACGGTTTGCGCGATAGGTGACCGTGGCAGGGCTCGTGCTCGTGTCTACCACTTTCTCATTCCAATCGTTGAAGGCGAGTGCCGCTTTCAGATCACCCGAGCTGTAATTGATAGCAGCCGATCTTTCCTGCCCTCTAGAGGAACTATCAACGGTTTCGCCGAAGCCATAAGCGACTTCCGTCGAAAACCCGGCGAACGCGGGCGAGGTGTATTTGATCGTGTTGTTCATCCGGATGCCGCCTGTCGGCATCAGGTTTTGTGCTGCGCCGGCCATACCTGCGGCAAAAGGATCCGCGACCATCATCGTATTGAAGAGGGGAACGTACTGACGACCGAGCGTCAGGGTTCCCAGGTCACTTTGCAGGCCGACAAAGCTCTGGCGTGCAAAAGCGGTATTGGCTTGGTTAAAGCCGCCTGCGTCTGCCGCGATTCCGGTTTCAAGCACGAACAATGCTTTCACACCATCGCCAAGATTTTCCGTTCCTTTGAAACCAAGTCGCGTGCCTGACTGCACGCCGCTGGTCAGTTTGTTGACCGGTGTGACTTTGGTGGTTGCGGTTGGAACTGCCCCGCTCTCGGCCACAAATCCCATATCAACCACACCATAAATCTCTACTGACGACTGCGCATGAGCAACGCCGGCAAATGCGCTGGTCAGCGCCAACGCAGTGAAAAGCTTTTTCATTTTTCGCATCCCCAAATTGAAGTTTTATTGAGAATCCGCACGGGTCGGATGGGTCAACAATAATTTCTAAAATGGAAACGACCGCAAGATCGGTGACTTGCAGACAAGTGCTTTGGACAAAATGAATCTGCGCTGGACTTGTTGTTGTTTTATTCACACTGTTCGCCGTTGACGCTGCCATCCCTCGGGGCGCAAAGTTAAGTTTTAAATTTGATAACACCGGCGAGCATCTCGGCAAAGTCGGCGCTTCGGGGATTCGGTTGGCTGCAGGTGACAGATGACACCTCGACGGGTGGCCAAAGCGCGACTCCGCTGTACCGGCCTTGGATGCATCCGCTACGCCGGCTTGATCCCATGGCGAATCGCGAGGAATTACTGATCATTCGTGCGGCGCGCGCGGGCACGGCCGCCGCGCAACTTGCACTTGGAAAGCGCTACTTGTTCGGCGGCTCAGAACTTCCCCGGAGCCATGCCACTGCGCTGCACTGGCTGGAAAAGGCCGCAGAGAATAACCAGCCGGATGCGTGGATGCTGATCGGCGCGCACGTACCCTTCGAGGTGGCCAGTAAAAGCGACCATCCTTTGCGGGTGGCTTTTTGGTATGAACGTGCATTCGATGGGGGCATGGCCAAGGCAGGAGTGGTGCTCGCAGTGCTCGTGCTCTCGTGCTGGAATCAGGCGGACCATTCATTGCGCAACAAGGCGATGCGCGCCTTGCAAGCGGCTGCTGAAGCGGGCCTGGCCGACGCCCAGTGGCTGTTGGCGCAGCAGCTCGGCATTCAGGGTGCAGTCGGCGCGGCGCCGAACAGCGCCCGGGAATCGTCGGCAGTTACCCAGGTCAACGCCGCCATCGAGTGGGCCACCCGCGCCGCCAAAGGCGGCGTCGCCGAAGCTCAGCGCGCACTGGCCGAATGCGCATGGGCAGCGAACGATCATCTGAAGTTCCTGTTCTGGGCGCTACCGCTGGCACAGGAGATTGATCGCCGTTGTGCTGCGAATCCCGATCACAAGACGGATTGCCCGGAGCATGACTATGATTTGCTCGGCCGCTGCGCGCAGGCTCTGCTCGCCACGTCGGATCCCAACAGCCGGCTGATCGAAAAATACCTGCGTACGGCCGCCGAGGGAGGACACAGCAGCGCACAATTGTCCTACGGTTTGTGGATAGCGCGGATGGACAAGAACGGTGCCCGAATCGCGGCCATCCCCGGTGTCGCCCATTACAAAAAGGCGATACGCTGGCTGTCACTGGCGGGCGAGCAAGGCGAGGCCAATGCCTGGTATGCGATGTCGCGCATCTTCCTGAAGCCGGAATTTTCGCGTCGAAGCGTGACCGAGGCGCGTCGTTATCTGGAGCTGGCCGCCAATGGCGGACATGTTCGCGCGCAGGTCGAACTCGGGACGGTCGCATGGCGCAACCGGCGTCTCGATCCACGTTCCGACATCAAGGCGGTGTACTGGCTGCTGAAAGCCGCAGGTCAAGGGGACATCGAGGCAAAACAACTGCTCAACCGAATCGTGCCTCCGGTACGCAAGGCCGAATGGGCGAACGCTGCAAAAGCGCTCTTCACTCGCGAGATGGCGAATCAGTACCCCTTTCTCGCGGCGAGGATCGAGCTGGGTTTCTGGTTCGGTCTGAGCCGCGCCGAAGCCCTGCTGATCGATCTGCAGACCGCAGACCACGGGCACTGCCTCGAAATCGACATCCGCCATGAGCATCCGCGCAGCCGAAGAAGACTGATACCCGTGATCACCGGGGAACAACGGCAGGCGATCGATCGCGCAGCTCGCGTGTTCGATACCGTGGACGGGTCGCCCGTTGGGATTGAGGGCAATTATCGGCAAAGGCTGTATCGTTTCCGGAGCCTGATGAGTGGTCGCAGGGAAGCCGAGCGACTGCAGGCATGATGACGGATCAGCCTGCCAGTCCGTCAGTCCTTCAGCCTTTCAGGGGATCGCGCCGCGACGCCGGATAACGCGGACTCGCAACCGTCAGATATCGATACTTCCTTCAAAGACGCTGACGGCGGGGCCGGTCAGCAGTACCGGTGACGTGGCGCCCGCCCATGCAATGGACAACGCTCCACCTCGCGTCGACACGGCCACAGGAGACTCGAGCAGCCCGCGCAGGATTCCCGACACCACGGCGGCACAGGCGCCCGTGCCGCAGGACAGCGTCTCCCCTGCTCCACGCTCGAACACCCGCAGCCGGACATGATGACGATCGACGATCTGCATGAAACCAGCATTCACGCGGCGCGGAAAGCGCGGATGGTTCTCGATCAGCGGGCCATCGATTGCCACCGGTGCCGCATCGACATCATCCACCAACTGCACCGCATGCGGATTACCCATCGACACCACCACGACCGGGGTGGTTTTGCCATTGACCTCCAGCGGCCACACGGAAGCCGAATGCTCTTGCGCGGCGGTCAGTCCAGACGCATCAAAAGGCACCCTCTCCGCCGACAGCGCAGGTGCTCCCATGTCGACCGTGATGCGACCATCATCCTCCAGCCTCGGTGCGATCACGCCTGACATCGTCTCGACGCGAATCTCTCTTTGATCCGTCAGTCCTTTGTCGACGACGAACTTGACGAAAGCGCGCGCACCATTGCCGCATTGCTCGACCTCGCCGCCATCCGAGTTAAATATCCGGTACCGGAAGTCGACACTGCTACTGCCCGGCTTTTCGACGACCAGAATCTGGTCGGCACCGATACCAAAACGACGGTCGGCGATGGCTCGCCACTGATCCGCGGTGAGATTGACGGGCTGGTTGATCGCATCGATCACCACAAAATCATTTCCGGCACCGTGCATTTTCGTGAATTTGAGTTTCATACTGAGCGCAATACCAAGGTTTTTGTGCAGCGATACCGTGAAAGCTGAAATACGCTGACAAGGCCGCGGAGGTAGTTCATCTTATTTCGGATAATCATACAGCCGGGGCATGCCTTCGGGCCGGGTTTTGAAGCGCTTGTGAGACCAGAAATACTCTGCCGGCGCTTCCTTGATGCGCTCTTCGATGAAGGCGTTCATTCGCCGCGTCGCTTCCTCGATGTCAGCGCCCGGGTAATTTTCCCAGGGCGGGTAAAAGCGCACTTCCCATCCCCGGTAGCCCGGCAAAAAGCGCGTGATCACCGGTATCACCTGGCCTTCCGTTGCCGCAGCAAGCCGGGCGGGAGCCGTCAATGTGGCCGCAGGTATGCCAAAGAAAGGAACGAACACCGATTCCTTTCTGCCGAAATCCATGTCGGGCAACATCAGGAAAGGACGTCCGCTTCGCATCGCGCGGATAATGGGCTTGATGCCTGCCTCGCGCGCCAGCAGGTTGCGCTCATCGGTGGTGAAGCGAAGTCTCCCCTTGCGCAGTGCTTCATCAAAAATCTCGTTGCGCTGACGCGTGTAGATCGAGCAGGCCGGACCAGCCATCGTGATCGCGACGCCCGCTACCTCCAGGCAGACGAAATGCGGACACAGAAAAATGGTCGGTTGTTCTTGCGCGGCTCGGGTGGGCACCGACGGAGTGACCTTGATCAGCCGTTTCAGTCGCCATACCGGCGCCCACCAGAGAATTCCACGTTCCAGCACGCTTCGCGCATACCCCTGGAAATGCGCGCGCGCGATCTCCGTGCGCTGCGATTCGCTCATTTTGGGAAAGCACAGCCTGAGATTGGTCAGCGCGATCTCCCGTCGCGTGCGAACGATAAGGAACAACAGGCTGCCGATCAGCTTGCCCAGCCTGCCCAGCAGGGGTAGCGGAAGCCAGTGCAACAGCCACATCAGGCCCAGCAGCAAGCGCATCGTCATGCCATTGCTCCGGGAACGGGCGGCCTGCCTTTGTAGCGGTTATAGCTCCAGAAATACTGCGAGGGACAACGAGCGATCAGTGATTCCATCGCCGCATTGATGACGCGCGCCTGCTCTGCCGGTGTGCCGGAGAGTTCGTGCGCGAAGGGGATGAAATGCACACCAAATCCAGCGCCCCACGGGAGCCTTTCTGCGTAGGAGAGCACGAGCGGTGCGCCGCTCATCTGGGCAAGTTTTGCAGGCAGTGTCATGGTGTACGCCAGTTTGCCAAAGAACTCGGCCCATACGCCCTCGCCCTCGCCGGGCACCTGATCCGGCAGCAGGCCGATACAGCCCTCGCCACGCAAGGTGCGCAACAACACGCGCACCCCGGACAGATTGGCGGGCGCCAGTTGCAGCCCCTCGCGCCCGCGCGCTTGCTCCAGCAGTGGTTGCAGCATCTCCATGCGCGGCGGGCGGTACAGCGCGGTGAGCGGAGTTCGGCTCGCGATGACTTGCGCGATGATTTCAAAGCAGCCCAGATGCGGCGTCAGGAAGATCACGCCTTTGCCCTGATCAAGCGCCCGCTCCACGACATCCCAGTCATGGACTTGCGCTGACTTCAGCACGCGCGCCGGATGGCCGCACCAGACAAAAGGCAATTCAAGCAAGCTCTTTCCGGCTTCTGCAATCGCCTGACGATGCTTGCTCAGGAAGCCGGCGCGTTCCAGATTGGCCCGCATTCTCCGCCGATAAGCGGGTGAACACGCATACACAATCCAGCCCGCAGCGGTGCCGAGCGCGTGCATCAGGGGCAAGGGCAACCACGAGAGAATTTTAAAGAGGTGGAGCAGCATCCGGGAAGGGACAGGGAGATTTTGCTGAATTCTGGCAAGACGCGTAAAATAGCACGAAGTTTTCACCGCCGAGTTAATCAGACAACTTGCGAGGCGGTCTACAAATTTCGCTAAAGCGTCGCAGGCTCACTGGGTTGACCGC
>JACCDY010197326.1_pt1 | contig 19889 bp, 17 predicted proteins | sample 7446391 | NCBI WGS metagenome assembly JACCDY01 (sample SAMN15323451, study PRJNA562643) | freshwater metagenome | isolation source: river surface water | place: USA:Blue River Watershed | collected 2017-08-18
CTTACCAGCACATCCAAGTGCCCGCTGCAGGTCAAAAAATCACTGCCAATGCAGATGCTTCGTTGAACGTGCCCAACCAGCCCATCATTCCCTTCATCGAAGGCGATGGCGTCGGCCGCGATGTGAGCCCTGTGATGCGCAAAGTGGTGGATGCCGCCGTTGCCAAAGCCTATGGCGGCAAACGCCAAATTCAGTGGATGGAAGTGTTTGCGGGTGACAAAGCCGCCGGCTTGTACGGCAGCGGCGTGCGCCTACCAGACGAAACCGTGCAAGCCATGCGCGATTACAAGGTGTCCATCAAAGGCCCACTCAACACGCCCGTGGGCGGTGGCATTCGCTCGCTCAACGTGGCCTTGCGCCAAGCGCTCGATTTGTTTGTTTGTTTGCGCCCTGTGCAGTACTTCAAAGGCGTGCCTTCACCCCTGAAAGAGCCCGAGAAAACCAATATGGTCATCTTCCGCGAAAACTCGGAAGACATCTACGCCGGCATCGAATACGCCGCGCAAAGCGTTGAGGCCAAAAAGCTCATTGAGTTCTTGCAAACCGAAATGGGCGCGAGCACCATTCGCTTCCCCGATACCTCGGCCATTGGCGTCAAGCCAGTGTCTATCGAAGGCACAGAGCGCTTCATTCGCAAAGCCATCCAATACGCTATCGATCATGACAAGCCCAGCGTCACCATCGTGCACAAGGGCAACATCATGAAGTTCACCGAAGGTGGCTTTCGCGATTGGGCCCTGGCCCTGGCTCAAAAAGAGTTTGGCGCAACGCTCATTGACGGTGGCCCTTGGTGTCGGGTCAAAAACCCCAAAACTGGCAAAAGCATCATCATCAAAGACGTCATTGCCGACGCGTTTTTGCAGCAAATCCTCATGCGTCCCGCCGAATACTCGGTGGTGGCGACCTTGAACCTCAATGGTGACTACATCTCCGATGCTGTCGCCGCTCAGGTAGGCGGCATTGGCATCGCCCCAGGCGCCAATATGTCAGACACCATTGCTTGCTTTGAAGCCACCCACGGCACAGCGCCTAAGTACGCGGGCAAAAACTACGTCAACCCAGGCTCCATCATCCTGTCTGCTGAAATGATGTTGCGCCACATCGGTTGGACTGAGGCGGCTGACACCATCATCCGTGCCATGGAAGATGCCATTGCCACCAAACGCGTGACGTATGACTTTGCCCGACTCATGGACGGGGCAGAGCAGGTCAGTTGCTCTGCTTTTGGCGATGTGATGATTGAAAATATGTAAATAAATCCTTAAGTGTTACTTTTGAAGTAACATTTAAGGATGAATAAATCATTAAGTCAGCAAAACTCGGCGGCGCTTGCGCCATCGCAAGCGCCCGTTCGCAAAATTTTGATGCAGTGCCGCAATGCCTTTTGGTATGCATTTGGGCTGACTTTCATCATCGATTTGCTCAGCGTCACGCCGTTGCTGTACATGATGAGCGCCTATGACCGTGTGCTCTCTAGCCGAAGCGGCGTCACCCTCGTTTCGCTCACCTTTGTGGTGATTGCGTTTTACGTGTTTTGGTCTGCACTTGAATGGATTCGCACACGCCTGATGGTGCGCATTTCTTTGCGCATCGATTGGGATTTGGCCTCCGATGTCTTCGATGCATCGTTTCGACGCTATGTAGGCCGCAAAAACGTCAATGTCCACCAGCTCTTGGGCGACTTGTTAGCGCTGCGCCAATTTTTCACCGGGCAGTCGGCGCTGGCTCTGATGGATGCGCCATTTGCCATCGTCTTCATTGGCATTGGCGCCTTGTTTCATCCCTACCTAGCCATCTTTGCTGCCGTCTCCTCTGTGCTGATGATTGCAGTGTCCTACTTCAACATCAAAATCACCACCCCCATCCTGAAAGAGGCGCAAGACGCCAATACCGAAGCCTCACGCGTGGCCGCCAACAGCCTGCGCCATGCCGAGTCCACACTGGCCTTAGGCATGTTGGGTGCTGTGCGCAACCGCTGGTATGCACAGCACAGGCACTTTTTGACCAACCAAGTCAACGCCAGCGAAGCCACAGGTTTGGTCGGTGGTTTATCTGGGTTCTTACAAAAAACCATGCCGTCTTTGCAAATTGCACTGGGCGTTTTCTTGGCCATGGAAAACCTCATCACAGGCGGCATGATCATGGTGGCCTCCATGTTGATCAGCAAATCTGTGGCCCCCATCAACAAGCTCATCGCCCAGTGGAAAGACATTGTGGCGGCCCGCCAAGCCTACGAGCGACTCAATGAGCTTTTGACAGAAGACATGCAGCGCGGCAACACCATGAAACTACCCGCACCCGAGGGCCGAATTGAAGTCGCTCACGCCAACGCTGTGCCGCCTGGGCACGACAAACCTGTGCTCAATGACATCAACTTCAAACTCAACCCCGGCCATGTGCTAGCCGTGGTAGGCCCCAGTGCGGCGGGTAAATCAACGCTCGTCAAATTGTTGCTAGGTGTTTGGGCACCTCAACAAGGCAGCGTGCGCCTTGATGGCGTAGAAATTTCAGAGTGGAGTCACGACGAAGTTGGCCCCTTGGTCGGATACGTGCCCCAAGAAATTGAGTTTTTCGATGGCACTGTGGCCGAAAACATTGCCCGACTAGGTGAAGTCGACCCCGACAAAGTGGTGCAAGCTGCTCAACTCATTGGCATGCACGACAGCATCCTCACATTCCCCAAAGGCTACGACACCCCCTTGGGCGAAACAGGCTTTGCCTTGTCGGGCGGCCAGCGCCAACGCATTGCCATTGCCCGTGCCGTGTATGGCATGCCCAAATACGTCGTCATGGATGAGCCCAACTCCAACCTCGACGAAGTCGGCGAAAGCGCCCTTATTGCCACGGTGCAGGCCCTCAAAAACAACGGCAGCACCGTCATCATCACCACCCACAGGCCTCGCTTGGTCAGCATCGTTGACATGATGCTCGTCCTCAAACAAGGTCGCCAAGTCGCCTTTGGAACAGCCAAAGAAATGCTGGAAGCCGTGCGTCGCCTCCAAGCCGTGCCTGCTGCTGAGGCAGCTAGCCCAACCGAAGCCGCTCCTGCTGCGGTTCAAATTGCCGGAGCTCCATCATGAGCGAAACACTCACTCGCACCCAACAAATCATTGCTAGGGCCAAAGAGATTGACGCCCAGCTCAGCGTCTGGATCGACAGCTGGAACCCCTACACCCCCGAAAAACTCGCTGACAAAGGCCTCAAACCCGTTGAAGTCGAAGAGTCTGACATTCGCCGAGGTGCAGCCAAGTGGTTCATGGGCTTTTTTGCCGTGTTTCTCATCTGGGCCATCTTTGCACCCATCGATGCAGGCGTAACCGTGCCTGGCTCTGTCAGCGTGCTGGGCAACCGCAAATCCATCCAGCACCCCACAGGCGGCGTAGTGCAAGAAATCATGGTCAAAGAGGGGGCGCAAGTCGAGGCAGGTGAAGTCCTCTTGCGCATCAACCCGCTCAAAAGCGAAGCCGAAATGACAGGCGTTGAGCTGCAATACATCAACCTCTTGGCCACCGAGTCGCGCCTCAAAGCTGAACGCGATGCTGCCAACACCATCACTTGGACGGAAGAGCTCAGCAAACATTTCAAAGACGACGACACACGCGTTGCAGAAGCCAAAGCCCTTCAAGTCCAATTGTTTGACTCTCGCCGTGCCGAATACAACAGCCAAGTGGCCAGCCTCAACGAGCAAATCAGTGGTCTCAACGTCATGCTCAACTCACGCCGCATCCAGCAACGCAGCTTGGATGAGGAAATGACCAACACCCGCAAGCTCGCCAAAGACGGCTTTGTGCCCATGGCCCAAGCCAACCAAGCCGAACGTCAAAAAAGCGATGTGGACAGCAGTGTGGCTGGCACCCAAGCAGACATTGCGCGCGCTAAATTGCAAATCAGCCAACTGCGCAGCACCTTGCTCAAAGACATTGACAACCAGCTGCAAGACATTCAGAAAAACCGCGATGCCTTGTCCTCACGCCTAGACTACGCCAAATTCGACCGTGACCTGGCCGAAGTCAAAGCTCCCGTCAGTGGCAGTGTGGTGGGCCTCAAAGTCTTTACCGTCGGTGGCGTCATCACCAGCGCCCAAGTGCTCATGGAAGTCGTGCCCAAAGACGAAACCCTCATCGTCCAAGCCAAAATTCCGGCCACCATCATCGACAAAGTGCGCGTAGGCATGCCCACCGACATGCGCTTTACAGCATTCAATCAATCCACAACGCCCATCATTCCGGGGGTCGTGAGTGTGGTTGGTGCAGACAAAGAACCTGCTGCCAACCCCAACGAAGGCGAGTTTTACCTCGGCCAAGTTGAAACCACCAAAGAGGGCCTAGAGCGTTTAGGCAGTCTCAAAGTTCAGCCAGGCATGCCTGTCGATGTCATCATCAAAGCAGGCGAACGCTCCTTCATGAGCTACTTGCTCAAGCCCTTGGTCGATAAATCGGCTCGCGCTTTCAAGGACTGATTTTTCCACTTACAAAATTAGGGTATTCATCATCAAAAAATGAATACTTTAAAACTATTTAAGCTTTTGCCTTTGTATAATTAAACCTTTAGATTTCATAAAAATCACTGGTTTATATACAAGGGTTCCGATGACAAACGCTCAAAAGCTCGCTGCACTTCTCAAGAAAACCGCACGCAAACTCATAGCCAAACCACGTTCGATCAACAAAGAACTCAAAAAATTGGCTCTCACACTGCCACTCATGGCATTGTTGGTTGAGGAAGTGCAAGCCGCCCAAGAAAAGCTCAAACTCAACCCCGCTTTGTCTTTGGATGCCGCCGTCTTCCCAGATGAAGAAGCCTTGGCTCAGTTCATTGAAGACCAAGCCCTTGATCAAGCCCAAGTCGCCGAAGTCGAGCAAGAGCTAGAAGACGTGCTCCTTGCCCAAGCCGACATGCCCAAAGAAGAAGACGATCGCAAAGGCGTCTTACTTGAGTCGGTCGACTCAGGTTCTGGCGCTCAAGTGCGCTCCATTGATGGCACGGTTGTATCGGTAGGCCAAGCTGCAGGCGATGCGCCCTTCGAACTGTCGGGCGTGGGTCTATTGGCCGCTGCGCCGCTGCCTGTCGTGGGTGGCGTTGTTGCAGCTGGCTTGGTGCTCAACAACATTACTGATGCGGGTGGAACAGCTGCAGTTGCCGCAGGCCCAGTGGTCACCCAAGCTGACGGTACAAATCTAGCCAGCAGCCTCAAAGAACTGCAATCGCTCGGCGTCAACTATGTAGACGCCGCTACCGGCCAAAACACCCTCAACGTTGAGTTGGGTACAGGTGCTTTCAGCGCGGCTGGCTTGCCATTCTTTGGCGATGCCAACCGCTCTGGCTCGCTCTCAGCAGCCGAAGACGCGGCCCTCAATGTCAACTTGTTGGCTACCAACGCCAGCCAACTCCACGAAATCGCGGGCGCTGCTGGCTCGTTAGGCTTGGCAGCGCGTGGCATTGACAACGTCCACTTCAACCTGGCTGACCAAACTGCACTCAATGCCTTGCTGGATAGCACTACTTTGGCGGCTGACTTGGCCGCCGTACGCGCCAGCGGCTTGACGCTTGACATCGACATGGGCACTGGCGCTGCCGTGCACCTGAGCCAAGCCCAAGCGCAAACACTCATCGATCATGGTGTGACCTTTGCGGCCAACGACCAAATTGTGGTCGACGCCCAAACCACCCATCTGCAAAGCAGCCTCAAAGACCTCCAAGCCTTGGGTGTTGACAGTGTGGCACTGACCGCGGGTCAACACTACTCAGTCGATGCAACCAGCGGCGCACTGGCAAACGCAGGTGCTTTGAGCTTCTCGCCTGATGCCACCGTCACCATCAACACTGGCCATGACGGCTTGCAAAGCCTCTTGTCGGCAAACATTTCGGGCGTTGACCATGTTGATTTGGCTGGCACTTCGGTTGCGGTGTCTCAGGCTGAAGTCGACGGCTTAAGCGATGCGGGTTGGACACTTGTTGCAGCTGATGACGTTACTTTAGATGTTGCGTTTGATTCAAACGGTGTTAACACGCTTGACGAGGCGTCAGCGGCTAAGCTCAACGCAGTTGGCGTGGACCACCTCAACTTTGGTAACGGAACCATTGATCAAGGTTATGCCGATTTGATGTTGGCAAATAACCTAGACTTTGTTGCCGCCAACGACATCACGCTGGCTGTTCAAGGTACACAACTGAGCACAAGCGTGGCTGACTTGCAAACACTCGGTGTTGACCACGTTTCGCTCACCATCGCTCAAGGCGGCAGCGGTGACAATGACTTTACGTATGTTGCGCAACATGCCCAATCATTCGCGGATCGAGGTGTTGACCAAATTGACTGTGCGTCAGATGCTGCTTGGATTCGATTTGAAGCTGCACAAAGCCTGATCGACGCTGACATCAAATTTGCTGCTGAAGATGACATTGAGCTTCGATTTACCAATCCTGACCCTGTTGCCAACACGGAAGCTTTCCGTCAAGCGTTGACTGATGCAGCCGATTTGGGCTCACTTGGCGTTGATCACTTCAATGTAGGTAGTGCGACCTTGACTGAGGTGGGCGCTAGCAACATGATCAGTGCTGGCATTGACTTCATCCCTGCCAACGACATCACCCTTTCTAGTCACGCTACCTATGTGGCAACTCATGTGTCTGATCTGCAGGCACTGGGGGTAGACCATATCGCTCTCGGGGGTACAACAGAATTTGCAGCAATTGAAAGCGCCGCTGATGCCTTGACGCAAGCAGGTTTAAACCACATCAGCTTGTATGCAGATCAATTTGTATCTCTTGACAGTTTGGCAACGCTTGATCGGATTCACAGCAAAGGTGTTGACTTCAACGTTAACTACACTGATACAGCCGATTTGGATGGCCTCAACCATTTGATCAGTCTGTACAACGCTACAGACCGCACAGAAACCTTGGCTCAGGCATTAACTGATGCGGGCATTACACATGTGAATGTGCAAGCTGGTAACACTGAACCCTACTGGGCCGATAGTTTGGCCTCAGCGCTTCACGATGCAGGCATTCTCACTGCAGCCCCAGCCGCCACCGTGGTAGTAGATGCCGCCAACTCGCCTGTGTTGACCACGACAGCCAAAGCTATGGCAGCCCTTGGCGTGGACGGTATCGACGCGACTGTGGACAACTTCGATACAACTGTGCAACTCGACAAAGTCTTTGTTGGCCTCGGTACAACCGAAGTGTCTGAGATTGGAGACATCCTTAACGCATTCGCACAGCGAGACCTGTTCCTCGATGCACGAGATGCAGATGGCGTGGTGGTTCAAGAGGTCACAGGGGCATTGGTTGTTAAGCAAGCGGTGGCCGATGCGTTTGCAGACTTCACTACCGAAGAAGCATCAACGTTGTTGTCTCGCTTGAGTGAACTTGGCTTCACCGAAGTGGATGTCATCAACCAAGCTGGCACCCATGTTGATGCCTATCGCATCGTCGCCCAAACGGCAGGCCAGGCACCGACTGTCCAGCTCATTGGTAACGACGATCCAGACCATCACAGCATGATGTTGGACTCTGACATTCTGCGCAAATTGAGCTAACCGCTCCCCAAACCCACCCACAAGTTCTTTGTGGGTGGTCATTTTTCCCAGCCTGTTTTTTAAAACGCGTTGGGAAAACTGTTTTCTAGCTAGTGAGTTTTTGTTATGAAAAAACCGATTTTTAAATACAGGCCCTGCGTTGCAGTTGCGCTTGTGGCGGTAGCGTGGGCGGGGCAAGCCGCTGCTATTGACCTTGTGGCCGACTACCAAAAAGCCCTCAGCTACGACCCCACCTATCAAACAGCCTTGGCTGAATTTCAGGCCAATCAAGCCAGCGCCACCCAAGCACGCGTGGCCTACTTGCCGGAAGCCTCTTTAAGCAACCAGCGGCTTGACACCGACGTCACGACCCGCCAAACCGCACGCGTCACTCAGCCCTTGGTTGACCTAGGCCGCCTAGCCACACTGCGCCAAGCCAGCCCGCGCCAAGGCTACGCTGAAGCCACCCTCTTGGCCAAGCAGCATGACCTCGCCATGCGATTGCTCAAAGGGGCCAACGCCATCATCTTGGCCAACGAAAACCTCAAACTCAACGCCGCCAAAATTGCCGCGCTAGACCAACAACTCTTAGCTGCCAAACGCAAACTCGAACTAGGGCAGGGCACAGTGACTGACCTGCGAGACATCGAAGTAAAAACCGCGCAAGCCAAATCGCAGCAGCTCAGCTACAAAACCGCACTCAACGTCGCCACCAAACAATATGCCGCCATTACCGGCGAGCAACCCAAAACCCAGCAATTTGTACTTGAGCAAAAAGACCGCACCCTCAAGCTCCAACCCGTACAAGACTACATCGACCTCGCCCTGCAAAACAGCCCAGCCCTACAAGCCACCCGCTTTAGTGAACGCGTGGCCGAGCTAGAGCTAGAAAAAAGCACAGGCGCCTTGCTACCCACCATCTCGGCCACCTACAACAAAAGCAAAGCTGGCGACACAGTCAACAGCTACCACGGCGTATTGGTCAATATGCCACTGCAAGCCGGCAGCTACTACGCCCGCCAAAGCACACATGCCAACTACCTCAAAGCCAAAGAAGCCACCCGCGATAGTGAAGAAAAAACCCGTGTGGAAGTAGAGCGCCTGCGCGAACAAATAGAAACAGGCCTAGAAGCCCTGACCATTCAAAAAGACGCCATTGCCGCCGCCGAGCTGAGCCTAGAAGCCAACCAAAAAAGCTACGAAGGCGGGGTGCGCAGCACGGTAGACATCCTTAACGCTACGCAAACGGTGTTTCAAGTTAAGAGTGACTACGTTAATTTGATTTCAGCGCAAAGCGAAAGCATGCTTTCGCTTAATTCACAAACAGGCGTCTCCTTAGACTCTTGTTTGAAATCAATTGTTTTGTTTTATCGGTAACCTTATTTAATTAAAGAGGGAAAAATGAATTTCTATAATGAGGCAATAAAATTAATCGGAAAAAAAGATGTTGATATTATTTCTTTCGATTTTTTTGATACATTAATGTACAGGAGTGTGGAGGATCCTAAAGATATATTTTATATTCTGGGGGAGAGGTTAATTTCAAAAGGTTATATCTCCTCACATATTTCGCCTCAAAGATTCAAATTATTGCGTGAGGCTGCGGAAGTTCAAGCCAGAAGCAAAGCAAAGAATGGCGAGATTAAAATTTTAGATATATATAAAGAACTCTCATTTATAAATAAAAATACAAAGCTTAGTTCTATCGTTCGGGAGGAGATGGATGTTGAATCTAAAAATTTAAACCCTTTACATTCAACGCTTGGGCTGATGTTAGCTGCCAAAAAAATCGGAAAAAAGATTATTGTAATATCTGATACATATTTTAGCTCTGGTGATTTGTACGATTTCTTGCCGAAAAAGTATGCATCATTAATTGATAAAATTTACGCTTCATCTGAATTGGGTGTTGGTAAAGGCAGTGGATCATTCCCATATGTATTAGACGATATGAACGTAAAAGCGGAAAATGTTATTCACTTTGGTGATAACTACGTTGCTGATGTAGAAATTCCCTCGAAGTTAGGTCTCGGATGCCTTTTGCTTCCAAACGGAACTACTGAGCTCGCTCAAATACGGGGGCGCGAGTTTGAGCTTTTTGTAAGAAGAAACCCAAATCTGCCGGTTGGTCCAATGTGTTATTTATCTACTCAAGAGATCAAGGCTGCACATTTTATGAATATTTCAAATACATGGGGGTATCAAAGTTACGGTCTCTATGTGTTAGGACCAATATTTTCTAATTATTGCAATTGGGTTGTTCAAAAAATTAATGGAGCTACTTACGATGCTGTTCTATCCGTTATGAGGGAGGGGTTCTTGCTCGAGAAAATCGTTAGCACAATCTCCCCTAAGTTAAAAGGATTGAATAAAGTTTATCTTTCCAGGAAGATATTATTTAAATCATCTATTGGAAAAATTAGTCTCTCTGATATTAAGTTTGCATTTGTGAATCCAATGGCGAGTAATATTTCTGCATCTGCAGACTTAATCAACTTGTCAGTTAATGAATTGCAAGCTGCTCTGGGATTAAAAAAATAACGGATATCAGTTCACTTGATGCTAACGCAATTTTTGAGAAAATTATAGGCAATAAAAAAATTGTATCCTTGATCTCGTCCAGGGCTACTTTTTTTAGGCGAAAAATGCTTTCTCATTTAACGGATGTTATTGGATTTGCTGAATTTAAAAAAATTGCTTTGTTAGACTTAGGTTGGAATACTACCATTCAGGCTTTGCTTTATAAATGTTTTCAAATGGAAAGTTTGGATGTAAGTGTTGATGGATACTATTTGATGACAACTGCTAATGCTATGTGTCATGAAGTGCCAGGGAAAAATCACACTCAAGGTTTTTTGGTTAATTGTGGATTTCCAGATTTGGATTATTCATTAATTTCAAGAAATTTGGAAATATTAGAGCAAGCCTGCTGTCCTGATCACGGTAGTATTATTGATTATGATGAGGATGCTAAACCTATTGTTGCTTCTAGTCCATTAACTAAAGATCAGATTCAGCAAGTGAAAAGTATTCAAGATGGGATCATTCAGTATTCACGATTCTTTGTTTTAAATAACCCTGAAGAGGTTAAATATACAACAGTTTATGTTGATTATCTTAGGGCTAAGATAATACGTGCAATGCTTTATCCCACGCTAAATGAAGTAAAGCTTTTTGAGGCTTGGCAGCATGATGACAATTTATTTGATAGTCAATTAAGATATTTATTTGATGAGAATTCATCAGGGTTAGTAGATTTCTCGACTCTTTATGAACTAGCCAATATCCCTATGACTGATGTTTATTGGCCAGCAGGGGCGATAGCTAAAGTTGACCAAAATTTATCGAAAGTTATTTTATATAGTGCAATTTCGAAGTTGGATTTGACGCCTCATTCGAGTGATTATTTCAAAGATGATCCGATAAAAATCATTTTAACTTCAAATGAAGGAGACTCTAAAACCTTTAACGTAGGAAGGGTGAAATTAAACTCAAATCAAAGAGCCTCAATTAAATTCTCGCTTTCTGACAAACTGAGAACTCATCTGAAGTTTGTAGATTTTGTGTTCCCATCGATTGTTGTTGGTGTTGTCTTAGGTTATGCTAATTTGATCACGAAAAAGTTGGGTTACTCAATTAATCATAATATTATTAACTATGCTTATATTGATTGTGATTAGGGGCGGTGGGAGTTGGTTGATTCTGAGCAATTTATTGATGGACATAAGATAATACGATTTGATATATCCGATTTAGAACTTGCATCTGATGATGTGCTATTCAATGTTGGTTTTTCCGTGTTGAAAAGGTGATATTTTGTATATTATTAATCTATTTCCATATTTTGCGAAAAATAATCCCGTTTCATATTCTTGGATTGGCGCATTGGCAGCATCTAGATTAGGGGCTGATAATGTTATTTTAATAGGCTCGAAGTTACAACTCCTTCCGCCATCTCTACAGAAGCACGATACTTGGATTTTGGATGAAGTTAAGGGGGTTTCTGATCAGTAATGGAAAAATATTCTTAAGATTGAGATGCCAGATGAGATCCTCGCCTCTTTATACAATGAATCCGAAGAAGGGTTGGACTTTTTGAACAGGATATGCTCAGAAGTATTCCCTGTTTATACTACTTATTTAACTGAATGTTTAATCGAGTTAGGTCGATTTCATAATTTAAGTGCAGGATTTTCACTCGCTAATGATAAGTCTTTTAAATATTCATGTGAGTCAGTAGGGCTTAAAGTTATTTACTCAGAAGGGGGGCCTGTTAGGCGACCTGCATTTGATTTTGGTACCTATTTTTTTGATTTTTGTGGTGTTAATGGTGCGCATGGATTTAAAGATATATATGATCTGTCTAAGAATTTTTTGAAAGATGAAGATTTTTTAAGTGTAGAATTTCTCAGGGCTGCGCTCTATAAAAATATTAATTTTATAGATGTTAATTCATCTGCTTATGAGCTTGGGGTCGCTCTTCAAGTTGAAGATGACTCAAATTTGATTGTGTATTCAAATGGCTACACTTCTTTAAAGCTTTTATTCAAAGCTTTATGGGTTTTTCCAAGAGGTCTTATCTGCATAAGACAGCATCCACTGTCTAGGTTTCATCTCAATACACATGATTTTGGTGATATTGATAATTCGGATCTCGCATCCTCATTCATTTTGAAGTGTAAGAGGCTGATTACAATAAATTCATCGGTAGCGTTTGAGTCTATTTTGCTTGGTCGAGAAACGTATGTTCTTGGTGAGTCTCCGCTTAATCTGTATGCTCAAAATTATCTGGATCGTGAATTGAAATATAAGATTAATGATTCGTTAGAATTGACTAGGTTTTTGAACATATTTCTTTTTGCTTACCTGATTCCGGAATGGCTCTGGTTAGACAAAGAATATTTTGATTTTAGATTATCAGCCCCCAGTTTGGCTGATGTATTCAATTTCCATAAGGCATCATATATCGAGCGTGGTTTTTTTCGGTGATTATTTTGAATGGCAATGCGCCGTATGCAAATTGCAATTGCCGGTACAGGCTATGTAGGCCTGTCTATGGCCGTCTTGTTGGCGCAGCACAACCAAGTAGTGGCGCTCGATGTGGTGGCCGATAAGGTGCGAATGCTCAATGCCAAGCAGTCGCCCATTGAAGACGCCGATATCGCGCACTATTTGGCCACCAAGCCGCTCAGGCTCAAGGCCACGCTCAACAAGGCCGAGGCCTACCGCAACGCTAGCTACGTGGTGGTTGCCACGCCCACCGACTACGACCCCGAAACCAACTATTTCAACACCCGCTCGGTCGAGGGTGTGATTGGCGATGTGCTGGCCATCAACCCGCAGGCGGTGATGGTGATCAAGTCCACCGTGCCGGTGGGGTTTACCGAGCGCATGCGCTTGAAGCACTTGACGCACAACTTGTTTTTTTCGCCCGAGTTTTTGCGCGAGGGGCGGGCGCTGCACGACAACTTGTACCCCAGCCGCATTGTGGTGGGCGATAAGTCGCCACAGGCGCAGGGCTTTGCCGACTTGTTGTTGCAGGGCTCGCTCAAAGAGGATGTGCCGGTGTTGCTGACCAATAGCACCGAGGCCGAGGCGATCAAGCTGTTTGCCAACACTTATTTGGCCATGCGGGTGGCGTATTTCAACGAGTTAGACAGCTACGCTTCGTCGCTGGGGCTGAACACGCGGCAAATTATTGATGGGGTGTGCCTCGACCCGCGCATAGGCCAGCACTACAACAACCCAAGTTTTGGCTAAGGCGGGTATTACTTGCCCAAAGACACCAAGCAGTTACTGGCCAACTACGCCGATGTGCCGCAAAACCTGATGCGCGCCATTGTGGATGCCAACAGCACGCGCAAAGACTTTGTGGCGTTTGACATCATGAAGCGCAGTCCAAAGGTGGTGGGTATTTACCGCTTGGTGATGAAGGCGGGCAGCGACAACTTCCGCGCCAGCAGTGTGCAGGGCATCATGAAGCGCTTAAAGGCTAAGGGCATTGAGGTGGTGGTGTACGAGCCGGTGCTGAAAGAGCCCACGTTTTTTAACTCGGTGGTCATGACCGACCTAGCCGAGTTCAAAGCCCGCGCCGATGTGATCGTGGCCAACCGCCAAACCCCCGACCTAGACGACGTGGCCGCCAAGGTGTACACGCGGGATTTGTTTGGGTCAGATTGAATTTAGTGGATAATTCGTTTTCTATATGGAAACACTCGTTTCTTTTTGGAAAACACCATGTCTGCCTCTGATCTACTTTTTCCCAACCAATATCGACGCAAGGTACTGGCTTTGCTGTTGATGAACCCACAAAAGTGGGTGCATTTGCGCGAGCTGGCTCGCTTAACGGGGGCATCACCAGGCACTTTAAAAAAAGAGCTTGATGCATTGTTAGCTGCTGGGTTGCTGAAGTCTCAAAAGATGGGTAACCAAACGCAGTTCAGTGCAAACGCTGAGCACCCTGTGTATCCCGAGTTGGCTGGGCTGATTCGCAAAACCACGGGCTTGCATGATGTGTTGGCCACGGCCTTGCAGCCTTTGGCTGGATTGGTCGAGGTTGCTTTTGTGTTTGGTTCAATGGCCAGATCTAGCGAAACCGCGCAGAGCGATGTGGATGTGATGGTGATTGGCAACGCCACATTTGGCCAAGTGGTGAATGCCTTGTATGACGCGCAAACAACTCTAGCCCGTGAGATCAACCCGAAGGTGATGACGCGTGCTGAGTGGCAGGCTAAGCAAGGCGAGCAAAACACGTTTGTAAATGAGCTACTGAGCAAGCCAAAGCTTTTCGTGGTGGGAACAGAAAATGACCTCTGAGCATTTACTTAATTTGCAGCGAATAGGGCAGCTTGATGCTGTGCCGTTTTCGCCAGAACTGCTTGAAAAAATGCTCAATGTGGCGCACAGCAGATTGCAAGACGCCAAGCGATCGGATAACAGCATGGAAACGCGCTTTGATTGCGCTTACACGGCTATTCGTGCTGTGGCCGATGCGGCTTTGTTGAAGCAGGGTTATCGCACATCGACTAGCAAGCCCGGTCATCACCAAACTACTTTGCAATGCTTGGTGCATACCTTGGGTGTAGAGCCTTCAACGGTGCGAGTGTTGGACAGCCTGCGAAAGCAAAGAAACTTGACCGATTACGACGGTGAATTGATCACGGATAGCTTGCTAAAAGAGTGCTTGGATCAAGCTGAGGCACTACTTGCGCTGTCTGCGCAATTATTGAAATAGTGCCTATTACCGATAGCCGCAACGTTTAATCGTTGTTGAGCATTTAATGTCACGCCTTGAGTTAAACTAAAAGTTAACATTTAAGGTGGTGTAAATGGCGTCGTCAAAACCTAAAGAATCTAAGCCCGCAAAGCCCAAAGTGGCTGCTAAGAAAACCAAAGCTGTGGTGGCCAACAAAGTGGTGGCGCCCCCAGCCACTAGCAAAGTGCGCCCTATGAAGCGTGCCGCGCCCGTGGCCACGCCTTCGGTGGATGCCAAGTTAGAGAAGAGTTTGGCCAACAAGCCACCGCGTGCGCTGAATTCGCCGGTGCGGATTTTTCAAATTTACTTTGAAGAATGGCAACGCGAGCTACTTGACCCCGCTTTTTACCCGCTCGACAACAGCCGCAGCAGCTCAGAGTTGATGGAGTTTGCGGTGTTTGAGCAGTTACAACAAAACGCGGCCACCCAAGGGGCCACGTTGTGGGGCGCTTTGTCATGGCGCTTTGGCGAGAAGACGGGCATGCAAGGGGCCGATTGGGTGAAGCAGATTGTGGCCAACCCTGGGCATGACGTGTATTTTTGTAACCCACACACGCACAACGAGGCGATTTTTCACAACATGTGGATGCAGGGTGAGACATCGCATCCAAGTTTTGTAGAAATGACAAAGGCATTTTTTGCCGCCGCCGGTTTGGATGACAAAGAGATTTCTGCCATTCAGCCTTCATCCAGCTTTTCGGCGGCCAATTATTTTGTGGCTACGCCGAAGTTTTGGGAGCGTTACATCGCGTTCATCCGCAAGGTGCTGACGGCCGCCGAGAAGAAGATGAACCCCAAGCTGCGTGCGGTGCTGCATTCCAAAGTGGCCGACCCCAAAGGGCTGCACGGCGGCGCGACGTATGTACCGTTCATCGTGGAGCGCTTGTTTGCCTACTTCATGCGTACCGAAGGCAAAGACCTGAAGGCGTTCAAGATTGCTTTGCCCGAGCGCGAGCGCGAGTTGAATGTGCACTTGAAGTTGCTGCGCGAGATGAAAGACGTGGCGCACCGCACGCAGTCGGCTTGGCTGGCGGCGTGTTGGGTGAATTACCGCAATTTGTATTTGAGCCAAACCAACACCAAGGCGTGGTGCGAGAAGTATTTGCGCACCATCACGCCCACCGAAGTGCGTTTTGTTTAACCATGTGTTTAGCGGGCCACTTTGATGGACTTTGAGCAGGTTGAATCGGCCCAGCTGCAAGTGCGCCAATGGTCGGTAGACGGCCCTGTGATGGTGCTGCCCTATACCGACGCCGACATGGCCCAGCGTGCAGGCCAACTGGCGGCCAAGCGAGCAGGGGCCAAAGGCCTGGTGCTGGCGGTGCATGACACCGAGCGACAAGGCTTTGTGGCCACCGTCAACCAAGCTTTCACCGCTACGCGCAGCTCTTGGCTGGGCTACATGGCCCAAGACGCCTTTGCTGGCCGCGACTGGCTGGCGCTGGCGCTGCAAGCGCTGCACCGCCAACGGGGTGTGTTTTTAGGTTTCAACGATGGCAAGTGGCAGGGCGCTTTGGCGGCCTTTGGCCTAGCCAGCCGCGCCTGGGCTGCGGCCAACTATGCAACTGAAGCGGGCGCTGGTGCAGCGCAGGGGCCGTTTTTTCACCCCAGCTACCAGCGCCACTACGCCGATGCCGAACTGACCGTGCTGGCCCACCAAGCCAAAGGCTATGTGTACGAGCCCAACAGCGTGCTGGTGGAAGTGGACTGGGCCAAAGAAGCCCAAGCCGTGCACGCCCCCGACCGAGCCCTGTACCGCCAACGCGCCTCGCAGGGGTTTGATGGGCGGGTGGCTGACAAGGCGTTGCTAGGATTGTTTGCATGAGCATTACCCAATTCAATGCCACCTATGTGCAAGAGGAAGACCGCGTGATGTTTCGCTTCAACACGAGCGAATCGCACGAGTACCGGTTGTGGTTCACCCGTTTGGTGGTGAGAGATTTGCTGCGCTTGATTGACCAAGGCAGTGTGCAGGTGTTGGCCCGTGAGCACCCCGTGCAGCAGGCCAAGGCGATTGCGGAGTTCAAGCAGCAGGCCAAGGCGGCTAATCCGCAGTTCACCACGTTTGTGCCGGCCACGCAGTTTCCGCTGGGGGCAGACCCGTTGCTGGTGCATGGCATGCGCTTGACGGTGCAGCCCGAGCACACGGCGCTGGAGTTGCTGATTCCCAAGGGCCAAGTGCTGACGATGCGCTTGACCGAAGACATGTTGGGCCAAGTGCGCTTGTTGCTGCAAACCATTGAGCAACGTGCGCAGTGGGGCTTGACAACCCCTGCCGAGCCGCAAGCCTTGGCGGGCGATACGCCTGTGCCAGCCGTCAAGCTTGGCGCAGAGCCCGAGGCTGATGCGGCGGGTACGCCGCCTAAAAAGCTGCTGCACTGACAAGACGCTTGCCGCCAGAAAGTAGCCCAGTGCCTCAGGAGCTTTTAAAAGTCGCGCAACGTGCCATGGCAGAAGGCCGCTGGCCCGAGTCGGCCCAATACTTTGGCCTAGCCGCACAACGCAACCCCAGCCACGCGGGTGTGTGGCACAACTTAGGCGTGAGCTTGCTGGCCTTGGGCAAGGCTCAGCCTGCGCTGGCTGCGTGCGAGCGGGCGTATGCGCTCAACCCCGCGCTGTGGCAAAGCCGCTTGGTTCAAGGCAAGGCCCAAAAGATGTTGGGCAAGTTGCTAGAGGCCGATGCTTGCTTTGCCGATGTGATGCAGGCCGACCCCACCAACGGCGCAGCCCGCGTGGCGCGGGCCGACTTGGCGATCAACGCATTTGGATTGCCGCTGCAAGCGGTGGAATGGGTGAAGCCTTTGCTTGGGAGCGCCGAGCATGGCGAAGATGCCGAGCTCACCACGCTGATGGCCAGCTTGTATGACCGCGATGAAAGCGCCGAGGCGTTGAACACGCGCATCATCAGCTTCTCGCGCCGTGTGTTGCGGCTGGATGCCGCGCAGGTGCTGGCGGGGCAGCCTGTGCATGCCGTGTCTCAACGCCAGCGCCCACGGGTGGGGCTGCTGTCGCCGTTGTTTTGTGTGTCGCCGGTTTACTTTTTGACGATTGCGGGTTGGCAGCATGTGGCCAAGGGCAGTGACATTGTGGTCTTCAACCGTGGGCACAAAGCCGATTGGGCAACCGAGATTTTCAAAGGCCTCGCCAGCGAATGGCACAACGTGCAAGAGATGGACGCCGTGCGTTTGGCTCAAGCCATGCACGCGGCCGACCTGGATGTGCTGTACGACCTCGGCGGCTGGATGGACCCTGTGGGCCTCAAAGCTTTGTCGGTCAAACCCGCCAAGCAAATGTTCAAGTGGGTGGGCGGTCAAAGCGTGACCACGGGGCTAGACAACTTTGATGGTTGGATTGGTGACGAGGGCCAATCGCCCAAGCGCTTGCAGCACCTGTACACCGAGCCTTTGGTGAACATCGAAGGCGGCTACGCCACCTACACGCCACCCGACTATTTGCCGCCTGTGCCAAAGCGCAAGAGCGATGTGCCGGTGGTGTTCAGTAACCCAGCCAAGGTGTCACGGGCTTTCTTGGCCGAGCTGCAGACCATGCCGGGCAAGAAGTGCTTTGTGCACCGCCAGTTTCAATACCCCCAGGCCCGTGCCCGCGTGGAGGAAGCGCTGGGCGCAGCCAATGTGGAATTTGTGCTGCCCAAGAGCCACCAAGAGGCCCTAGAAGTGCTGGGCCAGCACAAGGTGATGCTCGACACCTTTCCCTACAGCAGCGGCCTCACCGCCCGCGAAGCCCAAGCCATGGGCGTGCGTGTGCAAGCCAAAGTGGGCACGCTGTTTTGCGAGCGGCATTGCGCTAATTTGGTGGGTTAAACCACCGAGTGTGTTTTGAGCCAGTCTTTCAGGGCTGCATCCACACGGGTTTGCAGCTCAGAGGTTTGACTTTGTAGAATGAATCAACCTTTACAACAACCCGTCTATGCGCCTGACCTATCAAGAACAGCAAGTGCTCAAGCAATCCGCTCGTGATTGCTTTGGGGATAAGGCTGTGGTGCGCTTGTTCGGTTCGCGTGTTGATGACAGCAAAAAGGGCGGGGATATCGATTTGCTGATCGATACATCTTTGACTGAGCCAGTTGACATCGTGCGCGCCCATCATCGGTTTGTCGCTAAAGTCTATGAGTTTTTAGGTGAACAGAAGTTGGATGTGCTGATTGACTATCCAACACGGCAAACGAATCCGCCCATTTTTGACATTGCCCGTGCCCAAGGAGTCGTGTTGTGACAAGTCAGGCTCAATTGATTTTGGATGATGCATGGCGACAATGCGAACGCCACCTGCATCACATGCGCCATGCTTTGGATTCCTTGTCACCTGGTTTACCTGTGACACCAGTCACGCTTGCCCATATGGATGACGAAGTGGTGCAAGACTGGGATCAGTTTGTGCTGCGGTTCACGAAGCTGCAAGACGCATTGGGTGCAAAGTTGCTGCCTGCTGTACTCAGCTTTTTGCAAGAGCCTTATGAAGACAGGCCCATGCTCGATAAGCTGCATCGCCTTGAGAAACTGGGGTACTTGCCCAATATCGAGTCTTGGAACAATTTACGCTCAATTCGAAACCATTTTGCGCACGATTACCCTCAAGACGATGTGCTGAAGTCTGCCTATTTGAATGAGGCTGTGAACGCGGTTCCTCAATTGGAACTGTTGTTAGCCAAAATTAAACCGCTCGTGAATGCCAACTAAAAAAACAAATCCCAAAGTCCAACTGCCCGACCGTGACGATGGTGGCTCGGTCGTTTTAGAGCGCCTGACGCAGCGCACCAAGCCGCCGCAGATGTTTCAGGTGGTGATGCTCAATGACGACTTCACGCCCATGGAGTTCGTGGTGGTGGTGTTGCAAGAGTTTTTCAACAAAGACCGCGAGGCGGCCACGCAAATCATGTTGCAAATCCACTTGGATGGAAAAGGCGTGTGCGGTGTCTACAGCAAAGACGTAGCTGCCACCAAAGTCACACAGGTGATGGATGCAGCGCGCAAAGCCGGCCACCCGCTGCAGTGTGTGGCCGAGCCGATCTAAATATAAACAAGCCCATTGAAGAAACGGCTTTTGTTTCCATATATATTTGAATCAAAGTTGCAAGCCACAAAGGAAGACAC
>JACCDY010771505.1_pt1 | contig 19889 bp, 13 predicted proteins | sample 7446391 | NCBI WGS metagenome assembly JACCDY01 (sample SAMN15323451, study PRJNA562643) | freshwater metagenome | isolation source: river surface water | place: USA:Blue River Watershed | collected 2017-08-18
AACGTGGCGGAATTGTAGCTATTGAACCTAAATCAGGAGAAATATTAGCCTTAGTAACCGCTCCATCTTACGATCCTTCTATCTTAGTTGGAAGACAACGTTCCAAAAATTATACCCTCTTATACCGCGATTCTATTGCTAAACCATTATATGATCGAGGGCTTTTAGCCGAATACCCTCCTGGATCTCCCTTTAAAATTCTCACTGGTTTAGTAGCATTGCAAGAAGGCGTAATTAACGAGCAAACTAGTGTAGCCTGTAATCATGGTTTCAGCTATGCCAGAGGTCGTTTTATGAGATGCCACTGTCATGGTGGAATGTTGCAATTACATAGGGGTATATACGAATCTTGTAATGCGTTTTTTGGAACTTCCTATATGAAAACCATTAATAAATATGTGAAACCAAGCTATGCGGTTGATGTTTGGAGTAATCATGTAAAAAGTTTCGGTTTAGGACAATTTATGGGTTATGATTTGCCCACAGGTCGAAAAGGAAATATTCCCGATTCAAAAACCTACAAACGCATTTATCCAAATGGTGGCTGGAGAAGTACCGCTATTGTTTCCAATGCAATTGGTCAAGGAGAAGTGTTAATGACGCCAATCCAATTAGCCAATATGATGGCTACAATTGCCAATAAAGGATACTATTACACCCCTCATATCATAAAAAAAATTGAAGGGAAACCTATTGACAAGAAATTCACAACCAAACACGTAACTACAATAAATAAAAAATATTTCAAACCAATTATTGACGGATTATTTGATGTGTATAATTTAGGAACAGCCTACCATCTTAAAGTAGAAGGAATTGATATTTGCGGAAAAACGGGTACAGCAGAAAATTTTGCAAAAATTGGAGGTGTCAGAACCCAATTGGAAGACCACTCTATATTTGTAGCCTTCGCGCCAAAAGACAATCCGAAAATTGCCATTGCAGTAATGGTTGAAAACGGTGGATTTGGAGCCACCATAGCAGGTCCCATTGCTAGTTTAATGATTGAAAAATATCTTAGAAAAAAGATTACAAGAACTGACTTAGAAACTCGAATATTAAGCAAAAGCTTACAAGGTCAATATGCTAAATTGGGTGGTCTTTCAGAGACAGTAAAAAGAGAAATGAAAAAACAAGACTCCATTGTTCAAAGTAAAACGACAACTTCCAAGATAAATAAAGACACGGTTAAATCCATTAAAAAAGTTACACGTTAAGAATGAAAAACCAAAGTATAACGAATAATATTGACTGGAGTTCCGTAATCATTTATGGTGTTCTTGTCCTTTTAGGATGGTTGAATATTTACTCTTCTTCATTATCCTCTATGGAGGGTACTTCAGAAAAGCAATTTTTATTTATCATCTTTACTATACCTCTTATATTTATTGTTCTTTTTGTGGACGGAAAATTTTACGAAAAATATGCTTCTATCATATATGGAATATCTTTACTTTCACTCCTTGGACTTTTTGCTTTTGGTAAAACAATAGCTGGCCAACGGTGTTGGTATGGGTTTGGAAGTTTTACCTTACAACCCTCTGAATTTGCAAAAGCGGCAACTGCTTTGGCAATAGCCAAATATTTGAGCGATACACAAATTAACCTTTCGTATACCAATAGACAAATCCAAGCCTTAGCGATTGTTTGTCTACCCGTATTATTGATATTACCTCAACCCGATCCAGGTAGTGCCTTAATTTACAGTGCTTTCTTTTTAGTATTGTATCGTGAAGGTTTGCCTTCTTGGTACATTTGGACTGGGTTTTCAGCTATACTATTATTTGTCCTCACCTTACTCTTACAACCGCAATACGTAATTCTTTTAGCGCTATTAGTTATTGTAATTGTACATCTAAAATCCCGTTTAGCTGATCGAAATATAGTTTTAAGTGCCATTTTATTTACACTTATATCCGGTTTCGTTTTATCTGTAAATTATGTGTTCACCCATGTTTTCAAACAGCACCATAGGGACCGTTTCAATATTTTATTGGGTAAAACAGTCGATATGAAAGGTATTGGGTATAATACTAACCAATCTGAAATTGCTATAGGATCAGGTGGTTTTTTTGGAAAAGGTTTCCTTGAAGGAACGCAAACTAAAGGTGGTTTTGTGCCAGAACAACATACCGATTATATTTTCACTACTGTTGGCGAAGAATGGGGGTTTTTAGGTTCGTTAGTTGTTATTGCGCTGTTTGTAATTCTTTTGTTACGAATTATTTACTTAGCTGAAAGACAAAAAACTAAATTTAGCCGAGTGTACGGCTATTGTGTAGCCGGGATCTTATTCATCCACTTTTTTGTTAATATTGCAATGGTTGTAGGTATTTTTCCAACAATTGGTGTGCCTTTACCTTTCTTTTCATATGGAGGATCCGGTTTATGGGGATTCACAATTTTGCTGTTTATCTTTTTAAAAATGGATGCCAATAAAGTGAACGAATGGTAATTTACCTCTTACTAAATAAAAAAAACGCCTCCAAATGGAGGCGTTTTTTTTATTGTGTGAACTGATTTACGATTTAACTAAAGGATTTGTTTTTAGTTTAGGCGTTATCGGTTTTTTGATCACTTTTTTAGTTTGTAAATCTTCTAATACATTTAAAGCTTCTTCTACATAAATATCTTTAGCTAATTGCTCGTGCCAACGCTCTCTTTTCTCTTTAAGAGTAGCATCTTTACTCATTGCTTCCATTTCATAAGGCAATGATTTGAAACTAAAACTATTTTTATAATTCTGTAAGGGTTTGAACTTTTTAGCTTTCTCTTCAATTTGTTTTTGTGCCATTTTGAATTTATCTATATTCAAACTGTACTCATAATCATTACTACGACTATCAATCCATTTGGCATTATCTTCTACTAATTGGAACTGTTGATTTTGTGCAATTCTGTTTTTGCTGTTTGCAATAGCTTGACTAAAATTTTTGGAATTATTCCAAACACTATACTGGGCTGGATCGATTTTATCCCAAGGCATCGCATTATGCATATCGCGTTCCCCCATTTTAAGGTAGGCATAACGATCCGGCATCACAACATCGCTGCTTACTCCTTCTAATTGAGTCGAACCACCATTAATTCGGTAGAATTTTTGTGTAGTAGTTTTTAAAGCCCCTAAATCACCTACCGAACTACTTCTTACAAATTGGTTTAGGTCTATCACATTTTGAACGGTTCCTTTACCATAGGTTTGTTTACTCCCAATGATTATTCCACGTTTGTAATCTTGAATAGCAGCAGCCAGAATCTCAGAAGCTGAAGCAGAAAAACTATTAACCATGATTACTAATGGACCATCCCACTCTATTTTTTTATTACGATCGTATAAAACTTCTTTTCGTCTACCCGCTGATTTAATTTGTACAATAGGACCCTCTTCAATAAATAATCCTGCTATATCAACAACGGTTGACAAAGATCCTCCACCATCATCGCGAACGTCTAAAGCAATTCCATTTACCCCTTCTTTTTTCAATCTAGCTACTTCTAAGGCAATGTCTTTACCAGCATCTCTACCTTCTCTATTTTCAAAATCGATGTAAAACTTTGGCAAATAAATTACGCCATATTTTAATCCGTTTTTCTCTACAATACTTGATTTGGCATAAGTTTCTTCAATTTCAACAATATCTCTAATAATTGAAATTACTTTAATAGTTCCGTCAACTTTCTTAACTGTTAATCGTACTTCTGTTCCTTTAGTCCCTTTGATTTTTTTGACTACATCATCCAATCGCATTCCAACAACATCAATGGGCTCTTGATTGCCTTGGGCTACTTTGATTACGATGTCTCCGGCTTCCAATTGTTTCCCTCTCCAGGCTGGTCCTCCAGAAATCAATTCTGAAATCTCCGTATAATCGTTTTTCTTTTGCAAACGCGCGCCAATACCTTCCAGTTTACCGCTCATGCTTACGTCAAATCGCTCTTTTTCTTCAGCTGCTAAATAATTAGTATGCGGATCAAAACGACCCGTAACCGAATTTAAATACACTGAAAAATAGTCATTTCGAGTCAAATCTTTGATGAAACCAAAATATTCATCCAATGATTTCAAAGAACTTTCTCTGGTCTCTTTTTCTAATTCTTCAAAAGTCTTGATCTTTACTTTTTCAGTTACAGCCGCCTTTTTAGTATCGGTGATTGTTTCTTGTAAACCGTTATCAACATTTAAAGGCGCCGTCGCTTCCTTCAAGTCTTTGTCAATTTTGCCGTTACTCTCTTGAATCTCCAAACGATCCACTAAGGAAGACAAGGTAGATAATTTGATTTGTTTGCGCCATCTTTCGTTAAGTTCCGTTGTATTTTTAGCATACGGCATTTTTTCGTAATCCGTATTAAAAGATTCATCCGCTTTATAATCAAACGGTTTATTCAAAACGGACTTATAAATGGACTTGCTTTCATCTATACGTTGCATCAATCGGGTATAAGTCAAATCAAAAAATGTCAAATCTTTGTTCAACAATTGATCGTCCAATTCCAATTCATATTTGGAAAACTCATCGATATCGGCTTGAATGAAGAATCTTTTGGATGGATCCAAAGCCTCAATATAATCTTTATAAACGCCTTTTGAAAATTCGTCATCCATTGTCGCTGGATTGTAATGTCCTTTTTCTAAAACAAAAGTCAATAACTCAATCAACAACTTATCTTTCTCGGGATCAGAAGTTGAAGTAAAATTAGATTTAAAAGCGAGTAAGGATAAGGATACAAAGGTGACTACTAAAAGTAGTTTATAATTTCTTTTCATAAAGTTGGTAATGGTATTCATCCAGTTTTTTGTCTAAATTACAGCAAAAGTTATTTCAACAATGATGCGATGTACTTAATTTTTTGTTAAAGATATAAAATTGTTCTTTTTGATAAAGATTAATTGAATGAAGTTGGTATTTTTTGTTTTTCTTTGTTTCTAATTTTTAGATAAAATCTATCAAATACCAAAATTGGAAAGCCACTTGAAAAATAAAACAGACCTACTGCTTGGATTTAGTATTGGAATAATCAGCGCTGTTTTTGGTTGTTTTTTATTTATTCAATTATTTACAAAATTTACCTTTAGTACCGGAATTGAACTAATGAAAGCAGAAGGTAAATTAGGGAAAATTATCACTTTGGGTACCGTTTTAGATTTAGGAGTTTTTTGGGCCTTATTAAAGTTAAATAAAGAGTTCATGGCGCGAGGAGTTATTTTAGCCGTAATCGTACTTACTTTGATAACTCTATTGGTATAACATTTAGAACAAGATACACTGTTACAATGAAATATTACATTATTGCCGGAGAAGCATCAGGTGACTTACACGGATCCAATTTAATGAAGGCTTTATACCTAGAAGATCCGTCAGCTGAAATTCGTTTTTGGGGTGGCGACTTAATGCAATCTGTTGGCGGTACTTTGGTGAAACATTACAAAGAACTTGCTTTCATGGGTTTTATTGAAGTGGTATTCAATCTAAAAACTATTTTAAATAATATTAAAATTGCTAAAAAAGATATTCTTGAATTCCAACCGGATGTCATCATTTTTATTGATTATCCAGGATTTAATTTGCGCATTGCCAAATGGGCAAAATCGTTAAACATCAAAACCCACTATTATATATCGCCTCAAATATGGGCTTGGAAAGAAAACAGAATCACTGACATCAAGCGCGATGTGGATCAGATGTATGTGATTTTACCTTTTGAAAAAGCGTTTTACGAAAACAAACACCACTATCCTGTACATTTTGTGGGACATCCTTTAATTGATGCCATTCACAACCAACCCAAAGTGGACAATGCTACTTTTAGAAAAGAAAATCATTTAAACGACCAGCCCATTATTGCTATTTTACCGGGTAGCCGAAAACAAGAAATTACCAAAATGCTCTCTGTCATGTTGAGTGTTGTCAAAGATTTTCCGGATTACCAATTTGTGATTGCAGGTGCGCCAAGTCAGGAATTTTCATTTTACGAAAAATTCATTACCAATGACAATATCAAATTCATCTCAAATAAAACGTACTCCTTATTGCAAATTGCCACAGCTGCTTTAGTAACCTCTGGAACGGCCACTTTAGAAACCGCACTTTTTAAAGTTCCCGAAGTAGTATGCTACAAAGGAAGTTGGGCTTCCTACCAAATTGCCAAACGCATCATTACCTTAAAATACATTTCGTTAGTGAACCTGATCATGGATAAAGAAGTGGTAACCGAATTAATCCAAGACAACTGCACTACAGATCGCATCAAACAAGAATTAGCTAAAATTCTAGACCAACAACATCGCGACCAGCTATTAGACCAATATGACCAATTAGAACAGCAATTGGGAGGCATTGGCGCCAGTCAAAAAACGGCGCAGTTGATTGTAGCAAGTTTAAAGTAATTGTAAATTGTAATTCCAAAAAGCTTCCTGTCTTTTAAAGAAAGGAAGCTTTATTATTTTAAACCTCTCGTTTGTAAATTTTTGTATTTTAGTACAATGAAAGTTTTGCAATTCCCCCTAGCAAGAGTTACATTGGTTTTTATTGTTGGTATTGTATTTACCTATTATACACAACCGAGTCCCCATCTTGTGTTCTCGTCCTTATTTATAGCTGCCCTGTTTTCAGCTGTTGCTTATTTTTGGTGTACCAAAAAACCCCATCACAATCGTTATTTTGGTTTATCTATTTTCGGACTTGCTTTTGCTGTTGGCATGAGTACCCAAACCATTCATACTGACGCCTATCAAAAAAATCATTTTACTCAACTTCCGAACATTTTTGAGCAACCACATACCTTTACCATTGTCCTCAAAGAAAAATTAAAAAACACTGCAAATAATCAACGGTATGTAGCTTTGGTTAATCAAGTAGACTCAACTATGTGCTCAGGGAAACTATTGTTGAACATTAATAAAGACAGTTTACATCATTCATTTATCATTGGCAACCGACTTCAAATTCAAGGGAGTTTATATCCTAACATGGCGCCTAAAAACCCGTTTCAATTTGATTATGGCACGTATTTAAAAAACAAACAAATCTACGGTCAGCTCTATACTAATGCTACTCAAATCAAAAAAAGTTTTCTTATTGAAAAAGATATTTGGTATTATGCTGCTCGTATTCGCAATTCCATCATAGATAATTTAAAAAAAGATGGCTTTAAAGCTACCGAACTGAATGTGGCAGTAGCGTTACTTCTTGGTCAACAACAAGACATTGACCCGGAAATAATTAAAGATTATCAATTTGCGGGAGCAGTTCATATTCTTTCAGTTTCAGGCTTGCACATTGGTTTTGTTTTGCTGTTTGTTACTTTCATACTTAAACCTGTTCCTAACAACAAAAAAGGTTCTTTGTTACAGTTGTTTGTCATATTGTATTCACTTTGGCTATTTGGAATTCTAGCCGGTTTAGCGCCTTCGGTAGTTAGATCTGTAACGATGTTTTCATTCGTAGCCATAGGACAACACCTTCGCCGAAGCGTAAATAGGTACCACACTTTATTAGTGTCGATTTTACTCATTTTATTAGTACAACCTGGATTCCTATTTGATGTAGGATTTCAGTTAAGTTATTTGGCGCTATTTTTCATTTTGTGGTTTCATCCACTGTTGTCCCGTCTTTGGGAACCCAAAAACAAAATTTTGAAATATATCAGAGATGTATTAAGCGTTTCTTTTGCCGCACAAACTGGCACTCTCCCTTTGAGTTTGTATTATTTTCATCAATTTCCGGGTCTGTTTTTTATAACCAATTTAGCTATTATACCCCTAACAGGATTCATTATGGGATTAGGAGTGGTCGTTATGATCCTGGCTTATTTTGACCTATGCCCGAACTACTTGTCCAAGGCTCTCGAATGGTGTTTGTTTGTCATTGACAAAATCATTCATACCATTGCTTCATTCGAACAGTTTATCATCAAAGATATTCCATTCAATTCCGTATTACTTTTAGGAAGTTATATGCTAATTATAAGTAGTATTCTTTGGTTTGAAAAAAGAAGATTTCAGCGATTGATTGCTATTTTAGTTTCGGTTATATTTATTCAAATTGCTTTGTTATGGAATAAATATGATAGCACAAACCAACGAGAATGGATTGTCTTTAATTCGAATAAAAACACATTAATTACCGAACGAATCGGAACTAAAGTTACTCTTTTTGCCAACGATAGCCTTTTGAAGATTGGTGTAAAAAACCAAATACTCAACAACTATTTAGTGGGAAATTTTAGTCATTTGGCTGCAGCCAAAAAAATAAAAAATACTGCATTTTTTAAAGGCCATACCATTCTTATTATAGATAGCATGGGAATATATCCCAAACAGCAACAAGCAGATATCCTAGTCCTAACTCAGTCACCAAAAATTAATCTGGATCGACTAATTCAAATAAATCATCCTAAAGAAATTGTTGCCGATGCTACCAATTATAAATCCTTTCAAGAAAGATGGAAAGCTAGTTGCTTAAAAGCAAAAATCCCTTTTCACTCTACTAGTGAAAAGGGATTCTATATACTGAACTAAAATTCTTTATTTTTTCTTCAAAATACCATTGGCAACTCCCAACCAAGCAGAAGGTCCTCCTGAAACATATCCTGTATTTCCTAAAGAATTAAAATTAATTTTCCCTTTGGTCTCTGTAACGGTTGCAAAATGAACCGTTGGATATCCTTGAATCCCGAAAATTTGTTGTAACTGACTATTTTGCTGTTTGATTTCGTTGGTCTGAGGTTTACTTCTTGGATAATCCAATTCAACTAAAACCACATTTTGTTTGGCCCAACTAGCAAACTCTGGGGTTTTCAAAACTTCTTTTTGCAAACGAATACACCATCCACACCAGTCACTTCCTGTAAAAAATAGCAACATTGGTTTTTTTGTTTTCTTAGAAACTTCAATAGCTTTATTGACATTAGTTTCCCAATATAATTCTTGTGCTTGAACGGAAATAGCTCCCAATACAAATACTAAAGCGATAATTATTTTTTTCATGTTCTAGATGATTTTGATTACAAAAATACTATATTTTACTTAGCGTACGCCATGCATTAATTTTTTAATTACTGGAGACATTACTAACGATATAAATGCAACCGTTAGTGATACAATCGCGAGCATCCAAAAGAAATAACTCAATCCTTTTTCATCGGCAATTTTGTCAATATTTTCACCAAATTTAGCGGCTCCTTTCATTCCTATGGCTACTGCTAAATACCAAATACCGAACATCATTCCGATCATTCTTGCAGGCACCAATTTACTCACATAGGATAAACCTACCGGGGAAATACACAATTCTGCCATGGTGATAAATAGATATACTAAAATCAAATAAATCATACTAACAGAAGCGGTTTTAGCACCAGGCACAATTCCGTCAGATCCAATAGCAACACAGATCATTCCGATGGCTAAAAATGACATTCCAATAGCGTATTTCATATTAGCCGAAGGATTGTATTTGCTCTCCCACCATTTAGAAAATAAAGGGGCTAAAGTGATAATATAAAGTGAATTCAAAGAAGCAAACCACGAAGCAGGCACTTCTAATGTTTCTCCAGAAAATTGATCGTTCAACATCCAAAAAGCAATACCCCAAATAATAACAAAACTTACAGATAAAATAATGTTAGCCATAGCATATTTTGCAAAGGTTTGCTTGAATAATAAAAATAAAACCCAAGTAATAATTCCTAATGGAACTAGAACAATCGCAGCATTTACTATCATGAAAATAACACCTGCATTCCCGTCCAATATTCGATTTGTATAATCGTTAGCGAAAATGGTTAAAGTACCCGGAGATTGCTCAAAAATAGCCCAAAAGAAAATGGTCAAGAATGCAAAAAAAGTTACCGCTAACATTTTCTCTTTCGTGATTTGAGAATAAGTCAACAATCGATAGATTAACAGAAATAAAAACAAAAGTACTGCCAGTAGAATGGTAAAATTGTTACCCGTTAAACCCATTACTTCAAAATTGAATAGATCTACGCCTCCGTTGGTAATAATTTTTGCTGGTTCAAAAATAATCCATACCAAACCTAACAGGGTCATAAAACCAATTAAACTTAATTGCCAAACTGGAAAAGGATTTAATTTATCATTGTTTTCATCAGTTAAAGCAACTTCTTTTTTAACAGGCTTTAAACCGATATCACCAAAAATATTTCTAGAAAGCCAAAATTGAATTAATCCAAAAAGCATAAAAATTCCAGCCAAACCAAATCCCCAATTCCATCCCACTTGTTCACCTAAATAGCCACACAAAACAATTCCGAAAAAAGCTCCTGAATTAACACCCATGTAAAAAATGGTATAAGCACCATCTTTTTTCTCTGGACGGTCTTTGTACATTTCTGAAACAATTGAAGCCATATTGGGTTTGAAAAATCCATTTCCAAAAACTAACAAAATTAGCCCTGAATAAATGAAAAATGGAGACTCTAAAGCCATTGAGCCATGACCTAAAGTCATTAATAAAGCTCCAACAACTACTGCCCAACGATATCCTATGATTTTATCTGCAAAATAACCTCCCAACATGGTGGATAAATATACTAAACCAACATACGATCCGAAAATTGCCATGGCTTGTTCTCTAGTCCAATCCCAACCACCATTGGCAACTGTTGAAGTAAAAAACATTACTAGTAAAGCACGCATTCCATAAAAAGAAAAACGTTCCCACATTTCGGTAAAAAACAAAACGAAAAGTCCCGCAGGATGCCCTAAAACCGTACTCTTAAAAAACTGATCTGTTGAATTCTCTTTCATACTATTAGTTGTTTAATTCTTTATCAACGCCATGCATTAATTTCTTTATTACTGGAGATAAAACTAACAAAAGTAATCCAAACCCAATCCCAGTGTAAAAAAGATATTCGAATAACTTCAAATAACTTTGTTTGGCTAAATTTAAATCAGGAGCGGTACCATTAGAAGTGTCAATTGAAGCAATATTTGCCAAAACACCTGCAATAAATTCGGAACTCGCGGTTGCTAAAAACCATACCCCCATCATAAATCCAACAATTTTAACTGGAGATAGTTTTGTCACTGCAGATAAACCTACTGGTGATAAACTCAGCTCGCCACAGGTATGTAACAAATAGGTTAGGATTAACCAAAACGCAGCTACTTTTCCTGTATCTGAAACATTAATTCCCATAACTAAGGATCCGAAACCTAATCCTACTAATAACAAGGCAATAGCAAATTTTACAGCGGTATTAGGATTGTATTTTCCTAATTTAACCCATAACCAAGCAAAAACAGGCGCTAATAGAATGATAAACAAAGCATTAAAACTTAAAAATTGGCCTGCGGTAAGTTCAAAACCTAATACATTTCTGTCCAATATTCTATCTGCAAATAAATTCAACGAAGTATAGGCTTGTTCAAATAAAGCCCAAAAAACTATTGTGAAAACGATTAAAATAGTCAATGCAATTAGTTGATCTCTTTCTTTACCTGAAAGCTGAGTAGCTGCAAAATAAACAATATATAAAAAGGAAAAAACTCCCGCAATTTTCAAGATCCAAGACACTGCTTCATGGCTTTGTACCATTTGCCAAAAGAATAAGGCCGATAATGCACTTGCTCCATAAATTAACCATTCATTTTTGATTCCGAAAGAAGTCTTAGATAGTAATTCTGGTACAAGAGATTCGCCTTTGCCTTCTAGAAAACGTTTACCTGAAATAAAAGTGATTAACCCTATAAACATCCCAACTCCAGCTGCGGCAAAACCATAACTCCAACCATAATTCTCTCCTAACCAAGCGCAAATAATTGTAGCAAAGAAAGAACCCAAATTAATTCCCATGTAAAAAATAGTAAATCCAGAATCTCTTCGAGCGTCTCCTTTAACATATAACTCACCTACTAAAGATGAAATATTGGCTTTCAAAAAACCAACACCAACAATTATAAATGACAATGAAAAATAAAAAACTTGTAATGCAAAATTATCCCTTACAATTTCGCCAGTCATGGATTGAGTAGCCGCATTTCCTTCATAAGCCATTCCTAAATGCCCCAAGACTAACATTATCCCACCAAAAATAATTGCTTTTCTAAACCCTAAATATTTATCGGCAATAAAACCACCAATTACAGGAACTGCATATACTAAAGCGGCATAACTCCCAATTAATAAGTTTCCTGAATCATCGGAAAAAAGGTGGTACTTAGTTAGATAAAAAATTAATAAAGCCTTCATTCCGTAGAATGAAAAACGCTCCCACATTTCGGTAAAGAATAAAATAAATAACCCTTTTGGATGACCAAAAATAGTTTCTTGTTGCAGGCTTGTATTTGTCATATTATAAATTTTCTTTGATGAAATTAGTCATTTTAGCATACAATTGTATTCTTGTTTTACCACCATAAATACCATGGTTTTTATCTGGATAAATTTCAGAATCAAATTGTTTATTTGCTTGAATCAATGCTTCTATCATTTGCATCGAATTTTGAACGTGGACATTGTCATCTCCCGATCCATGAATCAATAAGTATTTGCCTTTCAATTTATTCACATGATTGATAGGAGAATTTTCATCATAACCAGTTGCGTTTTCCTGAGGAGTTTGCATATAACGCTCGGTATAAATACTGTCATAAAAACGCCAGTTAGTAACTGGAGCTACCGCAATAGCCATTTTAAAGATATCTGCCCCTTTCAAAATGCAGTTAGACGCCATAAAACCTCCATAACTCCAACCCCAAATTCCGATCCTATTTTTATCTACATAAGGATAATTTCCTATCACTTTAGCCGCATCTATTTGATCTTCGACTTCGTATTTACCCAATTCTTTTTGAGTAACTTTTTTGAAAGCAGCCCCTTTAAAACCAGTTCCACGTCCATCAACACAAGCGACAATGTAACCTTGTTGTGCTAACATTTGGAACCAATAATCATCCGTTCCATTCCAATCATTATTCACTTGTTGCGAACCTGGACCCGAATATTGGTACATAAAAACAGGGTATTTTTTGTTAGGATCAAAATCTTTTGGTTTCAAAATCCATGCATTCAACTCGTTCCCTTTGGCTGTTTTTAATACAAAGAATTCTTTCGCTGGTAAATCGTACCCTTTTAGTTTGGTAGCCAATGCCTCGTTATTTTCAATCACTTGAACTTGAGCTCCTTTTTTAGCTTCATTCAAGGTGTAAGTTGTTGGCTGAGTAGCGCTAGAGAAAGTCGTAATAAAATACTGGAAATTCGGACTAAAAGTGGCCGCATTAGTCCCGGTAGATTTGGACAAACGTACTTTGTTTTTTCCGTTCAAGTTGATGCTATATACATCTCTATTGATAGAACCGTTTTCAACAGATTGATAAAAAACCGTATTATTTTTTTCGTCAAAACCATAGTAATTAGTCACTTCCCAATTGCCTTTAGTCACTTGATTTTTCAATTTTCCGGTTTTATCATACAAGTAAATATGGTTGAAACCATCTTTTTCGCTGGTCCAAATAAAGCTATTGTCTTTCAAGAACGTCAAGTTATCAGTCACATCAATGTACGCTTTGTCTTTTTCGTTCAGCACTACTTTGGTAGCACCTGAATTGCCATCAATAAATAACAAATCCAAATTATCTTGATGACGATTCAATACCTGAGCCGAAAGCACATTATTCTCATTAGTCCATTGCATTCTAGCAATATAAAAATCTGCATACTGAGATAGGTTTACATTCTGAGTTCCTTTAGAAGTAACATCATAAATATGCAATGAAACTTCTGAATTTTTCTCCCCTGCTTTTGGATATTTAAACGTTTCCACGGTTGGATACAAATCCTTTTTAAACATAGACATCGAGAATTCAGGAACCTGACTTTCGTCAAAACGAATGTAGGCTACTTTTTTACTGTCTTTACTCCAATCAAAAGCGCGTACAAACGCAAATTCTTCTTCATACACCCAGTCGGTGATTCCGTTAATCACACTGTTCTTTTTCCCATCGGAAGTGATGGCTGTAATTTGTTTGCTAGCAATATCGAATACGTACAAATTATTATCTCTTGCGAAGGCTATCTTTTTACCATCTGGCGAAAAAGTAGGCTCTTGTACTTGGAAGTCGAATACTTTGGATACTTTTTTGTTGGTTGTATCATACAAATAATAATCCGCCGTGAACGAGTGACGGAAAATTTGATTGGTATTATTCGCAATCAAAATTAATTTTTCATCAGGTGAAAAAGTATAGCTATCTATTCCGTCTGCTAATACTGTATGACTTTTTGTATCGATCAGGGTAGTTACTTTTTTCAAGGTAGCAAAGTCAAATAAATCAATTTGCATGCTTCTTGAAGCTGCATCATAATTCAATACGGTATATTGATTGGTGTTCTTCATGGACTGTAATTCGTCCATTCCTTTGGCTCTAAAAGCCCCTGAATAAATGTCTTCAACAGTAATTTTTTGTTGTCCAAAAAGGGATATTGTGCATAGAAAAAACAGCACAAAGGATACGTTTAATTTCATAGTTTTAATTTGGTTTTAACAGCCCCCAATTTTAGTGAAAATTTTACAATAATTTCACATTTGAGTTGTTAAATGTTATGGTAAATCTAGTAGTTATTTTTATTGACGGCATAGCAATACTAAAGAAAAGGTCGAAAAGTGTATCTTTGTAACTGAATTATTTAATCGATTGAGAATGAACCAAGCCGTAAGCGGATTTTCAAAATTATCCAAAGAAGAAAAAATAGCCTGGATTGCAACAACTTATTTTTCTACTCCTGAAAATGCAATCGAAGTATTGAAAAATTATTGGAATTCAGACGAAAAAATCCAAAAACTACACGACGAATTCATCGAAAATACGATTTCTAATTTCTACATCCCTTTGGGTGTAGCACCCAATTTTTTGATCAACGGAAAATACAAAACCATTCCGATGGCTATCGAAGAAAGTTCGGTGGTGGCAGCCGCTTCTAAAGCAGCTAAATTCTGGTCCACACGTGGCGGATTTACAACCCGAGTGATCAACACTGAAAAAATCGGACAAGTCCATTTTATTTTTAATGGAGCAACAGAAAAACTGAATACTTTCTTTTCAAAAATCAAGAATGATTTGTTTACAGAAACCGAGAGCATTACCAAAAACATGCAAGCTCGCGGTGGCGGAATACTAGATATTGCTCTCAAAGACAAAACCGATGTCATTCCAAATTACTATCAACTTCATGTGAGTTTTGAAACCAAGGATAGTATGGGAGCCAATTTCATCAACTCTTGTTTGGAACGGTTTGCCAAAACTTTGAAAGAAAAAGCTAACCAATACAACGACTTCTCGGAAACTGAAAAAGACGTCCAAATTGTCATGAGCATTTTGTCCAATTATGTTCCGAATTGCTTAGTGCGCGCTGAGGTTTCCTGTCCTATTGCCGACTTAGAAGAAAAACACATACCAAATCCGCAGGAGTTTGCAGAGAAATTTGTGCAAGCCGTTCGCATTGCCGAAGTTGAGCCTTTCCGTGCAGTAACGCACAATAAAGGAATTATGAATGGGGTTGATGCCGTTGTATTAGCAACCGGAAATGACTTTAGAGCTGTTGAAGCCGGAATTCATGCTTATGCCGCGCGCAACGGTCAATATGCTAGTTTATCTCATGCCAAAATTGAGAATGGTATTTTTAGTTTTTGGATGGAAATTCCTTTGGCTTTAGGAACAGTAGGCGGATTGACTTCGTTACACCCCTTGGTAAAACTAGCCTTGGAAATGTTAGAAAAACCATCTGCCCAAGAATTAATGCAAATTGTGGCAGTTGCGGGCTTAGCCCAAAACTTTGCTGCCTTGCGATCTTTGACCACAACAGGCATTCAGGATGGACATATGAAAATGCATTTAAATAATATTTTGAACCAATTTGATGCTACAGAAGACGAACGTATTGCTGTACGAAATCATTTCAAAAATCAAACGGTTTCGCATAGCGCCGTGGTCGATTTGATGAATCAATTGAGAAACTAAATTTGAATGCAACAGACTTTCTACAGTAACGGCAAATTGTTAATCACAGGGGAATACCTCATTTTGGACGGTGCCAAAGGATTGGCTTTGCCTACCAAAATGGGGCAAAATCTTATTGTAGAATCCACGAACACTGAAACAATTCAATGGAAAAGTTATGATGCCGATGGAAGTATTTGGTTTGAAGATTTTGTAACGTTTCAAGAAATAAAAGAACTAAACAATCCCTCGTCGGAATCGGTTAAAGCAACATTAATCAAAATTTTGCAAGTGGCCAATGCAATGAATCCTGATTTGTTAACTAATTCAAATGGATTTGTCATTACTACTCAATTGAGTTTTCCTAGAAATTGGGGATTGGGTACTTCGTCTACTTTAATTAATAATATTGCGCAATGGTTTCAAATAGACGCCTTCGAATTATTGAACAAAAGTTTTGGCGGTAGCGGTTACGACATTGCTTGTGCGCAAAACAACACTCCTATAACCTATTCTATTATAAATGGTAACCCGAATGTAGAACAAATAGCTTTCGAGCCGGAATTCGCTCAATACATCTATTTTGTGTATTTGAACCAAAAACGCAATAGTAAATCGGCCATAGCAGATTATCATTTTAACAAAACTGCTCAGTTATCGCAACATATTGAGGCAATCAATGCACTAACAACTGATTGTATTCAAACAACAGATTTAGAATCCTTCACTCGTATAATAAATCAACACGAAGTTCTTTTAAGTTCTATATTAAACACCGAAACGGTAAAAGCCGCTTTATTCCCTGACTTTGATGGCGCTATCAAAAGTTTAGGAGCTTGGGGAGGTGATTTTGTTTTAGTCGTTTCGAAAGAAAATCCTAGTTCGTATTTTATTGACAAAGGATACGAAACGGTGATTGCGTATGACGATATGATTTTGTGATACTCATTCTGTAAAGTATACAACATAAAAAAGCCAAGACAATGTCTTGGCTTTTTTTATATCTATGTTTTACTACTTAGTAGTTAAACTTACTTCTATTGTCTTTAATAGTAGCATTGGCTTTCAAAGCAGGTAAAATTCTACCCGCATCATTTGCCGTTTGTTGTTTTAATTTAGCTACGTAAGCTGTATGATTTTTTAATACTGGCGCTTTTACTGTGCTTAGATTTTTTACAACATATACCCCTGTTACACCCTCGATTGGAGCAGATACTTTATTAGTTGCTAATGAAAAAGCGGTTCCTACAACTTTTGGCTCTGCACCTACTAAACCAAACACTGGGTTTTCCATAGTAATATTAGCCGCTTGTTCTACTTTAGCAGCATTTGCTTTCGCAATAGCTTCTAATGAAGAACCTGTCATTTTAGCTTTGATCAACTCTGCCTTTTTCTTGTTTTTAAGAATTGGTTCTACATAAGCTCTTGCTTGAGAAACTGGTACTAATCCTGAATCATCAATTGATTTTACTCGTGCAATTACGTGACCAATATTAGCCAACTCAAAACGTTTGATTGCGCCTACTTTAGAATCGTCTTCAAATGCCCATCTAATGATAGCTCTTTGGTTACCCAATGAGGCAAAGTTTTCTTCCATACCAGTAACAGTAACTGGAGAAGCAACCGTCAATTTCATTTCTTTAGCCAATTGAGCAAAATCTTTATTGGCCGCATCCATTTCAAACTGAGTAGCTTGAGTAAAGATTTTGTCTGAAGTAGCTTCTGATGGTTCGATTTTTTGAGCCACAGTAGCTAAACGAACTCCGTCTTGTTTATCTGTAACTTTGATGATATGAAATCCAAAAGGAGTTTCTACCAATCCAACTTTTCCAATTGGATTTCCAAAAACGAAATCGTTGAATGGTTTTACCATTTCATTTGGACCAAAATAACCTAAATCACCCCCTTGTTGTGAAGAAGAATCGTCAGAGTTAGAATAGGCCAACATCATGAAACTATCAGGATTGGCATTTACTTGAGCTAAGATAGCTTGTGCTTTAGCCAATGCTTGTTCTTTAGTTCTTTTTTCTTTTTTGTTGGATACTTGAGTTCCTTCATAGCTAATCAAGATGTGACTCGCTTTAACATTTACATTGGCTCTTTTACCAAATGATTTAGAAATACAGTAGTAATTTCCATATTTGTAAGGTCCATAAACAGCACCAGGTGCTAAATTGAATAATTGATCAGCATCAGTTGCTGGCAAACTTTTCTTAGCAATAAAAGTAGAATCGTAAGGAACATCTGAATTAGAGTTGACAAAGTCAATGGCATTTGCAGCAGTTCTAAAACCAGCTACAGTATCATTTTTTGCTGTTTTAGCATTGTAAACTACTGATCCAGATAATAAAGCTACAATTTTAGCTTTTACATCGGCTTCATCTTGTGCTGATGCTTTATCCTCTAATAATACGTACTCGATTTCTCTAGACTCATCTGCTTTGTATTTCTTTTCATTTTTCTTCATGAAATCTACAATCTCAGCATCAGTAACTTTTACTTGACTGTCTTTAATAGTTGAATATAATCCAGCAACATAAGCAAAGTTTACTTTGTTAGCTTCCATTTCATATTTCAATTTCCCTTCAGCTTCAGTAGTGTACAAAGCTGCTTTTACTAAAGTATTGTACATTTGAAATTTAGCATTCAATTCAGCTGATTTCTCTCTTTCTTGTAAGAACTGAGCTTGCTCAGGATTGGCTTTGAAATATTCTTTGAATTTAGCCAAATCAAATAACCCAGCTGCATTTAAAAACATCGGATTACTTCCAATATTTTGATCTGCTTTCAGCACTTCAATTAAGTGTTTCTCTCCAGCTCTTAAACCTAATTTATCGAACTCAGAAGTCAACAAAGCAATAGAAACTTCTTGATCCCAAACTTGATTTGCTGCTTGGGTAGCAGTAATTCCTTGCCCACTTTTTTCTACATTACTTACTTTAACTCGAAAGTCTTCAAACGAGATATCTTTGTCATTAACAGTTCCTACATCTTTTGAATCTTGTCCAATACCCCCTTTACCAATCAAATCTTGAATGATAAACGCAAATAAAGCAAGTGCAATTGCACCAATTAATAATGCGGAACGTTTTCTAATTTTTGCTAAAACTGCCATTTTTATTGTAATTTATTTTATATTCAGTTTGCGAAAATACAATTATCTAATTAATAATTATACTAGTAACGTTTTATTTTGAAAGTTTTTTCGAATTTCTAAATAAAAACAATCGACTAGCACTATTTTCGACTATTCTTCTTTTATTTATTGTTCAGTTCTATTCTTTTTTCGGGCTTCAAATCGTTTCGCATAGCGTAATCTAAACCCAAATAAAAAAATGGCGATTGCAGCGAAAAGTAAAGTTAATTGCGAATTTTCGGCGGGGTTATTCCAATTCATAACGGAATTAATGATCAAATAAATTCCTAAAATTAGGTACAAATAAGGGGTGTATTTAAGATACATCATACGAGTTAAGTATTAGTCGGCCGAATCTACTTCGCCAGTTATTCTTTGTGAATTTATTACTTTAAAGTCTTTACTAAAATCAATTCCTTGGCCATTAGAAACTCCTTTTGGAGAGCTAAATTTATATTTCCTTTCGGTAAAAAACCAAGCGTTTTTTTGATCGTAATACAATTGTTGGGTTTCAAGTATTTGACCATCGTTTGATACGATTTTCACTTTATCTTGCAAATCAATGATTCCGGTTTGCTTATAGGATATCGCATAATTGGAAGTCACCACTGTTTTCTTTGCGTTTTTGTCAAATAAGGTAACGTGGATTCCTTTTGGAAATTCAGTAAACGGAAAGTCGACTACAGCATAATCCAACATTTTCTTACTTACTAAAATTCCGGTAATTCTTCCAGAATCAGTATATTTTAAATGGACTTCATCTGCATTATTGCTAGGAACAAAATCGGA
>JACCDY010412019.1_pt1 | contig 19885 bp, 15 predicted proteins | sample 7446391 | NCBI WGS metagenome assembly JACCDY01 (sample SAMN15323451, study PRJNA562643) | freshwater metagenome | isolation source: river surface water | place: USA:Blue River Watershed | collected 2017-08-18
AGTGGCGGTACTGGTCAAAGTAGCTTAACGGCTAATAACGTCTTGCTTGGTAACGGGACATCAGCAGTTCAATTTGTAGCTCCCGGAACTAATGGTAACGTGCTTACGTCAAACGGGACTACTTGGACAAGTGGTTCTGCTCCGGGATTCCCGTCGGGAACAGCAATGCTGTTCGTGCAGACAACAGCACCAACTGGATGGACTAAATCAACGACACATAACAACAAAGCACTCCGTGTTGTTAGTGGTACAGCATCTCCCGGTGGTAGTGTTGCGTTTACTACGGCATTTGCAAGTCAGCCTGTATCTGGAACTATTAGTAGCACTACTGCCACTAACCAAGCGACTACGTTGGCCTTAAGTCAGATTCCGGGACACAACCACGCCCCCGGATTCTCAGTTGCTAGCCCGCCGGGGACTAGCCGTTGGGGAAACCGCCCCGGGCAGCCAGCGTTTCCTCTTCAAGAGAACTCAGGAGTAACCCCAGCGAGTACTGTAGCTGCTAACACCTCAACAGAAGGTGGCGGCGGTTCGCACAACCATACACAGGACGCGCATAGTCACACTTTTACGGGGACAGCAATTAATCTTGCAGTTGAATATGTTGACGTTATCATTGCTACGAAAGACTGATGGATACTTTAGACAATTTCATACAAGTTTTTAACGACATACTAGCTCCTGACGTATGTGACCGTGTGATAAATGAATACGCCCCTACAGATGAGTGGGAGGATGCGCTTATTGAAAATAATAGGCTTGATAAAAATTACAGACGCGTATCGTTAATACCGATTTCCACACAGCGAATAATCGCCAACAACAAAGAAGTAAGAACCGCGCTGGATGCAGATATTTTTCAAGGGGCGGCAAAAGTAATTGCTAAATATAACCAACTTGTAGTTTGCGATGTAAAGCGCGATACAGGCTACGACTTGTTGCGTTATCAAACAGGCGGGTTTTACAAAGTACATACCGATAGTGCTACCGACACAATGCGTACGTTATCTTGCTCATTTATTTTGAATGATGATTATGAAGGTGGCGGGTGGGAGTTTTTTAACGGCGAGATTAAACTAAACCCACCAAAGGGTAGTGCGATAGTTTTTCCTTCTAACTTCTTGTACCCTCATGCGATAACTCCTGTAACCGCAGGTACTAGATTTTCAATAGTTACGTGGTTTGTCTAATATGAAACTTGAAACTAAAAACGGGTGCCCGTTAGATTCGTTCAGACCATGCAAAGAGCTTGAATGTGCTTGGTTTATTCAAGTACGGGGGCATAACCCTAATACAGGCAAAGAGGTTGATGAATGGGCTTGTTCTATGGCGTGGCTACCGATGTTGCTAATTGAGAACAGCCAACAGCAACGTCAAACTGGCGCTGCGGTCGAGTCATTTAGAAATGAAATGGTAAAAGCAAATAGCTCTAGCCAGCAGTTGTTGTTGACAGCGGTGCAAAAAACGCAGGTTTTTGGGAGAGACTGATGCGGCTAACCGTAGTGCCTTCTGACAAGATGGTTTACGTAAACGAAGTTGGGTCAGGCCCGCTTGAGTGGTCTGGCACCCCTGTTGATATTCATGCTTTGCAGTGGTTTGATACTGAAGGCTGGATTGAATACGTTGGCGATGTTTCAAATCAAACGATCACGGAACTGCCGGGGTGGGCAATGAACGCCTATCAAGCTTGGGCAGTTAAGAACGCACCTAAACCGCCGTCGCCAACTTCAGCAGAACACAATAAACTAGAAGCAATTCAGTTTTTAGCGGCTACAGATTGGTCAGCTTTACCAGATATTGTAGACCCGTTAAAAAGTAATCCGTATTTGGCTAACGTCGATGAATTTAATACTTATCGTAATGCGGTGCGTCAGATTGCGATAAACCCCGTAGAAGGGGACATTACATGGCCTGTGAAACCTATTGCAGTTTGGCGAACCGTATAGTATGACTGACACATCATTACAATTTGCTACGCAAAAGTATACGCACCTACCAGACTTCCTTGATAAAGAAGTCTGTCAACGGTTAACGCAAGGATTGAAAGAGCTTATCGAGCAAAAGGCGACTGAGCGAGACCCCCAGTGCCCGAAATCAGAAGCTATTTACGGTGCTCCTATATTCGATACCCTGCTTTTACAGCTATTGCCACGCTTTGAACAAGCGACGGGGTTAAATTTATTCCCTACGTATTCTTACGCTCGGTGGTATGTGCCGGGCGAAGAACTGTTAAACCATGTTGACCGCGCATCTTGTGAAACTAGCGCAACCATAACGCTGGGGTTTGATGGCGACAACTGGCCCATTTACATGGGAGACGGTGTTAATAAAGCTAATCCTGTAAAAATTAGTATGGATGTTGGCGACGCAGTGTTGTATCGGGGCACGGAAAAACACCACTGGCGTGAAATTTATACTGAAGGCAAATGGCAAGCACAAGTATTTTTACACTATGTAGACGCTAATGGGCCGCATAGAAACTGGATATATGACGGGAGATACGGATTAAATTTGCTGCCGCAGGAGGTATAAATTGACCCGTTAACCCTACTCGCTGCTGCTAATGCTGCTGTTGCTGCGGTCAAGGCTGGATGCAAGCTTTACAAGGACATCAAAGGCGCAGCGGGAGAAGTTGGTGATGTACTAAAAGACTTAAAGGAGCAGTACAGCAAGATAGTAGACCCGACACCTGCACAGAAGCAGCAGTACAACGCGGAAGTGCAGCGGGTGCAGGAGATAGCCAAGGCTGACCCGAACGACGTATTCACCGACATCGGCACTCAGTTAGGCGTTTTGATGGATACGCATGACGAGATTAGTAAGCTATTACTGAAAGAACAGATCGAGGCCAAGCAAGTCTACAAGGGTGAAGAAAGTATAGGTAAGCGGGCGTTGCGGCGGATACTGATTAACTCAAGGCTGGATGCGATATGGGCAGAGGTCAGAGAAACGATGGTGTACAAAGCCCCACCAGAATTGGGTGCGCTGTGGGGTAAGTTTGATGAGATGCGGCAAAAGATCATTGCCGAACAGGAGGTAGCCCACGCAGAGGAACTTAGACTGGCTCAGATAGCATCATGGCGACGCAGAAAAAGAATAGCGGAAATCAGGGCAAAGGCAATGTGGGTTTCGGCAGTGGTGTTCGTAGTTATATGGGCAGTGGGAATACTGTGGCTAACAACGAGAAGCGCGATACAGAGGATGTCCCTTGGTCATTGATCGTTGTGGTGTTGGCTGTGGTGCTGATGTTCTTTATCGTGATGCCGATCTTAGCCTTTATGTACTACGACATGTACTACGCAACACAGGCTGCGGTGCATGAGATCAGGAAGATGAAAGAACTGCGGCGCGAGATTCAGATTGAAAGGATGTACGACAAATGATCACGTTTGGGCAGTTTAAGAGATTCGCACCTAACAGCAAATACCAGCAGCAGTGGTACGACACGCTGTTTGACCCACAGACAGAGCTAGGCGGCAAGTCTTTGCTGGATGAGTACCAGATCAACACCCCGAAGCGCGTTGCGGCGTTTTTAGCACAGTGTGCTCATGAGTCGGGCGGCTTTGTGTTTGTCACCGAGAACTTGAACTACAGCGCGTCTGGCTTGATGCGCGTCTTCCCGAAGTACTTCCCCAGCCTTGAGATCGCCAAGCAGTACGAGCGCAATCCGCAGAAGATAGCCAGTCGTGTGTACGCCAACCGCATGGGTAATGGCGATGAGGCGAGTGCCGAGGGGTTCAAATTTCGCGGACGCGGGATTTTGCAGCTGACTGGCAAGGACAACTATTTTTGGTTCGGTGCATCACTTGACCTAACCCCGGAGCAAGCGTCGGAATACTTGGAGACCTTCGAGGGTGCAGCCCAGTCAGCTTGCTGGTTCTGGGAGACGAACAAGCTTAACGCGCTGGCGGATGCTGGTGACATTAAACAGCTAACGAAGCGGATCAACGGCGGTTATATTGGATTGGCAGATAGGGAGCATCACTATGAGATGGCGCTTAATATGTTTGGCTCTGATACTCGTCTGGCTTAGTGGGTGCGACCGGTTTAGGTACCCTTGCCAAGACCCGGAGAATTGGGAAAAGAAAGAGTGCAAGCGACCTTACTGTAGTAGCACCGGCACCTGCCCTGACCAGCTTGTTAAACCAGAAGATGCAAAGGTAGAGACAAATGAACCCCCTAAAACTGATCAGTCAGTTCCTTGCACTAGCACAGGAGCAACACGATGCAGTAATTAAGTTCTGCATTGCCATCACGTTTTGCTTCACGGTTGTAATGATGGTGGCTATTTCGCTTTATAGCGTGGTGTTCGTGACCCAGCCGATGACCGGTATGGCTCCGGCGGACAAGCAGTTCTTCCTTATTCTGTCGGACATGAGTAAATATATTCTTGGCTCACTGGCTACGTTGTTGGCGGTTAAGGGTAAAGATGCTTTACCGATGTTCACGCCGCCCGGCCTGTCTACCAAGGAAGAGCGTGAAGATAAGCCAGCACCAGCAACGGTTAAAGCCCCCGTGCGTATGGAGCCTACAATTGATCCTATTAGTTCAGCGCCGTCTGTAGCCACAGGCTATGGCGGCAGAGCAGCCCCTGTACAACCACCCCACCCGGAGATTTCGTAATGTTTATCTACGCTCGTATGGCTGTTACCGTTATTGCAAGTTTATTCTTGGTCTTCCAGATTCACGCACAGGAGGTGAAGAAGGTCTGCAACAAGCAGAAGGACAACAAGGGTAAAGAAGTGCAGGTCTGCAAAGAGGTCAAGATTCATAAGAAGTTGGACGGCACGAAGGTACCGCCAAAGTGACCGCGTTCTTCAACCCGTGGGTGCTGTTGACGTTTGTACTAGCGATTGCTGGTGCGGCTGGGGGCGGGTATTATAAAGGCAATTCTGCTGGTAAATCTGAGGTGCAGGCTGAGTGGGCGAAGGAAAAGGCAGAGCAGTACGCCGCTTACGCCAAGGGGCAGGAAGAAGCCCGGCAACGTGAGCAAGAAATGCAACAGGCGGCGGACAAGCTGCGGAGGGAAAAGGATGCGCAGATCAGGGACATTAATGCTCGTGCTACCGCTCTTACTAACAGCTTGCGCGACAGGCAGGAGCGCCCCGCCGAAAATGGTACCGCCTCCGGTACCGCCCGATCTTGCGCTGGAGCTTCCGGTGCGGAATTGGCAAAAGGAGATGGAGAGTTTCTTGCAGGGTACGCTGCCGACGCAGCCCGTCTCCAAGCAGCCCTCGACCAATGCGTCAAACAATACAACGCCGTCAGGCAAAAGTAAGGAATAGCGATGCCTAGTACATACTCTTCCGATCTACGGATCGAACTCATTGCCAACGGCGAACAGTCTGGTACGTGGGGAACTACGACTAACACTAACCTTGGCACGTTGATTGAGGACGCTATCGCGGGGTTGGCATCTGTTTCAGTTACCACTGCTAATCAAGCTCTTACTGCGGTAAATGGCGGCGCTGATCAAGCGCGATGCGCGGCGGTTAGCCTTACTACTACAACTACTGCGGCGTTCAATGTATACGTACCCCCGGTAACTAAGCTATACGTCGTAAGAAACGCTTCTGCTTACATAGCTACTATTTACTGTTCAACCGTTCTTGGTAACACAACGGCAGCTGGTGACGGTGTTGCGATTCCAGCAGGTAAATCAGTTCTTTTACGTTCGGATGGCACGAATATTGTTGAGCAGCTTAACCACATCACGGGCGGTTTTAGTATTGGTGGGGCGGCTACTTTTTCGGGTGCGGTTACTTTTGGTAGCACAGCCACTTTAAATGCTGACCCAACACTTGCTCTTCAAGCAGCTACTAAACAATACGTAGACGCTGCGGCTTCTGGTTCGTCCCCATCGGGTGCTCTTATCATGTGGCCTACTGGCACCGCGCCATCGGGTTGGTTGTTGTGTAACGGTGCGGCGGTATCTCGTACTACTTATGCGGCTTTATTTGCTGTGATCGGCACTACGTTTGGCGCAGGAGACACGACTACAACATTTAACCTGCCCGACTATCGGGATAAGATGCCTATTGGTGTAAACACTATTGCTGCATCAATTGGTGCTACAGGCGGTTCTAAAGACGCGATTGTTGTTACCCATACTCATACAGCGTCAGCAAATACAGTAGACGCGCACCAACACGCGCAAGGCTACGCTGCCTACAATGTAGGGCCGGGGGCACGTTATGGTATTCGTACAGGGCTTCCGGCCTATACTATCTCCGATTCTTCTGGAACATCAGCCAACATCCCAACAGCAGGTGCGCTTACATCCGCTGATGGAGGGCATACACACTCTATTACTGTAGACGCAACTGGCTCGTCCGGCACTAACGCAAACATGCCTCCGTACCTTGGCATTAACTTCATCATCAAGACGTAAGGAGCCGCCGTGCCCCTACAGAAACTACAGTTCCGCCCCGGTGTAAACCGCGAAGGCACGACGCTTGCCAATGAAGGCGGTTGGTATGACTGCGACAAAGTGCGGTTCCGCTCTGGTTATCCTGAAAAAATAGGTGGGTGGGCGGTAGAAACTTACAATACTTTTATTGGTACCTGTCGTTCGCTATGGAACTGGGTCACGCTCAAAGGTTTTAACCTTATGGGTGTTGGCACTAACGCAAAGTTTTATGTTGAGAACGGCGGGGCATACTATGACATCACCCCTCTTCGTGTTACCAACTTAAATTCAACGACTTTTGCGGCAGTCACCACGTCGCCTTTCTCCCCGTTCATTACTGTTACTGACGCTAGTGCATCAAGTTTGCAAGTAGGCGACTTTGTAACATTTTCAAACTCGGCGAGTCTTGGCGGGAATATAACTAACACTATTCTTGACCAAGAGTATCAAATCCAAACCGTAGTCTCAGGTACGGTGTATACGATTGTTGCCCGTGCTGCGGGCACTTCTGTTGCTGGATTTAACTTTACGGTAAACACAACAAACTCCACTATTTCGTTGCCAGTTGGTACCACGATGGCAAACGGTAATACTGTTGCGCTGGTAATTGGTGCAGGTGCTGGCGCACCGGGGGGTTTAAATTATGCGGTTACGTATTACTTGGTCAATGTCGTAGGGAATACTTGCCAGCTATCTCTGACAAGCGGCGGCACGCCTATTACCTTAACTAGCGAAGGACTTGGACTTCAAGCTCTTTACTTTACCGTTTTCTCCAACGCTTCTGATTCAGGCACTGGCGGGTCGGCAACGGATGCCGCTTATCAGATCAATACAGGCTACCCCGTTTTTACTATCGGTACTGGCTGGGGTGCTGGCCCGTGGTCACGCGGAACTTGGGGCTCAGCTTTTAGTACAGGATTTGGCCTACAACTACGTCTTTGGAGCCAAGCTAACTTTGGAGAAGATCTACTATTTAGCCCACGTAGTGGGGCTTTATATTATTGGGCACCGGGTTCAGGCTCAACTCCCGCCTACGGCACTCGCGGCACATTAGTTTCAGGTACGTATGTTCCTAGCAAAATCAACGAGATCATGGTGTCGGATCAGTCACGTATTGTGATTGCGTTTGGCTGTGATGAGGCAGGAACCTATGGCACAACGGCTTTTGATCCAATGCTTATTCGTTGGACAGCGCAAGAAAGCTACACTGACTGGGACCCAACTGATATTACAACGACCGCCGGGTTTCAGCGTTTATCTCACGGCTCACAAATCATTGGGGCTTTGCAAACACGTCAGGAAATTAATATTTGGACAGATGCTGCTATCTATTCCATGCAATTTATTGGATCGCCGTTGGTTTGGCAGATTACTCTACTAGCTGACAACATTTCAATTACTTCGCAAAACGCTATGGCAACTGCTTCAGGCGTTGTGTATTGGATGGGCGTAGATAAGTTTTACATCTACTCCGGCCGAGTTGAAACTCTGCCATGCTCGGTGCGTACTTATATATACGGCGACATTAATCGAAATCAGTTTGCGCAAATTCAGGCTGGCACTAACGAAGGATATTCAGAGGTCTGGTGGTTCTACTGTTCTACCAACTCAGATGTAATTGATCGCTACGTCATTTTTAATTACCTTGACCGCGTTTGGTATTACGGCTCAATGGATCGTACGGCATGGCTTGACTCCCCGCTGCGTCAGTTCCCTGTTGCAACTACAGGTAAAAACCTGATGGTCTATCACGAGGCAGCAATTGATGACGGTTCTACAAACCCGCCAAGCCCGATCAATTCGTACGTGCAGTCATCCGACTTTGATATTGATGACGGACATAATTACGGGTTTGTGTGGCGGATTATTCCTGACATTACGTTTGATGGTTCTAACACCGCAGGCTCTACAACAGTAAACCCAGCAGTTCAGTTTACGGTACGTCCTCGGCAAAATCCGGGGTCAGGGTATGGCATATCTCCATCACCGACGGTGAAATCAGCGCAGAGTTACGCTGGGCAGACAACCTACACCGTGCAGGAGTTTACCGAGATTGTGTACAGCAGGATTCGTGGGCGGCAGATGGCGTTCAAGGTTAGTTCAGACACGCTCGGTACACAGTGGCAACTTGGCGTGCCCCGTATCGATGTTCGACCAGATGGACGGCAATAAATGACAACGCGCTTAAAAACCATAGCACTGACCAGAACGCCACTACTGCCGTTTGCGCCAGTTGAATACGACCGTTCATATCACGACACACTTAACAACATCCTTCGCCAGTATTTCGCCACGATTGACAACTTAGCTAGACAGTTTTGCCTGAGTGGTGTTTTTACAGTAGCAACATTACCCGGAGCGGCGGCTCTTGGTGCGGGGGCTAGAGCGTTTGTTATCGACTCGTCTGTAACCACTTTTGGCACCACGGTAGCGGGCGGGGGTACTACAGGAGTGCCTGTCTATTCAGACGGCACGGATTGGAAGGTGGGGTGATGACTGAACGGGACGCCGCTATTAAGTTAGTGTACAAGTCCGTCAGAGGACGCGCCCCATTTGCGTTAGAAGAGTTTGTACAGATGTTGAGGCTGTGGTCAGTGATACCCCTTCATGAGAATGGGCGGGTTATTGGCGGCGTGTTAGTAAAAGATAACGAATTACATGTAGGGTACGGAGAAAAGCCTAGAGCTTCAATTCGGTCTTATATCAAGGAAATATTGGGCGGGGTCATAGATAAACATGGTTTTGCGATGACCACGGTACAGGCAGACAATCCGGCGGGTTTACGCTTCTGTGAGCGGCTAGGATTTGTCAAATTGGGCGAAGAAAACGGTACAATCCGGCTAAGATGTGATAGGAGTAACTACTTATGATCCGCAATAAATACAACGGGTATGGGTTCGACGGTTCTCGGCTCTACCATGATCCTATCTCTCTTTCTATCGCGGCTACCAAGGCTGGTGCCGCTTCTTCCGCTGCCGCTGCCGCTACCGCCGCTGCTACAAAAGCCGCTGCCGCTACTGCTGGTACCGCTGCCGCCCAAACCGCTGGCTTAGAACTAGCTAAACAGGCTGCTATTCAGCAAGGTATGCAACAAGTGGGGGTTCAAGCCGGTAAGACCGCAGCACTTGAAGCGTCCAAGAAAGGCATTATTGATGCTTCGATGCAGCAAATGGCTCAACAAGCCGGTAAGCAAGGTATCGCGCAATTCGCAGATGATGCGGCAAGTCTTGCCGCCCGAGGCGCGGGCGCTCCTACTACTTATTTTAATCCTGCGACTACGCCCGCGCCTATCCCTTCTTATGCTGCCCCGGCAGCTCCCTTGCCGCCTGCCGGTGGCGGTACACCATTAGCATTTAAAGAAGCGGCTGGGTTAGGTAATGCGCCGCCAGCGCCGGAGCTTACGCAAAGCTTTTTCCCCAACCGTCCGCCTCTTGACCCTAATCTTAGTGCTCAACGGCTAGATCAAATAACAACTAAATTTCCTAACCTTTCAGACCCCGGCACGCTTGCTAGGGCGGCTTCTGATAAAGGCATAGACCAACTTACGCAAGCGTCAGCAGATAAATTGATGGGAATGAAGGAAACGACATTCCCGCTGGCACCGAAAAACCCGCTTGCCCAAGGGTTTGAAACCGCGCTTGAGTACGTAAAAGACAATCCTATTTCTTCCGGGCTTAGCTTGATGACTGTCGGGCAGTACATGAACCAGCCCAAAGGGGACGAAGAAGACAAAGACAAGTACAAGAGTACGGTCGATATGTCTGACTTCAAGCCAACTATTGCTTCAGTCGAGCCGTTTAAGCCGTCCTATGAATACCAGAAGTACGCGGCAGAGGGCGGTCTTATGAAGTACGCCGTGGGCGGGCCAGTTGAAACGATGTCTGCGCGGAATGCAGTAGGCAGCAATATGAATTATCCGCAAGCTGGACTCCAGACGGCACTGTATAGCAACCCAATGGTGCAGCGTCCGGAAGCGGTTAACGTCATATCCCCCGGCGAAGGCCCAGCAGTCGGTGCGTACACGGGGGAACAGAAATTTGCTAGTGGCGGTCTTTCTGCGGCGGAGCGGCGTGAGTACGGCCTGCAAACCCGTGCCCAAAGAGCGTCTAGGAATCTGTCTAAAACTTACGAAGAGATGGAAGCCGAACGCGAAAAAGAAATGATGAAGTTGCTCGGCGAGCGTTCTGATCCCGGCATCATTCCTCGTAGTCGTACACAACAGTTAAGCAGCCCCTTCTCCGCTGCTCAGGCTGAATACAAAAGACTCGCTGATAAGAACAAGGTGCCAGTAGCGCGACTGCCAAAAACTAGCCTAGGTGACATTGACACCTATATGGAAATCCCGATTGAAGCTGCGGGTGGGGGCATCATGTACGGTCTTGGCGGCTATTCCGATGGTGGACGACTCTTAAGGGGGCCGGGTGATGGAGTTTCGGATTCTATTCCTGCTGTTATTGGCAAGCGCCAGCCTGCTCGTCTTGCTGATGGCGAGTTTGTAATCCCAGCGCGTATTGTCTCTGAATTGGGTAACGGTTCGACTGAAGCTGGCGCAAGAAAACTCTACGCCATGATGGAGCGCGTGCAGAACACCCGCAAGAAAAGCATCGGTAAAAAGAAGGTAGCGGTCAACAGCAAAGCTGACAAACACCTGCCCGCATGAATAATTACGGGAAACTAGAATGGTTCGGTGGCAACACCGACGCGCTACAGATGTACCGTATGTTGGTAGACCTTGCGCACTTGTGGGATGACTTGGTTGACAAAGACAAGGACGTGGGCGAGTTAGAGATAAACAACTCTTTTCTTATCTGCCTTGTCTACTTGCCGCTAAACCCGTTTTATCAGCAGATACAGCGCGATGTGATGCCAATGTGGATAACCGTGGTGTCGTCGTACCAGACCGCGAACAAGTTTGAGCGCGAGAAAGATGAACGTGGGTTAGAGGCAGCGCACATGCTTAGGTATGCCGCTGGAAATATCTTAGCCTATGCAATACATGTATGTGTTGGGCCAGAAAAAGCCGCAGAGTACGTACCGGAAATGTGGAAAGATGTTGTTAATGAACGCTTTGCGGAGTACCGCGAGGAGCACTTGAATGCTTAATTTTTTAAAGTTTATCTTCAACCCCGACCTGTTTACGTTCTACTTCGGCGGGGGCGGTGGCCCGACTACAACTAAGTCCGAGACTTCGAATATCCCTGACTACGCCCGTCCGTACGTCGAACGGATGATGGGGTCTACAGAAAAGCAAATCTATACCTACGGCCCCAAAGGAAACATAACTGGTTTCCAACCATTCACGTCGTACTCTGAGTTTGACAAAGCACGTGGTGGCAGTGGCGAGACTGTAGCTGGGTTTAGCCCAATGCAGGCAAGAGCTATGCAAGGGATCGGTAACTACCAACTGCCGGGGCAAACGGGTGCAGCTACTGGGTTTACTGGTGCGGGCATTTTGGGCTCTATGGGGGCCGGTGCCGATTATGCAAGTCAGGCTACAAACCCGTATGCGATGCAGTCCTACATGTCGCCATACACTGATTTAGCTTTACAACCACAGCTAAGAGAAGCCGCGCGTCGCTCGGCTATAGAAGGTCAGGCGCAGCAAGCTCAAGCAGTTCAAGCCGGTGCATTTGGCGGTTCACGTCACGGGTTAGTAGAAGCAGAACGTCAGCGCAATCTGGCTCAACTTCAGTCAGACATCTATGGCAAGGGGATGCAGACCGCGTTTGAGCAAGCGCGTCAAGCGCAGCAGTTTGGCGCTGATTTAGGTTTGAGAGGCTACAGTCAGGCGCTACAAGGCGCTGGACAACTCGGTGCGTTAGGAGAACAACAGTACAAGCAGGAGCTAGGCTTACTTGGTCAGCAGATGGGAGTTGGCGAGAAACAGCAGCAGTACGAACAAGCCCGTCTAAACCAGCTTATCCAAGACTACGCTACCAAGCAGCAGTACCCGTTCATTCAGTTGGGCACGCTCTCCAACATGCTGCGCGGCTTGCCGATGCAAGCGTCTACTACTCAACTGTATCAAGCGCAGCCGTCGTTCTTGCAGCAGGGTATTGGTCTGGCTGGTGCTGGTGCGAACCTGATGCAAGCTATGAAAGCCGAGGGCGGCGCTATTAAAGAGATGGCGAGCGGTGGTATTGCCTCTGGCGTTGACCCATACAAGCTGCCGGGCATGATGAAGAAGTTGTCTGACGATCAGCTTAAAGACAAGATGGGTGGCGACACCGACCCTGAGACTATGGGCATCGCCCAAGCTGAGAAGAAGCGTCGTGACCAAGTGCGTGGTATGGCGGGCGGTGGTGCCGTGGCGTTTGCCAAAGGCGGCAACCCGTTTTTAGAAGAGCCTAAGAAAGAAGAAGAAAAGCCTGTAGCCAAGAAAGAAACCCCTGCACCTAAAGCACCGGCAGCAAAAACGCCGGTATCGGCAACGCCTTATCAAGACATGGCGCGGGCTCAATTAACCGCTTTGGATAAGCCCGTACCTGAGGTTGAAAAAACTCGCGCGGCTGTAGCTGATTTGGAGAAGCGCGTTGCCGGTGGTGTTGAAGGCGAGATGGATCGTCGCCAAGCGGTTTACCAGAAGTTTGGGGTTGACCCGATCAAGTTGATCGCTGAAGAGCGTGCTCGTCAGCAAGAAGAATTAAAGCTGAGCGAAGAAGACTATAGAAAGTCTCAGCACCTGCGTTACGCGCAAATGTTTGCCACGTTTGGTTCAACCCCCGGCCCTGTGCTTAAAGCCGCACTTGTGGCAATTAATGGTGTTGTGCCTGACCTTCTTGACGATAAAGCTAAGGCAAACGCTGTACGCCGTGACATCAAGAAGGCTATGTATGAACTAGACAAGTCTGAGTATCTTGAGAAGAAGGGCAACGTCGATAAAGCTACGGAAGCCCATGAGTCCGCTGTAGCCCGTATTACTTCCCTGAATATGGATTTGGGCAAGATGGTCATGGATACCGAACTCAAGAAAACGCAAGTCAAAGGCGGTCTGGCTGAGCGTGAGATAGCTGCAATATCAGCAGAGAAAACAACAGGTATGACTACGGCGGCAACAAGATACGCTGCTGATAAACGTGAGGTTGGGGAAACTAAGCGTGCTGAAATGCGTGAAGCAGCAGAATTACGTAAAGAAAAAGAAAGAGTCTCACGCGATACAAACTCTTACCTGTCTGCAATGAGTAAGTGGGATAAGGAAAACAAAGAGGAGATAGCCCCACTTGAGCAAGCAGTTCAGTTTGCCAAAGATAAAAATGCTCCTAATATCGTGATTATGAAGGAACAGCTTGCCAAGAAGCGGCAGGAGCGTATGGCATACGAGGCAGAAGTTAGACGTGCATTCCCCGACGCTAGAACTTCTTCCGATGCCGCACCTGCTGGTGATGTAGACACAAGCAATCCTCTTCTAAAATAATGTGAGGCAAGAATGCCGTCTTTGCGCGATGTTTTAGACGACCCAAATTATGTCAACGCTAATGCTGCAACAAAAGCGGCTATTTTTGACAGATGGGCACCGAAAGACGAGAACTACGCTAAGGCCAACGACGCGACTAAAGCCGCCATTCGTGAGCGTTTTGGTATAGGTGCGCCTAAAAAAGTAGAAGAAGAGAAGGTAGAAGAGCAAAAGCCTACCGAACCGTCTGAGTCCTCAAGTGATCTGCTGCGCGGCTTCACAAACTACTTGCCCCAACTCCAAGAAACTTACGGCGGGGTTAAGGTCTTAGCCGGTAAAGCTATCGGCTCAGAAGACCTGATGAAGAGCGGTCTCGCATCGATGGCGGCTGCTAAAGCTGAACTCGCTACGAAACATAAAGCCTCCGACTCGTTTACTTCCGCGCTGGACAAAGGCGTAGGTGCGGTTCTGACTGACTGGTTGCCCTACCAGATTGGTTCAGGCGCGGCTAACTTGGTCGAATCTCTCGGCGTTATGGCGGCGGGCAGTGCGCTTGGGTCAATGATTGCCCCCGGTGTAGGTACTGTTGCGGGCGGTGTTACCGGGGTAGTTGAGAAAGAGCTTGTTAAGCGCGGTATAAAAGAACTAGCAGAGAAAGTCGCCAAAGAGTCTGGCGAAGACGCTGCCAAAGAGTTGTTCGAGCGCGAGACCAAAGCCGCCGTTAAAGATATTGCTAAACGATACGCCGCTAGTGCGGCGCTCGCTACCCAAGCTGGGTTTCATGGCGCGGGCGAAACTACATCTCGTGCGGTCGAAGAGGCGCAACGCCTTGGCAAAGAAGCCACAGATATTGAAATGGAGCGCGTGATCCCGTCTGCCATTGTGCATGGTGTCGCAGAATACTTTGGTGACAAAATCGGGCTTGGCGCTTGGAAGAACATCAATGAAGATGCTAAGACCGGTATGCTTAACTTAGCTGGCAGTCTTCTCAAGAACATGGCTGTTACCGGCACCAAAGAAGCGCCGGTTGAAGTTATCCAGTCAGCCGCTGAGCGTTTTGGCGCGAAGCTATCCCTGACTGAAGCATCCGCTGTTAAAGAATATATTGACTCAGCCGCCGCTGCATACGGTATGGCTGTCGGCCCAGCCGCTGGTGGTACGGTCAGAAGTTACGCCGAGGCAATGGCGAAGGAAGACGCTCGGTTGGCAGAGATGCAAATGCAGCAAATGCAAGCCTCTCAGAAAGCGGCGGATGAAGCCGCCAAGATTAGCCAGACCGCCGTTGTTGACCCACAAGGTAATGTTGCGCCTGTTTCATTTGCTCCACTTCAACCCGGTGCAATCGGTGCATCAACCGCTGCCCCCGCTGGCGCTGCTACAACTACTACTGCCCCTGCTGGTACAACTACTCCCGCACCTACTGGCCTTTCAACCGATGTTATTGAAGCAGCGTATGCCGCTAATGACGTAAGCACAGAGAAAACCCGCAAAGCTTTGGAGCCACAGCTTGTGGCTATGGGACTAGACACCAAGGAAAAGCAGAAAGAATATTTGAACGCTAAGCGCGACGAGCTTGGTATTCCTGCGTTCGACCGTAAAGACTCTCCTACATCAAAGCGGGCTAAAGAGCAGTGGTTAGTTAACTACGACACTCGGCAGAAACTGAAAGGACTTGAAGATGTCACACAACTTGCTGGAGTTGACGCAACAGGAGATCAGTCTCGCGCTGCTGGCGCTGCATCAGAATTGGGAGCACCCGCCGCAGGAACTACAACATCTGTCCCCGGTGGAATGGTGCCTACTGGAGGGGCTGCTAAACCAGCTATTACTTCAACGCCAGCACAGTCAACTACACTAGAAGGAGCGCCGAGTGTCACTCAAACCACTAAAGCCAAGCAAGCAGAAGCGCAAGGACAAAAACAAGCAGCCGCAGCCACACCCCAACTAACGAACGAACAGCTATCTGAACTTCATAAAGAAGATGTAGCCGTTGCGAAAGCTATGGGATTTGATGTCCCTTCGTGGGAAAACTTGTCCAAAGAAGAAAAAGAAGAAGCAATACCTGAGCTAACAGAAAGAGCCAAAACGAAGGGCATGTTAGCTGCCAAAGGTGAACGTGAGCAAAGAATCCCTCTTCATGTGTATAAGCTTATAAAAAAGCAGCTTGATGCTCAAGTTGCGAGCGGAGAAGTAAACGCTAAAGTACAGCCCGAAATTATAGAGATGTATGAGGGACTGCGTAAGGCGTGGGGCACCAACAACGAAGTAAAAACAACTTCATGGAAATCGTTAGACCCAGATGAACAGGCTATTTACTTAAATAAAATTGGCTCAACCACAGCACCTTCAACTGAAGAGGTGCATGAGGCACTAGACGTACTTTCAGACTACCGTGAGGCCAAAAAAAGGGGCACCGCACCACTAGGCGCGTCGTTCTATGAAGTCAATCGTGAAGCATACAACAGGGATTTGCCTCCGTGGGCTGAACTAAGTCCATCAGAACGCGAAGCGTTTTTAAAACCTATTCAATCAAGCATAACTCTTGATAAAGACGGTAAAGAAATATCGCGTAAAGTCACTGCTGAACAGATGGATGCTGGCTTTAAGGCTGTCGTTGAAGGTGTAAATAAGCGACTCGAAGAAAAGGCCGCTAAAGAAACAAAGCAGGCTGAAGAGCAAAAAAGTAAAGCGCAGCGTATTAATAAAGAAGAAGAGGCTGCTGCCAAAGAAGAAGTTGAAGTAGGCAAAGAGCTTCCTGCGTTAGTTAAGGTGATGCTAGGCGAAGGCGGCATCAACAACGTGCTTGCCTATATCGCTAAGAAAGCTGGCGGCGTACTGTTTAACCGCAAAATAAAAGATCAGTACACTGAAAACAAATTACTTCGTGACAGGTTAACCGCAGCGGAACGCCTTTACGAAAGACGCTATGGCGCGTTGTCCCGCGCTGTCTTCAAAAACGTAGCGGCGGCGCTCAACACAATCAACTTCTCTAAGTCGCAGGTTGTTGTAGACCCGAACAATGCCATAATCAAGCAGCTTCAACGCGAAGGCAAGTTAGCGGCGTACGATCCGAAGTCAGACACGTTCTACTTTACTAGAGACGGCATGGACGAGATGACCGTCCTGCATGAGATCGTGCACGCTGGCACTATCAAGATTCTCTACGCTTTTAAGACAAACCCCAACAGTCTGACACGTGAGCAGCGTGAGGCCGCTGAACAGATCAACAAGGTCTACGAGTTTGCTAAGAATAAACTTGCGGGTAAATACCCGAACCAAATGGAAAACGTATATGAGTTCGTCAGCTATGCGTTGACTGAGCCACGTTTCCAAGCAGAACTCGCCCGTATCCAAGCGCCGTCGCTTGCCAAGTACACGTTGCCACCTAGCGGTGCGCCGTCTGGATTTAACTTCCAGAGCATTTGGTCGCACCTGACCAAGGCAATGATGAAGCTGTATGGCCTGACAAAGTCCGCTGTTCGGTTCTTTGAGATTAAACCTGATCTGTACGATGAAGCTGCCAGAGCGTTTGGCGGTGAGAAATACACACAGCAGAAGCTAGTAATAGATAAGACTGTTCAACGCGAAATTAAAAATTATATAGCCGCTGAACAGAATGTAGAAGGTAAACGCGACATAGACACAGGCACCCGCCTGACCTTTGAGTCAGTCAACAACCTGCGTGACTCTGTTGCGTCTCGCCTAGAAGAAAAATACCCAGAGGCTTTTGAAGACTCCTCCGAGCAAGGTGTTGCCGACTTCGTTGAGAAATACTTAAGTGACAAGACGTTTGCTGAACAGGTAGACAAGACTGCTGTTGATGTATTTAAGCAGTCCAAGATCGGTATAACAAAGCAAGCTGGCTTCCAAGGCAACGCGCTTGTCGAAGTAACTCAAGCGTTCCAAGGCATCCTTGCTGCACCAGAAGCCGGTATCGATCTCGAAGCTTTGCCAGCTAAGAAGCCCAAGCAAGCTAAGCCGCCGGTTCAAGCACCTGCCGGGGGCTCGACGAAGTACGAAGACCTCCGCAACGCGATGCCGCAGTACAACACGAACCCTGCCAGAGATATAGCTCAGATGAGCAAGGGCAAGGTTGGCGAAACTGTGGTGCGCGTTTTCCAGAACGACCGAGCAGCCATTAAGAACTGGGAAAACAGACTACGCTTCGCTGGTAGGTTGGTCACTTATGCTGCGGGCTTTAATAATATTTACACCCAGCTTACCCTGTCGTCGGGCAATGCTCATTACTTGTACACCCAGTACGTGCAGCAGCACAACGAGGAAATACGCAAGCTAATCGCCGAGTACGCTGAAAAGCGTGGGCTAAGCATAAATGACGCGGTTAATGAAGTTGGCCTATTTGCGATTGCGCTACATGAGCCAGAGCGCCGAAAGACGCTGTATCTGCGTGAAGTGCGTTTAAATAAAGATCAGAAAATACTGGTAAACGCTAAGGGGGTTGCAGTTACTCCTGAAGAGGCGCGTCAAGAAATACTTGGCTATTTGCCTAAATATGAACTGGACGAGACCGGGGCTAAGTACCTACGCGATCAGCTTGAGAAGATTGTCGCTGATAAGAACAATCTCAGCAAAGACCCAAAAGACGCGTCGTCGCTGGATATAAACGACAGGATGTACAGCGTAGCGGGCTACGATCAAAGTCAAATTGATTCGATAATGAAGGAGTACAACCGCAACAAGGTTGACGTAGACCCAATCTTGAAGCAGGTAAAAGAAATTAATAAGGCTGTTATCGAACTAAATGGCATGGCTAATTACATGTCTAAGTATGCCAAGAACTACATCATGTTCTACGGCTACGATAACTACGTGCCATTTAAGGGCAAGCACTTCAACGAAGACAAGGCTGATCTGTTTAACGTGGACAGCCGCAGGCTAGGCGGGGAGTTGCAAGACCGAATCCATACGTTCGAAGGCCGTGTGACCGTGCCTGATAACCCAATATTGCAGGTGATGGCTGACGGCGCTCAGGCAGCAATGAGGGCTGGGCGTCGGTATGTGACTGAGTCTATCTACAACGCTGTGAATGACGGGACGCTCAAAGGCAGCGTCATGAAATTCACAGATAAGAATGGTAAGAAAGTGGACTACGTCAGCTTCGAAGACCGTGCGAATGACGATGTATTGGCGAAGCTTAAAGGCGAGACCAAGATTTTCCACTACATGCCTGATGGCAAAGTAGCAATCGTACAGATTGATGACAAGCAGCAACGCGAAGCTATTCGTCGTTCTTACCGCGAAACTAACCCGTTGCTAGACATGGCGGTTAACTTGGGCAACCTTGCGACCGGCATCATGGGGCAGATGCACACCCGCTACAACATAGCGTTCGCGCCTGTTAACTTCGTGCGTGACGTATTGACCAACGCCTTTACGCTTGGCGCTGAGCTTGGCCCGAAAGAGTCTTTCCGGTATATCGGTGCTGTGGCATCCGGCGTGGCAACAGGCGGCTTGAAAAAGACGATGAACTTTGCTCGTCTGTACTCACAGGGTAAGACTTCAACAATCGATGCTCTGGCTGCAAAAGATGACTACTACCGTGACCTGCGTGACTATATAAAAGCGGGCGGTAAAGTATCTTACATCGCGGGTATTGCACCGAAAGGGCAGTACAAAGAGTTCTTTAAAGGCGTAGGCGGCAACGTAGTTCTTAACAAAAAAGAGCAGGTCGATAAGTACTTCGACATGTGGATCGACACCTTTGAATTGGCAGCGCGAGTGACTTCGTTCCGTGTTACTAAAGCCAACGAGATTGCGCAGCTAACCAAGAAAGACCCAACCAAGAGCAAAGACGAGATTGAAAAAGCAGCGATTACCACTGCCTCTGCTTACGCCAAAAACCTTGCTAACTTCGAACAAGTCGGTCAGCTAGGTAAGGCGCTTGGCGCGTTCTTCATGTTCTTTAGACCAAGTGCCACAGGTGCGGTACGCGCAATCGATGCAATAGCCCCGGCGCTTAATATGAATGTTGAACGCGCTGTGATGGGTATTCCTGAGTACGCACGCGCCGCCAATATCCGTGAAGAGCTGTCCAAAGGTGTGGACGCTACCAAAGAGAAGAA
>JACCDY011015117.1_pt1 | contig 19861 bp, 17 predicted proteins | sample 7446391 | NCBI WGS metagenome assembly JACCDY01 (sample SAMN15323451, study PRJNA562643) | freshwater metagenome | isolation source: river surface water | place: USA:Blue River Watershed | collected 2017-08-18
AGTCAGTTTGTGCCTCTTTTGGATAGTTTTTAATCCATCAACCGTAGTTGCAGCCTTTACATATTCAACGGTGAAGCCCTCTTCTTCAAGGGAGGCTGCAAAATGACGTGCGCTGGAAATTAAGAAGAACAACCTTTCCTTGTGCCAATTACGACCCGTTGTCATGCGAGCACTTTCCACAAAGGCGATCAGATCGGTCTTTGGATCTGCATCCTTCATTGCACCGAACTTTCGATGCAGATGATCAAAGGGGATATAGATAATCCGCTTCATTTATTCTCTCGGCAGCGATCAGAGCAGTATTTAACCTCGCTCCAGTTTTTCGCCCACTTTTTGCGCCACTCAAAGGGCAGGCTGCAGCGCACGCAGATCTTTGGCTCAAAGCCATTTTTGGTTTTTGCTGTGCGGGACATGGCTCAATGGTAGGCGAGTCGTTTTCGATTGGCCATGCAGAGTTCACTAAAGAGCCTTACCCTTAAAACACGTCCTAATTGGGGCGCACAGGTTCAGGAGAGAAACCATGGATGAAAAGGGTTTATTAGAGCTTTGGAATACAAAGCGCTCACAAATCATCAAGGCTCAAATGGCACCAAATCTGATGCTGATCGGCATCTTTGTATTGGCAGCATTTGGAAAGTTTGAAATGGCAAGTGATGGTGCGAAGTACCTAGCAATCGGTGTTGCAGCAGCAACTGGCATCCTTGCAATCATTACTCAGTACGCAACTATTCGTGAGGCAGAGGTTTTGCTGATTGATATGAAGCGTCTTGAAAAGCCAACAGAGTTGACAAAGAAGATCTCAGATTCACGTCACCTATTGTCACTATCTGCGATCGCAATTGTTGGCCTCGGAATTGGTGTTTTCGCCTTGGTAGTGTGGGCAGTTTTAGGTTAATTCCATGGACAAGTTCATAGTAATTGCAGTCTTTGTCATGATCGTGACCGCATTGTTGATTGCTTACGAGCGTCCCGGAAAGAGCAAAGAGAAGATGACGGGAAGAGGCGGGGACTTCGAGTCCTAACCTTTTGTTTGAAATTGAGCGGGTTACTTCAGGTTGGCAAGACTGGCTTTAATCATCGCCTGAAGTAACTTTGCATCAACCTCCCAATCGATAGGTAGTTGAATGGTTTTCTTGAGAGCGTTGCCCTCTTTGAACTTTGGGGCAAATTGCTTCAATACATCCTGATCCCATGGGGCGATTAACACATGCTTAGTCGATGCTGATGCCCCAAAGATGTAATGCTTATCCAGCTTGACCATGGGTTGGTTCCAAGCGATCACTAGCTCTAATTGTGGGTACTTGCTTGTGATCGCTTTGAAGATCGCTTTAATTGTCTTGGCCTGTGGTGCTGGGATTGATTTGTAGTACTGGGTAGGTGTTTCAAATCGCTTTGAAGACTCTGATCCTCGAGAGTACATAACTAGTGCGTTGGCATGTGCTTGAGAAAAACCGTAGTTCTCTTTTAGATGTGCGACCTGTTCTGGATACTTCTTACCCTCCAGCTTTGCCATGACCTTGAACCAGTAGGCCATCTTTTCGCCGTAACGTTTTTCGATAGCGGAGAAGTGAGCTTCGCGGGAAGAGTCTTTAGGCACAGCGAAATTCTACAGTTAACGAGTTAATCCTAATTTAGCCTCTAAAGCAGGAGCTAAGAATTTGATGTAACTCTCGGAAAAGTGCCACTGGTCAAAGTAAGCAAGTTTGTCGTTGATGACTATGGGGCATAGGGAGGCGGTGCATGCCCAAGCAACGGTGTCGATGTATGTCCCACCAATGTTTTTAGTGGCTTTGGCTTCAATTCCATTGAATTTGGCGTTATCAGCCTGTGTACGGCCCGCAGAACAGAGCGCCAGGTTAACTCGTGGCTTGCTCGCACAATCGACTGGATCCTGCGTCAGGCTGGGATTATTGCCAATAACAAACACCCTGTCAGCCATCTTGGCTACCCGTGCCATTGCTATTGGAAACTCTTTCTCCCACATAAAGGGAGTATCGAAATCAGATTTTTTGCCGTCGACAACGGCAGGTTTCCACTGATCTGTAACGATCATTATCTCGGGGTTTAAGGAATCAATAAGTGGATAAACCTTTTGTTGCCATTGAGTGCACTCTGTAAATGGGCGATTTAGTTGGTAGCTCCATATTGGTACTTCGACCAAAGGACATGCAAGCTTTGCGAAGAGATGCACTTTGTAGCCGTACTTTTTACCAATCGAATCAATTGCACTCATCCACATAGAAGCATGTGAATCACCATAAACAACGATTACCTTTTTGCTACTTGAGTCACCGGCTTGGCACACCGGTGTATCTGTTGAAGTGAAGTCAACGGAGCACTCTTGATCAAGCCATGAGCTCTTGTCCTTTCGAGCCTGCAACAGTTTGGCCTCTACAGCTTTTGGCAGCGCTGTTAGCTTCTCCGCTTTTTGAACTTCAGAGGCAATTAACTGATCGATACTTTGAACTTTCCAAACCTTTTTTGAGCCAGATTTCGCACAAATGAAGGTTTTCCCACCCTCAGAGACCGACTTACCAATAACGGGACAAGCAGCACCAACCTTTGTAGCCGCGTTCAGAGGTTGTATAGGAAGAAGCGTTAATAACGCGATTAAGGTGGCTATTTTTCTCATGGAGTTCCTATCCTTGGTAAGTAAAGAACAATACGCCAGATAGAACAGCTACAGCTGAAATACCTATTGCAATTGTGCTCTGAGGTTTGCTCTTAGATGAAAAGCGAATTGGGTTTTCGAAGTAGTGATGTGTAAGCACCGAGAGAACAGCTGTTAATAGCAAGATGGACAGTTTTTCAGTTGCGCCAAATGTGATGCTGTTGGCCTTGACTATGACAAAGATCGGCCAATGCCATAGGTATAGAAGATAGGAGAGATCTCCCACATAGGAGAAGAACCTAGTATTAAGTATTCCAGCCTGTCCCAACCGAGGGTTGTTAACAAGAATGATTCCAGCAGCTATTACTAACGGAATACCTGTAAAGCCGGGCCACTGCATTGTTGGTGCAATCAGAATTGAGGAAAGCAGTAGAACACCAAGCGACAGGGAAATGAGAATCTTTGGAACTCGCACAGAGATCGCAGAGATTGCTAGCAAAGCCCCGAATGCCAACTCCCAAATCCTTGTTGTGGTAATAAAAAATATTGGCTCATTCTTGAGTTCAGCAAGATACAGTGCTGAGGAAAGTGAAATGACAATTACAGAAAGCAGGAAAATCTGCTTTACCCGCTGTGTTTTGACTTTAATCGTTAAAAGTAGAAAGAGCGCCGGCCACAGCAAGTAGAACTGTTCTTCAATTGAAAGAGACCAATAATGTTGAAGTGGTGATGGCTGGGTGCCAGTTGCAAAGTAATCCAGCGCCATAGTGTGAAAATGAAAGTTGCCCAGAAATAATGTGGTCCAGACACCATCCAGCTTTGCTTCATTGGCTGCAACCGGTCCCAAAAAGTAGGAGGTAGCAACGATCGAAGCGATTGTGACTAGCAGAGCAGATGGCAGGATTCTTTTGATACGCCTCGAATAGAACTCTCGCAAGAATGTAGAAGGATTAACTGCGTATAGCTTGCTCATTTGTAGGGTAATTACAAAGCCAGAGATCACAAAAAACAGATCAACTCCGATAAACCCACCTTTGATGATGGAGGGAAATAGATGCCCAGCGATTACAAGCATCACAGCAAATGCCCGCAGGCTTTGTATATCGCTTCTGTGATGCGAGATTTTTCGCACGGTCTATCCGATAACTATTTCCGTTAGTCCTGAGGTGTCTGTGTCTTTTGAACCTGATTGACCGACCAACTCTCCGTATTGAGCACGAGATTTTTCATCCCAAATCACTTTGCAATTATCCAAAGTAATGTCGGTTGTATTGAAAATTTCAAAAGCATTGTGCTTACGGTGAAGCACAGGTTCAATGCCGTTAGGCCTCAAATCAATTCGTGACTCCCACTTTGATTGCTTATCCATGTAGACATCTACATTTCGATAAGTAACGCCCTGGATGAGTCCAGGATGCGCCGCATAATTGAGAATTCCAGCCTCGGTACGACAGGTGATGTTTTCAAAGATGATATCCCGAACAAAACCTTCATATGTTCTTTCGATGTTTCCATCAGTACCTTTTTGTGGATCATCCCATGAGAATGCGGTGACATGTAGAGCTTCTCCGTGGCCCCACCACATATCGCTAAAGGTGCGAGTATGAACTAGTGAGTTAGAGAAACGAACATTTGAAATAGTTCCACCTTCACGAGCTCGAACCGCAAACCCACGATGTGAGTCTTTAACGATGCAGTTATTAACTAGAACATTTTTGATATCTCCCACAGATTCGGTTCCAAGAGTGATGGCACCCGAAGTTGAGGTCATAATGCAGTTTGAGATGATGATGTTTGCAACATCCCCATATTGCGAGGTTTGTGAGCAGGATTTAAGTGAAATGCAATCATCTGCTGTAACAAATTCGCAATTAACTATACGAACATTTTGACAACGATCAATATCAACACCATCGGCATTTGGAACCATTAGATCGGTCAGAATGCGTATGCCATCGATAAGTAGTTCGTTGCATCCGGTAGTTCTAAGTGCCCAAAAGGCTGGATCAACAATCGTGACATCTCTAATTGTTAGGTTTTTGCACTCAATCATGAAGATTGAGAAGGGTCTTTCAAGGTATTGGTCTTTTCCGCCGACTGGACCAAGCATTTTGTGTATGTATTGGCCTCGTTCTGCGATAAAACCATCGGCATTTCCATCAATGGTTCCATGACCTGAAATTCGGGCTCCATGGGCCTTATAGGCTGCAATAAAAGCTCTTTGTGGGAGTACAAACTCATCAACAGCCCCGTTAGTTAAGTTTTTGATGTTGTGGTTGTCCGTGTAGTCGACATAGTTGCTACTGGCTCGCAGAACAGCGCCACTTTCCAGGTGCAGATCAACATGGGCTTTGAGTTGAATACTTCCAGATAGGTAAATGCCTCCACCTGGGATTACAACTTGACCGCCGCCAGCATCATGTACTGAGTCAATTGCACCTTGAATGATGGAAGCGTTGTTGTAGATGCCATCATTACGAGCACCTAAAGAATCTAGTGAAACTCTCATGAATTATTAACGATTCGGTTATGAGACCACAAGATAGTATCGATATTTTTCGCAATGTCGAGGAGCGCATCCATATTTCCAGTTATGGTAAAGATATGGTTCTCACCAGGTAGCAGCGAAACATTTTGAGAATCTACTTGAGTCCCCAGGTGAAGAATTTCTGGAAGTATAGATAGCTCATGGATGTAAGTCTTGGCGGTTACATCAACCCTTAGCTTCCCATCAACAATCTCGGTAAAATGCTCGACGTTGTGTGCGGGGGCTGCGGCTGCTGGATTTAATGTTGTGCGGCGTGAAACTCGTACCTCTGGATTTGTTGCGAGTATAAATCCTTCGAATTGACCATTTGCGATCTCAGGAAAGATTTCCGTAGCAGGAGTTCTGAATACACTGTACCGATCTAATTCAACCTCTAGTAAATGTTTGTTTACTACAACACCCACTTGGTTGATGAGGAATAGTTCAACGCGAGGCTTCCAAGGTTCTGGATGATCATTAAGCAGGGTAATTTGTGCACCTTGATCAACTCTTCCCACGATCAAAGTACGTGGGCGATAGGCGGCCTTCATCGCGTGCCATGCCAATTTTCTAAACCCTGTGTGATCGAGAACCGCCCAGCTAATAGCTGGCCACATGTCATTGAACTGCCAGAGGATTGAGCCCGAACAGGTCTCATAGAGGCTCCTGAAATGCTTTAAACCGATTTCAACGGCACGTGCTTGATCTAATGCGGCGGCGAAGTACCAGGCATGACCCTTAGTTGGGGGATTGGCAAACTCTCGAGATAAGCCAGCAGCGATCTTTGTCATTCCATCAAATGCGCGCTGGTAGTAAGCAACCTCAGGTGTAGTTGAATCTAAAGTGTCGCTTCCGATTGCACGGGTAAGCATGGACCATGAGCCTGGACCATTAAATCCAAACTCAGCGGCAAATGCTGGTTGATATTGCTCGTATCGCTCATATCCCGTTTCATTCCAAACATCCCAAATGTGATTGGTTCCAGAATCGAAACTACGTACATCATCACTATGAGTAGAAAAAGGTGAACCAGGAATATAGGGACGGGATGAGTCAATGCTCTTTAATGTATTGGGAATTGTCTGGCGATAGAAGGTTTCACCCCATGGTCGCCCAGCAAGATCTGGTTGCCATCCCCAATATTGAAAACCTTCGAGACATTCATTGCCCCCGCACCAAATTACCAAACTTGGGTGCGATGAAAGTCGGCGAACATTTTCATTGACCTCTAGTTCAACCTCATCAAACATCTCAGGGGTCTCTGGGTATGCAGCGCATGCAAAGAGAAAATCTTGCCAGACAACGATTCCTTCTTCATCACAGAAATTATAGAAATCCTCTGATTCATAAATTCCGCCACCCCAAACGCGGATACCATTTATATTTACCTCCAACATATCTTTGATACGTTGTTGATACCGCTCTTTGGTTACACGAGTTGGAAATGGATCATCGGGAATCCAATTAGCACCTCTGATCCATAAACGTTCACCATTTACTTTTATGGCAAACATATTCTTTCCGTCAACACTAGGGGAGCTGTCTAATTCAACCTTTCTAAAGCCAACGCGCTTAGAATGAGATTCCAAGACTTGATCATTTGCATCGAGAAGATCAAACACAACTTTGTATAAGGGTTGTGCACCGCGCCCACGTGGATGCCAAATTTGAGCATTCGGAACCTGGATTTTTTCAACAAACTGTGAACCCCGGATAGATACGAGGGTATCTAGAAGTGTTTCACTATCATTCACAGAAACCACTCGAACTCGAGCTGAAAGCTCACGAAATTCGCCTTTAACAGGAACATTAAGGTCAAACTGAGGAATGGAATTTTCTACTGTTGGAACAACTGCTACATGATCGCAGTAAGCGGTACTCCAGTTATGTATCTCTACCTTCTTCCAAATTCCAGAGGAAACAGTAATTGGACCCCAATCCCAGCCGTAGCTACATGCCATTTTGCGTTGATAGTTATAGGGCATGTCATAGGGACGGGGATATAAACCTAGCTCGGCGACATGTTCTTCAGCATCAGTTAATGGAGCTTTAAAGGAAACCTCTAGTTGAACATCGCCTGCAGTTAACTCTTTTGTAATGTCTAGTCGATAAGAGCGATGCATATTCTTGGTCGTAAGACGGATTTCGCCGTTTATTCGGATAGTTGCAATGGTGTCCAGGCCATTGAAAATTAAATCCTTATGTCCTGGTGTCGAATCTTTGGGAATTACAGTCGAGTATGAACTGTCGGTTTTCCAAATCCAAAACTGGTCTTGCTCTTTTCCATTTATTGAGATGTCATCAATAAAGCCAGCTGAAATCAAATCGGTATGAATGCAACCCGGAACCGTTGCTGGAAACGAGGCAGGGATTTCTTTTCGAATAATCTTAGTTGGATCATTTCGCCATGCGTTATGCCCATCGGTAACGGGCTCGATATCCCATGCATCTGATCGCGGAGAGAGCTTTAAGCTCCAAGAGCTTTTTAATTCCTTAACAGTATTAGTACTCATCGCCCAAAGTCATCCTCTACGCGCTCGATATCATCTTCTCCAAAGTAGGTGCCGGTTTGTACCTCTACAAAGATGACATCATCACTTCCGATGTTTGCGATTCTGTGCAGAACGCCGATTGCAAAATCAACGGTGGAACCAGCTCCTAAAGTTTTATCCTGCCCATCAATCGTTACGAGGGCAGTTCCTTGAACGATAAACCAGTGTTCGGCACGCTTTTGGTGACGTTGATAGGACAACCTCTTACCGGGGGATACCCAAATGCACTTAACCTTATGGTTTTGCGCTTCCTGCAAAACTTCGTAACGACCCCAAGGGCGATCTGACTTCTCAAGCTGCACGCGATTCTCCTAGCCCAGAACTGCAAGAGCTGCGCCTAATACACCGGCATCTCTTTGCAACTCTGCTTTTCGTAGTTGGACATTTTTTAGGAACCCAATCGCCTTTGACTCGGTTTGTATATGCATCTGGAGTGGACTCCAGAATATTTCTCCTGCTTGTGCGACTCCGCCGCCAATCACTACATGGTTTATGTCTAACGTTCCGACAAAGTTAACAATTCCGATTGAAAGTGCCCGGGTACCTTGGGAGATAGCATCAATTGCGACCGGGTCGCCCTTTCGTGCAGCTTCAGCCAAATCTATAAATGAACTCTTGGTAGCGTCCCAACCATTCTCATGAGCAATCGCAACCATTTGCGGTCCACTTGAATACGCTTCAACACATCCTTTTCGACCACAGGCACATTGACGACCATCAAAGTTAATTGAGTGATGACCGATATAACAGGAGTTACCTGTTTCGCCTGGGAATACTTTTCCGTCGAGAATTAAGCCGCCACCAATTCCAGTTGAAACAACCATGCCCAACATATTTTGCAAATCTCTTCCCGCACCCATGCGATGCTCTGCATGAGCTAATGCAAGAGCGTCACCATGAAGTGCAACTGAAGTTCCACCAGAAAGGCTTTCCAAACGGCTAATAATTGGGAAATCACGCCAAATAGGAATATTTACGGGACTAAGAGTTCCAGTGGGAATATCGAGAGGTCCGGCAGAAGCAACTCCAATTCCTTGTAGTGCGCCGCTCTCCAGTTTGATGAATTTACTAACTACCTCTTCGATGTTGTTCCACAGCACCTCACCATTTTCGGCACGAGTAAGAACTTCCTGCTTTTGGCGAACGGTGAAATCCTCTCCAACTGTAGCGATAGCAACTTTTGTCGCTCCAACATCAATTCCCAGGGCATATTTGCTCATAGTTAGGAGCCACTTTCTGTACTTTTACCCAATTGGCGCATGGTCACCTTCATAACTTCAGCGGTGAAATTTCTTTCTGTTGGGTTTTCAAATCTCTTTAAGAGAAGCTCGGCCGACATTCTTCCGAGTCTTTGAGGATCGTGATCCAAAGTAGCAATATTGAGCAAGTTAGCTGTTGGGAAAAGGTCAAAGCTCACTACCTTAACTTTTGACGATAAGGTACTAATTGTTTGCCCGACACCCATTGCGATCAGATCATTTGTTGCAATTATTCCATCAACCTCTGGATTTTCTTTCAGAAGTTTTCTGGTTGCATCACCGGCATCTTGAGAGGTGTGGATATTGGAAATAATGTGAACATTTTTCTTTTCAACCTTCCTGCTTAGTAGCGCTTGCTTAAAGGCTTCAATGCGTTCTGATGCAGTCCAGATACTTGTTGTGTCAGCAATTATTGCAATTGAAGTGCAGCCTTGAGCTAGAAGGTGATCTAAACAAGCGGTGATTCCACCTCTGTTATCAACAGTTACCGAATCAGCATCCAGATATGGTGCAGGACGGTCAACAAATACAAATGAGAAGCCACGCTTGCGCTCTTGATGTAAATGGCTGTAATCCTCACCAGAAGGAACAATGATTAAACCTCGAACACGACGCTCAAGGAGGGATTCAATGAGGTTCTTCTCACGTTCGCCATCATCACGCGCTGTTGCCAAAATTAAATCGAGACCTTCTTCGCTGAGGCGCTCCTCGGCACCTGCCGCTAAGCCCGCATAGAAAGGGTTCGCCAAATCTGAAATAACCATTCCAACAAGATTGCTTAAAGATCCAACTCGAAGTTCCCGTGCAATTCGATTTGATCGATATCCAACTAAGTTAGCCGCTTTCTTAACTTTGTCGGCTGTATCTTGAGATACCTGCTCTGAGCCATTCATTACGCGACTTGCAGTTTTTATGCTGACACCTGAAATGGCTGCAACATCAGCCAAAGTTGGATGGGCTAATTGGCTATCGAGCTTTGCCGGAGGATTGAGTTCATTCACCTTCATTACGCTAGCACCGCCTCAGCCCGAAAGGCGATGTCGCCAGTGAATTTAGGAATCTTCACAGCAATCATCTGATTTTTACTTGTGACCTTGCTAGTTGAAATCAATTTTCCTGTAAATGTATTGGTGAAAGTCACTGTATAGAGGCCATTTGATGGAACTGCTATCGAGACTGTCCCACCTTTTGATACAGGATCTGGGAATATGGTTTTAATCGGTTTCTTAGTTCGCAAGGATTCGATTGCAGCATCGAGCAAAAGTTGAGTTTTAGCAGATCGATCAAAATTATTGTGACGAATCCACCCGATTGTTGTTTTTTGAGATGAAAGAGTCAGACAAGTAGTTAGAGGAAGACAGCTATGGCGCGCTGGTGTCATCGTTGCAACATCTAGATCCTTCACCAGTTTTGTTAAACCTGTTGTGATTGGCCAGAGATCTAATGGATCGACATAAATATCCCACCACCAGTATGAAGCGGGTCCAGCAAACCCTACAAATGTGGCTGCCCACTGAGAGTTATGAAGGTGGAGCCCTTTGGGATCACTAAATGGATCTTCAGTTAAAGTTCCAGATCCCATTTCTCCAACCAAGATAGGTTTGTTTGGGACAGCAGCTCGTAATGCATCTGCTTGAACGGTGAGGGATTTAATGGGATCGCTCGCATCATAAACATGCGTCACTGCGTAATCCAATCCATCCCAATTCTGCAAACTTGCTGCTGAAGACCAAGAAGAGGTAATCATCGTGTTGTATGGATCCCATGTATCCAATATGGCATTTGATCGCTTAGTCCAAGCGGTTAAATCAGCAGTTGTAATTGGAGTGAAGTTAACTTCATTCCACCATTCCCACGTGAAAAGCGAAGGATATGCAGCGTATCGAGCGACGATGTAACGAACTCTGCGCTCCCAAAACTTCCAGGCTGCTTCTGAGGTTGCAAACTCACCAGCATTTGTAAGGGGACCACCGTTAGCTGCACTGTAGGGATTTGAGTACCACTCAGGGTTTGTTGTTGTACTAAATGCGCCATGGTTCAAGAAAACTAGATCGATTCCGATGTTGTATTTGGCTCCAAGTTCGAAGACTTTATCGAGCAGCCATGCACGGTCTAAACGCTTTGTGTAATCACCTAATCCAGTATCGGTCCACTCGATACCCAAGGACCATGCGGCCATCCAGACACGAGCAACATTAACCCCAGCTTTTGAAGCCTTGGAAAACCATTGGTCGTACTTTTCAATCTCTTCAAACCTATTGGCCCAGGCAATGTTGTATGCAATTGGAACAAAGGGTGCAGAGCCTTTTACAAAGGATTTACCCGAAGTTGTTACCTTGGCACTAGTCGCATAATTGGTGGTAACAGAGTGAGTCAGAGTTACTGTCTCTTTACCTGCAATATTTGCTTCAACAGAGAGTAAATACTCTCCAGGAGTAGTAGATGCAAAGATAACTCTCCAATGTGGGTCCCCGACCTTCATTGCGCTTCTTTGCCCATTCGCATTTTGAATCTTGAACTCTTGGAACCAAAAACCTTCTACCGTGATCTTTGTGCCACCCGGCCGTGTGATCGTCGCTACTAAGCGGGCTTGAGCTGGATCAAAGGGATTAGCAACAGCAGGTAGATCAAATACCCCGACTACAACTGGCAACGAGATAGAGCCAGCTGAAATAGTTTTAGCCGTACCGACAGCTTGTGCATTAACAGGAAGTACAAAGACTCCTAGGCACAACACGGTAAGGACAAGGGGAATAAGTTTTTTGAACATTTACATCGACATCATTTCAAACCAGAGAGAGCGATACCGCGAATAAAGTGCTTTTGCGTTGCAAAGTAGAGCGCGATGGTTGGAATACTGGTGATGAGAGAAGCTCCCATGATTACTCCCTGTGTTCCAATGTTTCCTGCTCCAGAGTTCTTAAGGTTTGCCAATGCAACGGGAAGTGTCGCCATGTCCTGGCTAGTTGTAATAATCAAAGGCCACAAGAAGTTATTCCACTCACCGATGGCGGTAAAAATCATCATTGCAATCAAAGCTGGCTTCAGTAATGGAAGGATGATTCTGAAGTAAATGGTGAACTCTGAAGCTCCATCAATTCGAGCAGCCTCAACTAACTCATCAGGAATAGAGGTCAGGTATTGAGTCAAGAAAAACACAATGAACGCCTTCGGTAATGCGGGGACGATGTATGCCCAGAAGGTGTTGAGCCAACCAAATTGATCCATAAGTAGGAAACCGGGAATTAAGCCAACCTGCCAAGGAATCATCATTGAACCAATGATTACCAGATATACAGCTTTCTTACCCTTGAATCGGTGCTTGCTGACTACATAGGCGGCCAAAGAGCCAATTATCAGGGTTGAAATCGTGATCGAGATATTTACAAAGAAGCTGTTCATCATGAATCTGAAGAAACCAAACTTTAAATCTGGATAGCGTTGAAACAAGCCCTGCATAACATCTTGTTGAAACATAGTTGGATTGAAGTTTGAGTCAAAATAATTGCCCCAAATAATCTTTTTTGGAAACAGGGTAGGAGGAACTACCTGAAGCTCTTTAACTGATTTTAAGGAAGAGGTAATCATCCAGTAATAAGGAGCGATCATCACTACAGTGAGAAGATAAATAGGTAGGCGACGAAGTTTGGCGGCGCGCGATCTGTGCTCGAATGGATTAGTGAAACTTCCGCTTCGCTCCATGAGCTTTTCGTTTCGTTTGATATCAGACTTTGAGAGAACCACGCTCACTTTAGATCCTCCAAAGAACGAGTAATTCGAAGATTGATCATGCTCACTGTGAAGATGATCGCGAACAAAATCCATGCAATAGCTGATGCATATCCCAACCTGAACTTGTTAAAGCCGGCGTCATAAAGGTATGGAACGATCATTAGCGCCATGTCGCGCAGGCCTCCGATAGAACCAACGCTTGTTGGGAAGAGAAGGTAGACACCTTCAAATATTTGGAAGGCTCCAATAATTCCCGTGATTCCGACATAAACCATCACTGGACGAAGCAATGGGAGAGTGATGTAACGAAATCTCTCACGAGGGCCCGCTCCATCAATAACGGCAGCTTCGTAATACATCGCAGGAATCGAGTTCAGGCCTGCTAAAAATAAAATCATTCCAAAACCTGCGCCACCCCATATAGACATGAATACGAGAATGGGGATAGCCATCCAAGTCGTTGCCAACCACTCAATGGGCTCTACACCAAATATATTGAGCATCGCATTAAGCAACCCAACTGCATCACCTCTAAATACCCAGCCCCAAACAAGCACGACTGCAATTCCTGAGGTTACAGATGGAAGAAAAAAGATCACACGGAGAATTCGATTGGCACGGGTATCTTCTTGAAGTGCAAGCGCTAAAGAGAGCGATGCAATCATTCCAAGAATTACCGCGCCAACAACGTAGAGGGCGGTATTTGAAAGCGCTTTGTGAAAGCGATCATCATGCAAAATTAAAGTTGTGTAATTACCAAATCCAACACTTCCACACGGACTTTGATCTGGATTACAAATCGCGTTGTAGCGCATGAAAGAGAGGCGCAAGCTCGCGAGAACAGGGTAGACGCTAAATACAATAAAAAGAATTGCAAATGGAGAGAGCATCAAATATGTAGAAATACCCACATCACTGAATTTTCTAAATCCAGTTTTGCGAGATACGCCATCTGTGGATGGCTTGAAGCTCTTTAACATTTATTTACCTATCTTGTAATGACAGTGGATGGGAGTTTCCCCCCATCCACTGTCGTCCCTTGACTTACCCCTTAGAGCTTGGACTTCATTACAGCTGCAGCCTCATCGAGAGCTGCCTTTGCTGTAGCTGACCCAAACAGGAAGCTCTGTAGAGCTGTTGTTACACCAGCTTGTGAATCTTCCCAACCATTGCAGTTTGGAGGACCTTGAGCATCCTTCAACTGACTCTTGATTGTTGCCAATACATCAGCTGGGTACGCATCGATTGTGTCTGCGTTGCTGATAACTGGTGAGAGGAAGATTGCGTTCTGTGCTGCACCAACAAGGTTCATCTGACGTACAACGCTGCGGTCATACAGTGTCTTGATGAAGCTTGCTGCAAGCTTTTGCTGTGCTGGCTTTGCGTATCCCATGATTGAGACTCCGCGACCACCGATGAAAGCAACAGACTTAGATCCAGCAGCTGCTGGAACTGGTGCAACTGACCAGTTCTTGTAATCCTTGTAATAGGTGTAGTAGCTGCTTGCCTGGAAGTTTCCAGAGAAGCCGATTCCATACTTACCTTGCTTGATGTTGTCATTCATGCTCCAGTCAGCAACACCAGGCTTTGGTGCACCGAAATCTGTGTACAACTTCTTGTACTGAGTCAGAGCGGCAACACCCTTTGCGTTGTTAATTGTGACCTTGCACTGTGCGTCGTACAAAGTTCCACCTGATGAGTACAACCATGAGAAGAAGCCAAGCCAGTCAGCATTTCCCCATTCGTTGTATACAGGTGTTGCAACGCCGGCAGCCTTCAACTTTTCAGCTGCTGCATTGAAATCAGCAATTGTCTTTGGAGCTGAAGTGATTCCAGCCTTTGACAAAGTTGTCTTGTCATAGAACATCATCATCAATGTAAGGTCGAATGGAACTGCGTAGACCTTTGTTGACTTGTATCCAACAAGTGCCTTGTAAATCTGTGATGGCACCTTTGGCTGAACATAGCTTGCAACTCCGAGTGTACGAAGGTCAGCTAGCGCTCCCTTGTTACCTGCAGAGATACCCCATGAAAGACCTCCAGTGAATACATCTGGACCCTTCTTTGCTGCGGCGGCTGCAAGAACCTTTGCATATCCATCGCCCCATGAGATTGCTTCTACCTTCACAGTTACACCTGGATTAGCATCTTCAAATGCCTTTCCAGCTGCCTTCATTACCGCAGCATCTGCATCTCCGCCGGTTGCCCAAACGGTCAATGTTTGCTTAGCCGCAGCGTTAGCAGGGGTATTTAGTACCACCCCGGCGATCATGGTGATAGCAACAGCTATCGCTCCTAAACGCTTCACGTATTACTCCTTTGTAGAAGCGCAAGCGGCTCTCGCTGCGCCTTAGGGGTAGATTTCTGTGAAATGACAGCGTTGTCAAGAATTAACATAGGCACAATTAGATAACGATCAAAAAGTCTTTTAGGACATTTTTTGTCCTATCAGGACATGCGAGCGCTCTGGAAGGTTAAGGGGTGATACGAAAGCTACGAACTTACTTGACCGTAGTTTCCAAGGTGACTTGCTCTTCACCCGTTGCACTAAAGGTCAGGTACAACTTGTCGCCAGCGACGGTGGGACACACGATCGCCCACTTAAACTCCAATGATTTTCCTGGCGCGATGATTGTTTCAAGCGGTAGGCCAGCAACACCAGAAGCTTCCTCAAAAACATCAAAACATGAGAGTGCAGGATCTGAATCAAAAGCGCTTTGAATAATTGAAAATGAGGCTAAATCCACCTCTTTTGAGCCTGTATTACTCACTTTGATGGTCATGACTAAAGGTCGACCATCAACACCGAGAGCGTCAAAATCTTTAGCTTTAAAAACTTCGGGGTCTGTCACGTTGAGCGTCAAACCATTTCCAAGATCGATGTCTGAGCCAAAGCCACCCTTAACCTCATCGAGCTGCTCCTCTGACGCCTTTTCACTTATTGCTAAGGCTGAGGTGCTGTCATCATCCATCGGTACACGAGGCCCAGCAGAGAAAAATGCAATCGCAACCACCGTTGCAAGTGCAAGTGGTGTGATTATCTGCCAACGCTTCATAACTGCTCCCTTTTTGTTATGCGGAGATTTCCATTTTGTTCCATCGTTGTCAAGCCATACCCGCCTGGGTTATGCGCGACTTTCCAACATTAATTCCAATAGGGCACGGTCAATGTTTAACCCTTCAAAGTTTTCATACACAGTTCCTGGTCGATTGTGGTTTGCGATTCCAAAGTTTCCATCAAATTCCCATAGCGAGTACCCCCACTTGGATTCACGATAGATATCAAAGAGATCTTTGAACCAGGCAAGAGCTACAGAATTATCTGTGTATTTGTAGCAACCAAACTCTCCAATGTGAACAGGTCGACCCATTGCCTGAACCTCTCTCCACGGTGCATAAAACTCCCAGAGAGAATCGCGATTCCAGAACTTACCTTCATAGGTGCAGGGATAAGTAGGAACGGGCATCCCCTTGCTTCCATCCCACCACTCTGCTTTGTAGTGACTGACTAACATTGGTTGATAGCCACGTCCACTGTGAACGACATTAAGGTCGGCAAGTTCTGGCATTGCTAAATGGCCGCCCGCCAAACCATTGATGACAACTGTTCTTTCAGGATCAATTGCATGAATTGCGTGGGTGACCGAGCGAATTACCTTTTGATGGATATCTCGTGTGAAGCCTCGCTGCCCTTCGGCAGGTGGCTCATTAACCAAATCAAAGCTGAGTAGCTCCATGTGCTGACTTTTGTAGCGTTGGGCGACCGCTTCCCACAACCGATGAAAGGTTGCCTGCGGTTGCTCATCAGCCCAAAGGTTGGTTGATTCAAGCTCCCACCCATTGATGCAATAACCAGGTGCTCTATGCAAGTTTAGGCTGATGTGAATTCCGCGAGAAACAGATTCATGGATATATGAATCAACAAGTTTCAAAAAAGATTCGTGAATTGGGGCCTCTAGATCATCAATCCAAAATCGATAATCAGTTGGAAGACGAAGAAATTTGAAATCATATTTAGCCATGAAATCCAACATACGTGTATCTGCGGGAAGCGCCGCTGGCATATGTCCCATGGAATAAGCCCACTGAGCATTAAATCCATACCCTAGATTTTGATCTGCGGAAATCATTACTTACTCTTTTCTAAAAGCTGTGAAAGCCATTGGGCCTGGACTAATTGATGGGCAACACTGCCACCTTCGTGGGTGTTGTACTCATATATCGCCGTATCCACTGTGCCCGCATAATTATTTCGCATGGCAAAGATGGTGTCAGGTGGGCAGACAGGATCATGCATTCCGATTGAAATAAGAGCAGGACACCTTGCCATCGTGACTAGATTCATCCCGTCAAAGTAGGACAAGGTTTCAAAGACTTGTTCTACATCATTTCGATGGATTCGACAGTACAAAGTTATTTCGTGATACGGATATGTATCTACCATCTCAGTTGCCTTTTTAAAGTTACATAAGAAAGGAACATCTGGCATCGCAGCAAATACTTTCTCGGATAAAGATGCTGCAGCTAATGCAATACCTCCGCCTTGGCTTCCACCGGCAACAATAATTTTGTTTGGATCTACTCCCTTGATTTTGGTTGCTGCATTAACAAAGGCAACAGCATCAGTGAACACTCTTCGGTAGTAGTAATCATTTTTATTCAAGATTCCTTGAGTCATGAAACCTGGCGTTTGTGATGCACGGGGATAGGAACCATCTGCAGTATCGCTGAGTCGGAAACCACCACCCTGGCCTCGAGTATCCATAACCAGCACGCGGTATCCACAATTGACCCAGAAAAGCCATTCGTGTGGAAGTCCGCGACCTCCGCCATAACCGTCGTACATGATGATGCACGGAGTCACATCCTCTGCAGAGGTAGATTCAAGGAACCACCCCTTGATTGGATCGCCATTAAATCCAGAAACTGTTACATCCTTAACTCGAACATTTTTCATTGGCGTTGGATGTTCTTGTAATAATGGTTGCGCATTAGAATCTAAAAACTCAGATAACGTCGACCTCCAGAAGCTCTCAAAATCTGCAGCCTTTGTTGGGGCAACCTTTAAGGTTTCCAGCACTTGCCTGCTAGCGCCTACTAACATTTTTCACCGCTTTCCTTTTACTCTTCAGGGATAAATGATTGAGCATCATAAAGACGTTTATAGACACCGTTTTGTGTAACTAATTCTGCATGGGTGCCAGTTTGAACAATTCCACCTTCATCCAATACCAAGATGAGATCGGCTTCCTTCACGGTGGAGAGTCTGTGAGCTACAACGAAGGTAGTTCTGTCACGCATGAGACGAGAGAGCGCATCTTGTATGAGTTTCTCAGACTCTGAATCAAGGGCCGAGGTCGCCTCATCCAAAATCAAAATTCGCGGGTTGCGAATTAATGCCCTCGCGATGGCAAGACGTTGGCGTTGTCCGCCACTGAGACGCGCCCCGCGTTCGCCGACAATGGTTTCTACGCCATCCACAAAGGCGTTAACAAATCCCCAAGCGTTTGCATCGCTAAGGGCGGTTCGGATGTCAGATTCTGAAACATCACTCAAACCATATGAAATGTTCTCTGCGATGGTTCCTTCAAATAAAACAGATTCTTGAGGTACAACAGACAGGAATTTCCGGACAGTTCGTAGATCTAGATCTTTATATTCCAAGCCATCAACTTTGATTGAACCCGTAGATGGCCTCAAGAAGCCAATCACCAGGTTAATAAGTGTTGACTTTCCTGAACCAGATGGGCCAACCAAAGCGATCATTTGCCCTGGTTTGGCGGTGAATGTGATGTGGTTCAGGGAGGGTTTGTGATTAGTCGGATAAGTGAAGCCAACCTCGGAAAATTCAATTACTCCATCAACCTTTTCAACACTCTTTTTGCCCTGGTTGATTTCAAGATCAGGTGATTCCAGAATCTCGCCTAAAGAGGTAATTGATGCGAAACCTTTTGAGATTGCCGGCGCAAGGCTGGCTAGCAAAATTATGGAACCAATCAGCATTCCAAAATTTGAGGTAAGTAAGACAACATCTCCTGCTGAAATTCCAAACATATTGTTAAGTGCAAAGTAGGCAGAAAGGATCAAGCACAAGACGTTGGCCATCTGAAAAGTTACCCAGGCTGCTGCATTAAAGCGACCATTTATCCGATCGAGCCTTAATCCAGCCTCTTGAACAGTTGCGAAGGAATCCTTCATTCGACCAACAGCCCTACGCTCTAAACCATGAGCACGAGTTACCGTCAACAAAGTTGTCATCTCGTTTACACGGGATGACATTTTCTCGATCTGGCTGCGAAAATCTTCGTTGTACTCATTTAAGGATTTGCGCAGACGAATAATTGTGATTGAGGCTATTGGAGCAACCAGAATAAAAAAGATTAAGAAGTTAGGAACGCGTATGGATGTAACAACAATTGCCCCAATTAATCCATTAAGGGCAGCCAGTCCGCCATCGGACATATGTCGAAGCATTTGTTCAATATTTTCAACATCTCGAACTACCTTGGTTTGAAGCGCTCCAGCATTAGTTTTTTGATAGTAGCCAATGCTTAATTGCTGCATCCGAATGACCAGAGCTGAGCGCAATCTATTTTCTGTATCTCGGATCGCAGTTGCAAGGAATCTCACGTACAGGAGATTGGTCGGAAAGTTTTGTGCAACAACAAAAATAAGTGCTGCAGAGTTAATTGCTAGATCTACCGTGGACTTTTTTTCGACAACGATGTCAATCAAGTTAGCTGTAATAACTGGTATCAACCATGCAGGAGAGTGCTTGATAGAGAAGAAGATAACCGCGAGCGCTACATTTTTGCGTTGATCCTTCAGTAGATAGCGCAATGTCCTTATTGGACTCTCACCCTTGAATTGGTGGACCAGTTCGCTATCTTTAACCTGCATGGATTAACCGTACCGATTGTTAATCGGAGAGTGAGCATCAACGGATAACGATTTTTTGTCCTACCGCTACGTGTCAGGACAATTGCACCTCAGCGAACAGAGCGAAGAACCGCAGTTACCTTTCCAAGGATTTCGCAGTTGTCACCATCGATGGGTGCAAAGGAATCATTAGCTGGAAGCAGCCAAATATGCCCATTTTTACGTGAGAAGGTCTTCACAGTTGCTTCGCCATCAATCATCGCAGCAACGATTTCGCCGTTGTTGCAATCCTTTTGTGAAC
>JACCDY010125277.1_pt1 | contig 19855 bp, 17 predicted proteins | sample 7446391 | NCBI WGS metagenome assembly JACCDY01 (sample SAMN15323451, study PRJNA562643) | freshwater metagenome | isolation source: river surface water | place: USA:Blue River Watershed | collected 2017-08-18
AAAATCAAGAGCCCTCCATGGACCGACGGTCATTGAGCGCTTTGTACTCAAGGATGGTGCAAAGACTGGCACCTGCGCCGCCTACGGGTCACCGCACCCGGTTTGGGCCAAGCCTTATCTGGATCTTTAAAACCATCTTTTTCCAAAAGGCTTGGAAGATCGGATGGAGAGCAAGGCGCGCGAGGGAAGCTGTAGTCAACTACTGCGACCGAGCAGCAACGCTGCTATCCGCCGATATTCCAAGCCTTTTACATGCGCTCGGGGACGCCGATACCTAGGAGGGATAATCCCGTCCTCAGCACATCGGCCGTCACGGCGGCAAGGGCGAGCCTTGACGAGCGCACATCCCCCTCCGATTTGAGGATCGGACACGCCTCGTAGAAGCGGTGGAAGCAATCGGCCAGCTCGTAAAGATAGAGGCAGAGGAGATTGGGGCGCTGATCCTCGAGGACGGCATGCAGGACCTCGCCGAACTGCAGGATCTGCAGGGCTAGCGCCCTCTCGGCGGGATCCCCGATCGTGATCTGGACGGCTGCCGTAGAAATCCCCTCGGCCTCCGCCTTCCGGAAAATGGAGCGGATGCGGACGTAGGCGTTCTGGAGGTAAGGGGCCGTGTTTCCCTGAAACGAGAGCATCTTCTCCCAGGAAAAGACGTAGTCGGTCAGGCGGTGCTGCATCAGGTCGGCGTACTTCACCGCCCCGAGGCCGATGATCCGGGCGACCTCCTCCTGCTCCTCCCTTGGGAGATCGGGATTCTTCTCCACGACGACAGCCAGCGCGCGCTCGATGGCCTCCTGGAGCAGTCCTCCCAGCTCGACGTTCTCGCCGGAGCGGGTCTTCATCATCTTGCGGTCCTCGCCGAGGATGCTGCCGAAGGCGATGTGACGGAGATCCGTGGTGATGCCGAGCTTGCGGGCGGAGGCAAAGACCTGCTCGAAGTGGAGCTGCTGGGGCGCGCCCGTGACATACCAGACGGCGTCGGGTTTCCAGCGCTGCTCACGGTACTCGAGGGTGGCCAGATCGGTCGTGGCGTAGAGGAATCCCCCGTCGCTTTTGCGGATCAGACACGGCTTCTCCTCAAGCTCCGGACTGCCGGGGAAGAAGATGCAGACGGCCCCCTGGCTGATCTCGGCGATCTTTTCCGCCAGCAGGCGGTCGACCAGCGGTCCGAGGGCATCGTTGTAAAAGCTCTCGCCGAGGCGCTCGTCAAAGGTGATCCCCAGCAGTCCGTAAAGCCGCTCGAATTCCTTCCAGGAGAAGGCAACAGCCTGCTTCCAGATCCAGAGATTCTCATCATCCCCCTGCTGGAGCTTCACGAGCTCGTGACGCACGGTTTCCTTGATCGCCGGATCCCGCTCCTCGAGGGCGTTCACCTCGCGGTAGAGCCGGACAAGCTCGGCAATCGGGGCCTTCTCCAGCGCCTCCTTGTCGAGGAAGTGCTTCCACCCGTAGATCACCTTTCCGAACTGGGTGCCCCAGTCGCCGATATGGTTGTCGGTGATGACATGGTGCCCGAGATGGCGCGCGATGCGGGAGAGCGAGTCGCCGAGGATGGTGCTGCGGATATGGCCGACATGCATCGGCTTTGCGACATTGGGGGAGCTGAAATCAACGATGATGGTCCTGGGCTTCTCCACCGCTCGAACTCCCAGATGCTGATCCTGACGGGTGACGTTGAGGGCGGCGGAAAGCGCCTGATCGAGCACCTTGAAGTTGATGAATCCCGCTCCGGCCACCGTCGGGGCCTCGCAGAGATCCTCCACCTTGAGATGGGAGAGAATGGAGGCCGCCACCTCGCGGGGGTTCTTCTTGAGCGCCTTGGCCGCAACCATGGCCGCGTTTGTCTGGAAGTCACCGAAGCGCGCATCAGCCGCGGGCGTGACCACGGCAAGGGAGGGATCGATCCCCGCAGCCTGAAGGGCCGAGGCAACGCGCGCGGAGAGGGTGGCTTGGAGGGACATCGGGTATAAAGGCTATAGGCTTTTAGTCTGTTAGACTATTAGGCGGGTGAGCAAAAAGGGAGGCAACTGCTTTAGATCTACCCTAAAAGCCGACAGACTAAACTGCTAACAGCCTCGTAAAGCCGTTCGGCTTACGAACGCTTGCGATTGAAAACCGCCAGAATCGACTTTGCATCGGCGGCCTCCCCCAATTCCTTCCGGACGGCAGGATCATTGAGAAATTTGGCAATGGCCGCAAGCGTGCGAAGATGGGTCTGGAACTGATCCTTCGGCACCAGGAAGAGGACGATGTTATGGACGGGTTTTCCATCCAGTGACTCAAAGTCTATGCCCGTCTTGGAACGTCCGAAGCATGCCGTCACTTTCGGAACCGCGTCGCAGCTCGCATGCGGAATGGCGATGCCAAATCCGATTCCCGTGCTCATCGTCTCCTCGCGGTGACGAAGCGCGGCGATCGCTTCATCACGATGTCCCGCATCGAGGTGCCCCATCTCCACAAGGCGATTCACGATCTCCTCAATGGCCGACCACCGGTCTGTGGCGGCCATCTCGGGAATGATCTGGTCCTCGGAGAGCAGGCTCGCGAGCGTCATGTGTGGAAATTCCCGGTAAGGGGAAAAACGAGTCTCTTAGGCCTCCTCGACAGGCGCCTCGCCGGATTCCTCGCCGAGGGCGTAGCGAACGAAACGGCTGATCGAGATCTTGTCGCCCAGTTCCTTTTCCTTGGTGGCAACGAGTTCCTTGACAGTGATGTCAGGGTTCTTGATGCAGTCCTGCTCGATGAGGCAGGCCGTGCTGTAGAACTTGTCCATCTTGCCGTCGACGATTTTCTCGACGATGTTCTCGGGCTTGCCCTGCACCTGCGCCTTGTAGATCTCGCGCTCGGAGGCCACGAGGGAGGGATCCACCTGATCACGGGAGACTACGGTCGGATGGGCGGCGGCGATCTGAAGGGTAATATCCTTCACGAACTCACGGAAGCCGTCATTCTGGACCGAGGCCTCGGATCCACAGGAAATTTCGGCGAGCACGCCGACCTTGCCCTGGAGATGGATGTAGGAGGCGACGACCCCGCTGCCCTCGGAGATCTGGAACCGGGCGAAGCGGCGGATGACGATGTTCTCCCCGAGTTCGGCGATCTTGGAAGCGATCGCGTCCTTGAAAAGGACTCCGGCGGAATTGGCCGACTCAAGCAGGAGATCCACCGTATCAGCCTTCGCGGAGGCGATCTCCGCGGTGATCTCCTTCACGAATTTGGTGAAGATCTCGTTCTTGGCGACGAAGTCCGTCTCGCAGTTGATCTCGACGAGGACTCCGGTCTTGCCGGAAGGCTGGATGAAGGAGACAACAGCCCCCTCCTTTGCATGACGCGAGGCCTTCTTGCCGGCGCTGGCGATCCCCTTCTGGCGAAGGAGAGCCTCCGCTTTCTCGATGTCGCCGCCCGCCTCGGTAAGGGCGCGCTTGCAGTCCATCATGCCGGCGTTGGTCTTCTCTCGGAGGGCCTTGACTACTGCGGGATTGATATCAGCCATGGTAGGTCGGAACGTTCGGTGCTCTATTTTCCTGCGAAGCCGCTTATTCGGCGACGGCGGCAAGCTCCCCGGCGGCCGGGCGGACTCCCTTGGCGGTGACGATCTTGTCAACCAACTTCTGGAGGATGATCCGGATGGCGCGCACGGCGTCGTCGTTGCCCGCGATGGGATAATCGATCTCCTCGGGGTTGCTGTTGGAATCAACGATTGCAACGAGAGGAATCCCGAGTCGGCGGGCCTCCGCCACGGCGATCGACTCCTTGACGGTGTCGATGATGACGATCGCGTCGGGGAGTTTCTCCATGTCGAGAACACCCTCGAGGTTATGACGGATACGGTTCGCCTCGCGGCGAAGTGCGGAAGCCTCGGCCTTGTTGATCTTGTTGAAACCGGCGCTCTTCTCCAGGGCCTCGAAATCCTTCAGCTTGGAAACGCTCTTGCGGATTGTCACCAGGTTGGTGAGTGTGCCGCCGAGCCAGCGCTGGTTCACGTAGAACTGGCCGCTTGCCTGGGCCGCCTCACGGACGGCTTCCTGCGCCTGCTTCTTGCAGCCGACGAAGAGCAGTTTTCCGCCGCCCTTCACGACTCCGGCGAGATACTCCCCGGCCTTCGAGAGCTGGTCGACCGTCTTGGAGAGGTCGATGATGTGGATGGAATTCTTCTCCTCGAGGATGAAGTCGCGCATGCGGGGGTTCCAGCGCTTGGTCTGGTGGCCGTAATGGACACCGGCTTCGAGGAGTTCTGTCATGGTTTCGACGGACATGGGAATGGATGGGTTGGGGTCGTGCTGTTCGTGTGATTAACTTGCGGCTTCTTCTGTGGCGGACTCGTCTCCGAAGAGGGCCGGTTCGCCGAGGTGGACGAGGTCAAACCTGCGGTTCGAGTTGAAACCCGTTCCGGCGGGGATGAGATGTCCCATGATGACGTTTTCCTTGAATCCGCGGAGCCTGTCGGACTTGCCGAGGGTCGCCGCCTCGGTGAGGACTCGCGTGGTATCCTGGAAGGAGGCCGCGGAGATGAAGCTGTCGGTCTCAAGCGAGGCCTTCGTGATGCCGAGGAGAACCGGGGCTGCCTCGGCGGGCTTGCCACCCTTGGCGGTGACACGCTCGTTCTCGGCGTCAAACTCGAGGCGGTCGATCTGATCGCCCCAGAGAAGCGTCGTGTCTCCCGGATCGGTGATCTTCACCTTGCGGAGCATCTGGCGGACGATGATCTCGATGTGCTTGTCGTTGATCTCCACGCCCTGCAGGCGGTAGACCTCCTGAACCTCGTTGAGCAGGTGCTCCTGAAGCTCCTGGGGACCGCAGACATCGAGGATCTCGTGGGGTACCACGGGTCCTTCCGTGAGCTGCTGACCCTTCTTCACGAAGTCGCCCTTGAAGGCGATGATGTGCTTGGAAAGCGGGATGAGGTGCTCCTCTTCCGCGCCGGTCTGCGGGTCGCGGACGATGAGCTTGCGCTTGCCGCGAACGGTGCCGCCGATGTCGACCACGCCGTCGATGCGCGCGATTTCGCAGGCATCCTTCGGACGACGGGCCTCGAAGAGCTCGGCCACGCGCGGCAGACCGCCGGTGATGTCCTTCGTCTTCGCGATCTTGCGGGGGGTCTTGGCGAGACGCTGGCCGGCCTGGACCTTCTCCCCTTCCTTGCACTCAAGGTGAGCGCCGGCGGGGATGGAGTAACTGGCCACGATCTCCTTCTTGTCATCGACGATGACGATCTGGGGATGGAGGTCTTCCTTGTGCTCGATGACGACCGTGCCCATGACACCCGTCTCTTCATCGACCTCCTTGCGGATGGTGACGCCGCTGATCATGTCGCGGAATTCGATCTTACCGGTCTTCTCGGTGATGATCGGCACGTTGTACGGATCCCACTGGGCGAAGGTCTCACCCTTCTTGACGGTGTCGCCGTCTGCGACGGACAGGACGGATCCGAGGACGATCGGGTAGCTCTCGAGCTCCCTGCCGTCCTTGCCGTGGATGCCGGCCGTGCCGTTCTTGGAGAGGACGATGTAGGTGCCGTCGAGGGCCTTGACGGTGCGGAGGTCGTTGTAACGGACGACACCGTCGTTCTTGGCCTTGATGATCGGCTGCTTGAAGGTCTGGCTGGCCGTTCCACCGACGTGGAAGGTACGCATCGTGAGCTGCGTGCCGGGCTCGCCGATCGACTGGGCGGCGATGATGCCGACCGCCTCGCCGAGTCCGATGAGCTGGCCGTTCGAGAGATTGCGGCCGTAGCACTTCGCGCAGACACCGCGCTTGTTCTCACAGGTGAGGACGGAGCGGATCTTGAGCTGCTCGTGGCCGACCTTGTCCAGGGCGGCGGCGATCTCCTCGTCGATGAGCTGGTTGGCCTTGAGGACCGGCGTATTGGAGATGGGATCCTTGACGGTCTCGCAACTGACGCGCCCGATGATACGGGTGGCCAGATTGACGACTTCCTCGTCACCCTCGTAGATGGGCCTGACAACGATGCCGTTGACTGTGCCGCAATCCTCGCTGGTGATGATCACGTCCTGGGCGGCATCGACAAGCTTGCGGGTCAGGTAGCCGGAATCGGCCGTCTTGAGCGCGGTGTCGGCGAGTCCCTTGCGGGCGCCGTGCGTGGAGATGAAGTACTCGAGCACGGAGAGACCCTCGCGGAAATTCGAGAGAATCGGACGCTCGATGATCTCGCCGGAAGGCTTGGCCATGAGTCCGCGCATGCCGGCCAACTGCTTGACCTGGGTGCGGTTTCCTCGGGCGCCCGAGTCGACCATCATGAAGACGGGGTTGGCCTCGCGGCGGCCGTCGTTGTGCTCGAGCGTGCGGAAGAGCGCGTTGGCAATCTCTTCACCCGTGTGGGTCCAGATGTCCTGCACCTTGTTCTTGCGCTCGCCGTCGGTGATGATGCCTCGACGGTACTGCTTCTCGACCTCGGAGATCTGCTTCTGGGCGCTCTCGATGAGCACGGCCTTCTCCTTCGGAATGATCATGTCATTGATGCCGATGGAGGCTCCGGCACGGGTGGCCTCGCGGAATCCAAGCTCCTTGAGCTTGTCGAGGGTCTCCACTGTGCGGGCCTGGCCTACCGCCTTGTAGCAGCGCCAGATGATGTCGGAGAGCTGCTTCTTGCCTGCAACCTTGTTGTAGAAGCCGAGTTCCTTCGGCCAGATCTCGTTGAAGAGGACGCGGCCGACGGTGGTTTCGAGAACCGGAAGCTCGGCATTGCCGTAAACGGTCTTCTCCCCGCGGTTCGGGTTCTTCAGACGGATGCGGGTGTGGATCTTCACGCTGCCCTCGGAGAGAGCAAGCTCGACCTCGGTGCTGTCGGCGAAGAGGGGCAACCGCTCTTCCTTGGCCTTGCCATCCTTGCCGAGAACCGCACGGGGGTTCTGGGTCAGGTAGTAGCAACCGAGCGGAATGTCCTGGGAAGGGTTGGTGATCGGCTTGCCGCTGGAGGGCGAGAAGATGTTGTTGGGGGCCAGCATCAGGGTGCGGGCCTCAAGCTGAGCCTCGACCGAAAGGGGCACGTGAACCGCCATCTGGTCACCGTCGAAATCGGCGTTGTAAGCCGTGCAGACGAGCGGATGGACGCGGATGGCCTCGCCCTCGATGAGGATGGGCTCGAAGGCCTGGATCGAGAGGCGGTGAAGGGTCGGTGCACGGTTCAGGAGAACGGCGTGTCCCTTGGTGACCTCTTCCAGGATGTCCCAGACCTCGGGGGTCTGGCGCTCGATGAGCTTCTTCGCGCTGCGCACGGTGTGCACGTAGCCGAGTTCCTTGAGACGGCGGATGATGAAAGGCTCGAACAGGACGAGCGCCATCTTCTTGGGCAGACCGCACTGGTTGAGCTTGAGCTCGGGTCCGATGACGATGACCGAACGGCCGGAGTAATCGACGCGCTTGCCGAGAAGATTCTGACGGAAACGGCCACCCTTGCCCTTGAGCATGTCGCTGAGGGACTTGAGGGGACGGTTGGCGGCGCCGGTGACGGCACGGCCGTGACGGCCGTTGTCGTAGAGGGCGTCGACGGCCTCCTGCAGCATGCGCTTCTCGTTGCGAATGATGACCTCGGGGGTCTTCAGCTGCAACAGGGTGCGGAGACGGTTGTTGCGGTTAATAACGCGGCGGTAGAGATCATTGAGATCGGAAGTCGCGAAACGTCCTCCCTCGAGGGGAACGAGGGGACGCAGGTCGGGAGGGATGACCGGCAGCACGTTCATGATCATCCACTCGGGACGCGTGCGGGAACTGATGAAGCCCTGGACGAGCTTGAGACGCTTGGCGAGCTTCTTGCGGATCTGCTTGCTCTTGGTCTGGGTCATCTGCTTCTCGATGAGCTGCTGCTCCTCGAGGAGGTCGATGTTCTCCAGAAGCTTCTGGATCGCCTCGGCGCCCATGCCGGCGGTGAAATCCTCGCCATACTGGTCCTCGGCCTCGCGGAATTCTACCTCGGTCAGGAGCTGCCCCTTCTCGAAGGGGGTCTTGCCCGGATCGATCACGATGTAATCCTCGTAATAGATGACGCGCTCAAGCTGGCGACCGGTCAGGTCGAGCATGAGGCCGATGCGCGAAGGCATGCACTTGTAGAACCAGATGTGGGAGACCGGAACGGCCAGGTCGATGTGACCCATGCGCTCTCGGCGGACGCGGCTCAGGGTGACTTCGACGCCGCAGCGGTCGCAGACAACGTTCTTGTGCTTGATGCGCTTGTACTTTCCGCAGGAGCACTCCCAGTCACGGGTGGGTCCGAAGATACGCTCGCAGAAGAGACCTCCCTTCTCGGGCTTGAAGGTGCGGTAGTTGATGGTCTCGGGGTTCTTGACCTCGCCCTTGCTCCAGCTGCGGATGGTCTCGGGTGCCGCCACGGTAATCCCCACTTCGTCGAAGGAGGTCTTGACCGGATCGGCGGAGAGAAGGTCGGTGACTGCTGCAGTTGCTGTTTCGCTCATGGCTCGTGAAGGCTGTTGGTTGGTTACTGCAAGTGTGATGGCTTAGGCTGCTGAATCGCTGAAGGGCGTGGGGGCATCCTTGCCTCCCACCCGGACGTCGAGTCCGAGTCCCTGCATTTCCTTGATGAGCACGTTGAAGGACTCGGGGATGCCGGCCTCCAGGGAGTTGTCCCCCTTGACGATGCTCTCGTAGATGCGCGTGCGTCCCTGGACATCGTCGGATTTGACGGTGAGCAGTTCCTGCAGCGTGTAGGCGGCGCCGTAGGCCTCCAGAGCCCAGACTTCCATCTCTCCGAAGCGCTGTCCTCCGTACTGGGCCTTTCCACCGAGCGGTTGCTGGGTGACAAGGGAGTAGGGTCCGACGGCGCGTGCATGGATCTTGTCGGCGACAAGGTGTCCGAGCTTGAGCATGTAAATGACACCGACAACGACCTGCTGGTCGAACGCCTCGCCGGTACGGCCGTCGAACAGGGTCGACTTGCCGTTCTCCTGGATCCAGGAGAAGCCCTCCTTCTCGCCGGCTTCCTTGAGGTACTCGCGGATGCGTGTCTCGGGAATGCCGTCGAAGACAGGGGTCGCGACCTTGAACCCGAGCGCCTTGGCGGCAACGCCGAGGTGGGTCTCGAGAACCTGGCCGACATTCATGCGGCTAGGCACGCCGAGCGGGTTGAGCACGATGTCGACGGGGGTGCCGTCGGGCAGGAAGGGCATGTCCTCCTCCGGAACGATCTTGGCGACGACACCCTTGTTTCCGTGGCGTCCTGCCATCTTGTCACCGACGGAAAGCTTGCGCTTGCTGGCGATGAAGACCTTGACCTGCTTGATGATGCCGGGATCGACGTCATCGCCGCTTTCGACGCGGCCGAGGTTCTCCTCCTTCTCGTTCTCGAGGTCGGCGAGGCGGTGCTAGAACTGGCCGATGATCTCGCGGATCTTGTTGCGGATCGGGCTCGGATCGATCTCGACCACGTTGTAGACGCCGGCCAGCTTGCGCAGGAGCATCTTGGTGATCTTGCGGTTGGCGGGGATGATGATCTCGCCGCTCTCGCCGTTGACCACGTCGAGGGGGATCTTCTCGCCGAGAAGCACGTTGGCAAGGCCCTCGGTGAGCTGCTCGAAGAGGTCTTCCTTCCTCTTCTTGTAGTCGTCCTGGATCATCTTCTGCTGACGCTTCGATTCACCGGGGGTCATCTTGGTCTTTGCGGCCTTCTCCTTGGAGGAGACCCGGACGTCCATGACGATGCCGTAGGTGCCGGAGGGGACGGTGAGGGAGGTGTCCTTCACGTCGGCCGCCTTCTCGCCGAAGATGGCACGCAGGAGGCGCTCTTCGGGAGCCAGCTCGGTCTCGCTCTTCGGGGTGATCTTTCCGACGAGGATGTCGCCGGGCTTGATCTCGGCACCGATGCGGATGACGCCGTCGGGCCCGAGATTCTGCAGGGCTTCCTCGCTGACGTTCGGGATATCACGGGTGATTTCCTCGGGTCCGAGCTTGGTGTCGCGCGCTCCGATCTCGAACTCGTCGATGTGGATGGAGGTGTAGATGTCCTCCTTGACCACGCGCTCGGAGATCAGGATCGCGTCCTCGAAGTTGTACCCGTTCCAAGGCATGAAGGCGACGAGCACGTTGCGTCCGAGGGCAAGCTCGCCGTTCTCGGTGTTCGGGCCGTCCGCCAGCACGTCACCCTTCTTGACCGTCTGGCCCTTCTTGACGATGGGCTTCTGGTTGATGCAGGTGCTGCTGTTGGAGCGCATGAACTTGCGCAGTTCGTAGACGTACACCCCGTTCTCGGGATCGTCCTTGATCTTCTTTTTCCCTTCGGGGAGTTCGCCGTCCTTGGTGACGATGATGCGCTGCGAGTCGACGGAGGCGATCTTGCCGGCGGATTCTGAGACGCTTACCGCGCGGGATTCGCGGGCGACGCGGCCCTGCATTGCCGTGCGGATGATCGGCGACTCGGAGATGAGGAGAGGAACGCCCTGGCGCTGCATGTTCGAGCCCATGAGCGCGCGGTTGGCGTCGTCATGCTCGAGGAAGGGGATGAGTCCCGCGGCCACGGAGACGAGCTGCTTGGGGGAGACGTCCATGTACTGGACCTTCTCCGGCTCAATCTCCACGAAGTCGCCGCGGTAACGGGACGAAACGGTCTCGCCGAGGAACTTGCCCTTACTATCGACGGGCGAGTTCGCCTGCGCGATGTAGAAGTTCTCGTCGCGGTCGCCGGTCAGGTACTCGATCTCGTCCGTGACCTTGCCGTTGACAACCTTGCGGTACGGGGTCTCGATGAAGCCGAAGTCATTGACACGGGCGTAGGTGCTGAGCGAGCTGATCAGACCGATGTTGGGACCTTCCGGGGTCTCGATCGGGCAGATGCGGCCGTAGTGCGACGGATGAACGTCGCGAACCTCGAAACCGGCACGCTCACGGGAGAGTCCCCCGGGCCCAAGGGCCGAGAGACGGCGCTTGTGGGTGAGTTCGGAGAGCGGGTTCGTCTGATCCATGAACTGGCTCAGCTGCGAACGGCCGAAGAAGTCGCGCACGACGGCGCTCAGCGACTTCGGATTGATGAGCTTCTGCGGGGTGATGTGATCGAGCGAGGGATCGTAGAGAGCCATGCGCTCGCGGACGAGACGCTCCGTGCGGGAGAGACCGACGCGGCACTGGTTGGCGAGGAGTTCCCCGACGGTGCGGACGCGGCGGCTGCCCAGGTGGTCGATGTCGTCGGTCATCCCGTCGCCGCGGCGCAGCTTCAGGAGATAGCGCATCGACTCGACGATGTCTTCCTTGCGGAGGATACGGTCGTCGATCTTGGGATCGAGGCCGAGTTTCTGCTGGATCTTGTGGCGTCCGACGCGGCCGAGATCGTAGCGCTTGGCGTCGAAGAACAGCCTCTTGAGCATGCCGCGGGCATTCTGGACGGTCGGGGGATCGCCGGGGCGCAGCTTGCGGTAGATGTCCTTGAGGGCCTCTTCCTCGTTGTGCGCGGGATCACGCTTGAGGGATTTGACGATGGTGTCGTCCTCCTTGACGTCAATCACCTTGACGGTGGTATGACCGGCACGGATGAGGTCGCGGACAATCGCGGGGGTCAGGGGCTCGTAGGCGCGTGCAATGATGGCATCGCCTTCACGGACATCGGCCAGAAGGACCTTGGTCGCCAGGGTCTCCTCGTCCAGCTTGTCGCTGAGCTTGAGGGTCTCGATCTTGTAGAAGAGCGCTGCGATCTCCTCATCCGTGGGGAATCCGAGGGCACGGAGGAAGGTCGTGGCCAGGAACTTGCGGCGGCGCTTGCGGCGGTCGAGATAAACGTAGAGCAGGTCGTTCGTGTCGAACTGCACCTCGGTCCAGGAACCGCGGTCGGGAATGATGCGGAAGCCATGCAGGAGCTTGCCGTTGAGATGGACATCGGTCTCGAAGCAGATGCCGGGGGAACGGTGCAACTGGCTGACGACAACGCGCTCGGCGCCGTTCACCACAAAGGTTCCCTGCTTGGTCATGAGCGGGATCTCGCCCATGTAGACCTTTTCTTCCTTGGTCGATTTCTCGTCCTTGTAACGGAAGGTGACGTAGAGGGGAGCGCTGTAGGTCTGGCCGTCGATCTGGCACTCGACGGGGCCGATCTTGGGCTCCTCAAGGGTATAGCTCACGAAATCGAGGGAGGATTTCTCCTCGAAGCCGTAGATGGGGAAAAACTCGCGGAAGACAGCCTGCAGGCCGACATTCTTGCGCTTGGAGGGCTCCACGCCCGTCTGGAAAAATTCCTCGTAGGACCTGATCTGCAGTTCGATGAGGTTGGGAGGCTGGATTGCCTCGTGCAGTTTTCCGAAGGAGATGCGTTCAGACATGGTACGGGATCGGTGTGGGCGCGGTGTTGTTCGCCCCGTTCAGGGGCACGATCTCAACCAAGCCGGCCGAGGCCGGCGCGGGTGGGATCGGTTTGGGAATTCCGGGGGGAAACGGAAATTCGGAAGGCAAAAGAGCCGCCAGTCGCGGTGTTCGCGCGGGCGGCATCTCCTACCTGAAGGCTGGGTTTCGTTGAACCGTGTTGCAGGGTGCGGGACGGGTGGAACCTTTACGTATAAGCGATACCGGCCACCGTGTCAACAGGACTTGCCTGAATGGCACGATGACCGGATGAATCGCTCGGGAGACTTTACTTGATCTCGACCTTGGCGCCGGCGGCCTCGATCTTCTTCTTGATCTCCTCGGCCTCTTCCTTGGAAGCGCCTTCCTTGATCGGCTTGGGAGCGCTCTCGACGAGGGCCTTGGCTTCCGCGAGACCGAGTCCGGGGACGGCGGCGCGGACTTCCTTGATGACGCCGATCTTGTTGGATCCGGCATCGGTCAGGATGACGTCGAAGGAGGTCTTCTCCTCGGCGGCTGCGGCGGGAGCAGCGGCTCCACCTGCGGCGGCGACGGCGACGGGAGCGGCGGCGCTCACGCCCCACTTCTCCTCAAGGGCCTTCACGAGGTCGGCGATCTGGAGAACGGTGAGGTTACTGAGCTGGTCAACGATGGTGTTGGTGTCTGACATGGTGTTGTTTGGAGTTTGGCAATGTCGCGTCCCGAAGCCTCAGGACATTTGAGACCGGCAGCCGCCGGCCCGACTTGTTGCCGGGTTGTTTTTCCTTCACCCGTCGTGGCTTCCTACGCCGGGAGAAATTTTCTGTTGGTGGTGCGCCTCCCTCGCGGGGGGCGCGGGGAATGATTATTGGCCTGCCTCCTTGACCTTGGCCTGAAGGACACGGGCCAGGCTGGCGCCGGGCTCGTTGAGCGTGCGGACCAGTTTGGTGGCTGGGGTGAGCAGCAGGGCCAGAAGCTGGGCCTGCAGGGTCTCCTTGGAAGGGAGGTCGGCCAGCGCCATGACCTGGGCGGTACCCAGGATGTCGTTGTCCAGGATGCCTGCGCGGATCTTCGGCTTCTCGAATTCGGAGGAGAACGTCTTGAGGATCTTCGCGGCGGCGCAGATGTCCTTCTCTCCGACCACGAAGGCGGTCTGACCCGTGAGATGCTCGTCGAGCGCGGGGAATCCGGCATCCTTGATCGAACGGCGGAGGAAGGTGTTCTTGGCAACCGTGAGCGATGCTCCGGCGGCGCCGAGACGGGTGCGGAGTTCGGCGAAGTGGTCGACGTTCATTCCGCCGTACTCGACGACGATGAGGAAAGGCGAATTGGCGAGGCGAAGCTTGATGTCCTCGACGATCGTGGGTTTCTCGGGGCGCATGGTGAGTGGTCCTTGGTTGGTTGCCTTAGTTCTTCAGGAAGGGCGCGACGTCCACCAGGATGCCCGGGAGCATGGTGGCGGCCAGGGTGACGGACTCGACGAAGGATCCCTTCGCGGTGGCGGGACGGGACTTGACGACCGCGTCGATCACGGCGCGGCCGTTATCGAGAAGCTGGGCCTCTGTGAAGGAGAACTTGCCGACCGGGACGGCCACGTTCGCATTCTTGTCGAGCTTGAACTCGACGCGGCCCGCCTTGACCTCAAGGACGGCCTTGGCGGTGTCGTCGCTGACGGTTCCAGTCTTGGGATTGGGCATCAGGCCCCTGGGTCCGAGAACCTTGCCGAGCTTGCGGACCTCGACCATGGCGGCCGGAGTGGCGATCGCGACATCGAAATCGGAGAAACCGCCCTGAACCTTCTTGAGGAGATCCTCGAAACCGACATACTCCGCGCCGGCTTCCTGGGCGGCCGTGGCTGCTGCACCCGTGGCGAAGACAAGGACACGGACATTCTTGCCGCTGCCGTGGGGAAGAGGGCAGGTTCCGCGAACCATCTGGTCGCTCTGCTTGGGATCAACGCCGAGTCGGATCGAGACGGTGACCGTCTGGTCGAACTTGGTGGCGGGCATCTTCTTGAGGACGCCTAGGGCGTCGCTCAGGCTGTACTTGCGGCCCTGCTCAACGAGGGCGTGGGCGGCGCGGTAGCGTTTGCTGCGTTTGTGTTGCATGTCGGGTTGCAGTTCAAGCGGTACCCCTTGCGGGAAGACCTCCTGCGGTTGTTGGTTTGTGAAATTATGCCTCGATCTCGATGCCCATCTGGCGGGCGGTGCCGCAGAGCGTGCGGAAGGCGGCTTCCTCGCTGCGGGCATTCATGTCCTTCATCTTGATCTTCACGAGGTCCATGACCTGCTTCTTGGTCAGCTTGGCAACCTTGGTCTTGTTGGGCTCCTTGGAACCGGAGGCAATGCCGGCGGCTTTCTTCAGGAGAATTCCGGCCGGAGGAGCCTTCGTGATGAAGGTGAAGCTCTTGTCCTTGTAGACGGTGATGACGACCGGAAGGATGTCGCCGGCCTGCTTCTGGGTGGCTGCGTTGAACTCCTTGCAGAAGGCCATGATGTTGACGCCCTGCTGACCGAGCGCGGGGCCGACCGGAGGAGCCGGATTGGCCTGTCCTGCCGGGATCTGGAGCTTGATCTGTCCTGTGATTTCTTTGGCCATGGTACGTTTTGGAAAGGTTTTTGAGTCGCCGGTTTCCGGCGAAAAAGGGTGGTAATAAAAGCCCAAGTGCCTCCCCCGGGCAAGCGATTTCTGGAATTATTTCACTTTTCAGACCGGGACGGCACAATTTGCAGGATCTGGTTGATCCCCACCCTCCCCCGCACGATAACAATCCCATGAGGATGACCTCCCGCAAGCATGATGACCTGACAGGTTCCCTCCTTGTGGCCATGCCAACCCTGCTTGATCCCAATTTCCGCAGGACCATCCTCTTCATAGCCCGGCACGAGGAGGAGGAAGGAGCCATGGGAGTGATCCTGAACCGTCCCCAAGGGAGAATCCTCTCGGATCTGGATGATTCCACCCCGGAACCGATCGGGCGGGTACCCGTCTTTGAAGGGGGACCCGTGGAGCGACACCAGTTGATCCTTGCCCGCATGACCCTTCTGGAATCTGGAGCCCGTTTTGAGTCGTTGGGCAGGGAGGATTCCTCTCTGGCCGCCTCAGGCACCGGAACGGAGGATTCCATGAGGGCTTTTGTCGGCTATGCAGGCTGGAGTGCGGGACAGTTGGAGAGGGAAATCGCCGAAAAATCATGGCTGGTCATGCCCCCTGAGCCGGCGCTGCTTGAAACCCCGGAAAGCAGTGAAGACGGGGCCTCCACATGGCGCGGCATCATGAAAAATCTGGGGCCTTGGTTCCATCTCCTCTCCATGGCGCCTGACGATCTGGGACTCAACTAGCAGGAGGGTTTGACAGTGAGAAAGTAAATGGTGCCGGATATCAGCACTACCCGTTCTGCCATCTCCACACCTTCTGCTTTCCCGCTTTTTACCGATCAGATCTTTCCTTGTCGACGAAGCCAGTCAGCGGTTTCCCTGAGGGTCTGCGCGAGGTTTCCGGAGGAACGCCAGCCGAAATGTTCCGCAAAGGGTCCGACGTCACATACCCAGCGTGGCGGGAGAATCTCCCGGACACGGTCACGCCCCAGGCTTGGCGCGGCGGCACGCCATGCCGGAACGGCATCGATTGCGAGCGAGGCCAGACGGATGGCCACCTGCGGCACGGACAGGGTGATCCCCCGTGCGTTGATCACCCCGGCGGCCGTGGCGATCAGTTCCTTATCCGTGATGGTTCCCACCGATCCGAGATAGAAGGGACCGTATTGATCCCATTCGGGGCGGGATGAGGCTGACAGGATTGCGTCGCAGAGATCCCCCACATCGATCCAGCTGTAGTGCTTCGGCGCGAAGCCGGGCTTCACCCGGACCGCTCCACCGGCCATCCTGAACAGGGGAAGCGTCGCCGCATCGCGGGGACCGAGCACCATCGGGGGACGCAGGATCATCAGGCGGCGGCCGAGCCTGTTGCGAAGCTCCCTCTCCATCGTCAGCTTGGATGCTCCATAGAGGGATACGGGTCTGTCCTCGTGCTCGGTTGAACGATGGGGAGCGTCAGCAGGGGTCGGCCCTCCGGCGGCAAGCGAGGAGAGAACGATCATCCGCGCCGTCCTTGGCAACTGGGCAGCCAGACGAATGCTCCCGTCGACATTGGTGCCGAAATAATCCTCCCTGCGTCGGCCGAAGAGCAGTCCCGCCGCATGAATCACTAGGTCGGGACGTGCTTCCACGGGAAGCTCCCAAAAATTGCCGGTGACACGGCACGCCTGGAAACGCGGATCCCCGGAAATCCCTTCCTCTTCGAGTTGTACACGGAGCTTTTCCGGATCACGGACCGGAAGAAGGATCCTGCTCCATCGTCGATCCCCGGCCAGCCTCAGCAGGAGATTGCGCCCGACAAATCCCGTGGAACCGGTGAGCAGGAGTTCCATCGCGGAAAAGCCGATCAGGCGGCGGCGGAGAGGGGCTTCTCGAAGATCCCGTAGGTCCGGGAACGATATCCACCCATGAGCTCCGCCCCCTCGAGGATCTCGACATTGTTCGCCTCGACCCACGAGACCTCGGAGATCTCGAATCGCTCGCGGGCCGCGCGGAACGCCTCGAAAAAGAGGAGGGCGCTGAGCCCCTTGTCGCGGTAAGCGGGCTCGACCCCGAGCACCGCCAATCGCTGGCCCTTGATCTTCTGGAACTGAAGGCGCAAAGCCATCTCAAGGAACCGCAGCAGTCCCTTGCGACCACGGGCCGCGTGAAAAACCTCGTTCACGTTGGGGAGGGCGAGCGTGTAACCTACCTCACGACCATCGGCGCAGATGAAGAGGATAATGTTCGGGTCGGCGATGGCCTTCAGGTCATCGGCGGCATGAAGCAGATCCTCCAGCGCAATCGGGTAAAAACCCCAATTCCGGTCGAGCGTCTGGTTGTAAAGGCGATGGATCACCTCCAGGTCGCGCTTCAGGTTCTTCATGTCGATGGGACGGATCGTGACCGAGTTCCTGCGCTTGAGACGGTCGACGATGCGGTTCACCCGTTCGGGCGTGGGCCGTTGAAGGGGAATGTCCCAGGCGTAGAGGGTGCGGACCTGTTCCAGTCCGGCGGACTTGTAGATCCCCCCGTAGTAGGAGGGGTTCCACGGCATCGAGACGAAACTCGCCCTGTCGTTGCCCTCGGTGAGGACACCGCAGTCGTCGTTGATCGAGGGGTTATAGGGCCCCCTCATCGAAGTAAGTCCCTTGTCCCGGAGGATCGAGGCTGCCGCCTCCAGGAGGGCCTTCGCCACGGAGGGATCATCGATGAAATCGCAGAAGCCGAAGAAGCCCACCTGATCCTTGCTGTAGGCGTTGTGCGATCGGTTAACGATCGCGGCGATGCGACCCACGGGCTTCCCGTCACGGTACGCGATGAGCGGCGTGATCTCGCCGTGCTTTTTAATGAAGACCGACTTCGGCCCGATCAGGCCGACAACGCTACCGGGAAACGGCGGCGTGAACGCCGGATCCGTTCCGTGCAGCAGCTCCGGAATCTGTTCGAACTTCCTCAGCTCCGCCGCGCTGCGGCAGGGCGAAATCAAACACGTTGCGGCGGCGTCCTGGTTCAGTGTAGGCGGGGTCATCGAATGTTCCGAGTTCCTTGGCGATCTTGGCGAAGATCTCCAGCACCTTGTCCAGATCCTCCTCGGTGTGGCTCGACATGAAGCTGGTACGGACGATCGCCTCGCCGTAGCGGACGGCTGGATAGATGGCGGGGGTGGCGAAGACACCCTCCTCGAAAAGGCGCTGGGCGAAAGCAAAGGCCTTGGCCTCGCTCCCGATGAGGATCGGCACGATGGGGGTCTGGGTGGAGCCGATCTTGAAGCCGATCGACTTGAATCCCTCGTGCATCTTGCGGGTGTTACGCCAGAGCATCGCGATGCGCTCGGGTTCCGCCCGCATGATCTCGAGAGCCTTGAGAACACCACCGACGACCGCCGGCGCGAGCGACGCGGTGAAGATGAAGCAGCGGGCCTTGTGCTTCAGGAATTCGATCATCTCGTTGGATCCGGCGATGAAACCACCCATCGATCCGAGCGACTTGGAGAAGGTTCCCATGACGATCGGGACATCCTTGTTCACCCCGAAGTGATGGACGACGCCGCGCCCCTCCGGTCCGACGACACCGAGCGAGTGGGCCTCGTCGACATACAGCACGGCGTCGTGCTCCTTGGCGACCTCCACCATGGGAGGCAGGTCGGCAATGTCGCCCGACATGCTGAAAACGCCGTCCATGATGATGAGGCGGCCGACCTCCTCAGGGAGTCGCTTGAGACGGTTGCGGAGCGCGTCGACGGAGTTGTGCCGGTAGGGAATCAGCTTTCCGGGGGCGACTTGGCATCCCTCGATGATGGAGGCGTGGTTCTCCTTGTCGCAGAGGATGACGTCGTCCGCCTCGGTCAGGGCGGCCGGGCCCCCTGATTGGCAACGAAGCCGGTGGAAAAGAGGAGAACGGCCTCGCGCTGTAGGAAATCGGCAAGGGCCTCCTCCAGTTGGTTATGAAGTGAAATCGTGCCGTTGAGCAAACGCGAACCGGTGCATCCGGCGCCAAACTTGCGGGTCGCCTCCACGGCAGCCTCGACCACCCGGGGGTCTTGGGCCAGACCGAGGTAGTTGTTCGACCCGATCATGATCTTTTCCTCGCCGTCGCAGACGACATGGTTGCCGTAGCTCTGCTCGATGCAGCGGAAATAGGGATAGAATCCCTGCGCCCGGGCGGCGTGGGAATCACTGTACTCCCGGCACTTCTTGAAAAGGTCTCTGGCCATGAAGGATAGGTCTTAAAAAATCGCAGGAATCGGGGTGCGTGTAAATGCTTTCATCACGGGAAGCTCCCCTGCGGAAATCTTTGCACGGGAAAGAAATCGGGGCGACAGGATTCGAACCTGCGACTTCTTGGTCCCAAACCAAGCGCTCTACCAAGCTGAGCTACGCCCCGGAAAAGGTGGCAAACCTAGACCCATCGCACTTGCGGTGCAAGAAGCGTCTCCGAAAACGGCGCTGTCCCGACTCAGATCGGCTCCACCGTCACCGCCGTCCCGTAGCAGAGCACCTCGGTGGCGGCCATGTTGGCCCCGAGGTCGGAGGCATCATAGCGGACGCCGACGATGGCGTTGGCCCCGAGTTCCGCCGCATGGGCGATCATCGACTCATAGGCATGCTGCCTCCCCTGCTCGCACATCTCCGTGTAGGCGCCGATGCGGCCGCCGATGATACTCTTGAGACCACCTAGGATCCCCTGCGCGATGGTCGGGGAGCGGACGATGATCCCTCGGACCAGCCCCCTGTGAGCGGTGATGCGGTGGCCGGAAATGTCAAAGGTGGTGGAGACGAGCATGGTGTTTGGGGATAGGGAATCGGCAATCGGTGATGGAGGTGTGTCAGGGGTATTCCGAAACTCTTTGTTCAGCCCTTCAGGGAAGCCATGTCGATCGAGAAGCGGTACTTCACATCGGAACGGATCATCCGCTCGTAGGCGTCGTTGATTTTCTGGATCGGGATGATCTCCACGTCGGCCGTGATGCCGTGCTTGCCGCAGAAATCGAGCATCTCCTGGGTCTC
>JACCDY011519556.1_pt1 | contig 19853 bp, 17 predicted proteins | sample 7446391 | NCBI WGS metagenome assembly JACCDY01 (sample SAMN15323451, study PRJNA562643) | freshwater metagenome | isolation source: river surface water | place: USA:Blue River Watershed | collected 2017-08-18
ACTGATGGTGATTATGATATGGTAAATCAATTTCATAAAAATAATATAGACTTTGCCACTAAAAACAATTCTTTTTTTAATTCATCAATATTTGTTGGTTATGATTTAACAAATAAGGATGTATCTAAAAAAGTTTTTGATATCGCATCATCAAATCAAAAATTTGTAAACATTAATTATGAAACTAACCTACATAATAATTTATATGTAAACAAAAATATGTATGTAAAAGAAAATGCATTTTTTAATTCAAATATATTTATTTCAAATTGTTTAGTTTTAGAATCTGAAGAAATTATGATTAATACTAATAAAAAATTTGGGGTTATATATGATTTTGAAAATAAATTTATAACACTAGGTTCATATAAAATTTTATTGTCAAATATTATTAACAAAGTTAAGACTAATATAACAAATAAATCTCCATCACTGAATTTTGTAACCAACCAAAAAAATTCATATTATTCACAAGCAATAATGTCAGTAAATAAAAGATTTATTATTGGAAGTGAAGATTTCCAATATATCAATTGTTTTTTATTGGTTTATATTATTAAAATAAATAATAAAATAATAACATGTAAACCTGTGCTAGATACTTTTATTATTATAAATAGTAATGATGAAGAAATTCAAATTAATGATGAAATGGAAGAATAAATTATAATAAGAATAATATGTGTAAAATCAATTAATTTTTTCTAATATAAATATTAAATAACGTTTGATGTATAATATTTATTATTGGGTTTTAAGTTTTGTTGTAGTCTCGGCCACATATTATTTAAAAAATTATATGCAGATAAAAGAAAAAGAATCGATACAAATTCCAAATTCTAAAACAAAGTTTTCTAGTTTAAAAAAAAAATTTAATATTAAATCATCAGAACTTTCAAAATTTAATAAAAATATTGAAACTGATAAAAAAACCATTAGCAAAACAATTAGCAAAATCATTAGTAAAACTATTAAAAGTACAAGTAAAAAAAATATAGACATAATTTCTTTACCCATCGACATAACCGATTCAAAATTATTAATAAATAATGTACCAGATTTTTTATTAAATGACATAAAGAATAAAATTAATCTACATGACAATGATTTGTTAAAAAAAATTGTATTATCATTTATTAATTGTAAAAGTTATTACAAAAAAATATTTGAATCAGATGGTGTTAATATAATAAGTAATATGGGTAAAATAGAAAATTTTTCAAATATATATAAAAACGAGTTAAATCTTAATAATAAATATAACAATTTTGAAATAGTGTTAAAATTATTTAACTATAAAGACCCCGATTTATATATTAAGATGAAGAAAAATAAATTAATAAAAATTTCAAAAACTGATAACTATAGTAAATTAGACTTGGTATTAAATAATTCTAAGATTTTTTTAATTGAAAACAAACAAAATTATTATATCGGATATGGAAACCATTTTTCTTTAGAAATTAAACCAGAACAAATAAAAAAAATATTTTTTAATAATTTAGATTTGTCTGATACAAAAATTAATAAAAATTTTGAATTATTTTCAAAGTATAAAATTATTACGTTTTTATACTGGACTGAAACTAAAATATAATTTGAACAAATATAATTTAATCAAATATAATTTAATTAATTACCTCAAATTTCTCAAAACATATTTCTGTATCAGACTCATATTCAATTTCAGACTCAGATTCATTTTCAGACTCCGTTTCTAGTTCTAAATCATTTTCCACAACAATTTTTTCTTTAATAAAAATATTGTTATTATTAATATTTGTGTCTGACTTTTTTTTCATAGGCAATATATTATCAAATTTGATTTCTTCATTTTGTTTTAAAGAATTACTAACACTTGCATGATTAGAACCCACAACAATTTCTTCTTCATCAGAATTCATCATTTTAATAGTGTAAATTTTATTATCAGAATCTAAAGGTTCACTAATTTCAGCTTGGACAATATCACTAGAGTCATTAATTTCTTTATTATTTTCAAGCCAATCCAAATAATGTATAGGTCCCTGATCTTCAAATTTAAATTTATTTTCAATTTCATCAGATTCATTATCATGAAGTAAATAATAAACATTAAGTGGTTCTTTTCTACCTAGACGTTGTGCACGGCCAACAATTTGTTCTTCCATTTCAGGTTTAAATCTGTGGAACATAACTAAATCAGTAGTCATTTGTAAGTTCATACCAGCACCAAAGAATTCTGCATTCAACATAAGAACACGTACCCTTTTTTCTTTAAAGTCTTCAATAAAATTTTTTACTACTGAAGCTTGACCTTTCAATATGTGGTATGGGATTTTAAGTTCTTCGAGTTTAGTTCTGATTTTGTTAAACGTCTCTGCAAAATTAGCAAAAACCATAAAACTACCATTAGGTTTGTTATCAATTAGATCAACTAGTACATCTAATTTATCCTTGAGTTCATATTTTTTATCTATTGGCTTTTTCTCCTCTGATTCATTATTATTTTCTTGAGAAATGATATGAATATCATTTTTGGTAATTCTCTGAGCACATTTGGGACATTTACTTGATTTAAGTTCACCAAGTGAAACAGCCAAACATTCAAAACAATAAAGACTTTTACAGCAATTTACAATAGAAGGATTAGAAATTTCACCCATACAAATAGGACAAATTTCTTCATTGTGTTCATCAATTTTCTTTTTGATATCACAAATTTTTTCTTCCAGTTTTTTAATTTGGTTTTGGATTAGAGTAATTTTCTTTTCGTGTTCTAATTGTGCAGTTTGGGGATAAAATTTCTTTTGTTCTGCTTCCAGTTCAATTATCTTATTACCAATAGTTTCTTTAATGTTTTTAGTAATTACTTGAAGAATATTTTCGTTGGTATCAACATTACAGTTAAGTTCTTTAATAGCCTGATCCGAATTACCAGCATTAATCATTTGAAGAATATGGGGAGGAACAATATCTTTAACAATACTTAATTCTACAGGACTAAGACATTTAATCTTAAGACGTTTAGGATGAGGTAAAATAATTGATTGTTCAATAAAATTTTCATCATTTTTAAAGATAAAATTGTGGTCAACACCCATTTCAGTACTACGTTTAAATAGATGTGCAATAAAATTTTTGTCAGAATGGAATAATCCTGTGGGAGTTCCAGTTATTAACCACATAAATTTAAATCCACATGACATATCATTAGGTAATTTAATTGTGTCCGCTTCATCAATGATTAAACGGTTAAATTGTACATTAGTACAAGCTTTATAAAATCTACGATACATTGTTTCTCCAATAAGAATAACATCATATTTATTTGCTTCATCAACTCTAATAATTTCACTTTCTCTTTTGACTTTTTGTCCATTAAAATTTTCAATAAATTCAACTTTGTCTTTCATTAAAATATCAATATCTGCATTTTTAGTTATTGTAAATACATTTAAATTTTTGGCATATTTTTCAAATGTTTCTGACCATTGAGGAATAAGTTTATGAGGTACTAAAACTAAATTAGTTTTAAGTTTTTCAAAATTAGGTTTAATTTTCATTGACCAAAATTGAGAACTTCCTACATCTATATCTCGTTCAACAATAGTTTTTTTAACACTTAGTAGTGTTACAATTGATAGAGTTTTACCAGAACCAACTTTATCAGCAACAACAGCAAAGTTAGTTTTAATCTCACCAGTTGAAAAAGGTATATCAATTATGTTTTTATTAATACGCGAGTTAGAGTTTTTAATAGTTATAATACCATCTTGTTCTACCTCAAGCATCTTTTGTACAATAGTCTTTTGATGCATCATTAAATCAATATTGATAGATTTCGGTTGTGAAATCTGTTTATCATTTTCAGTTAAAATATTAAAATTTTGCATTTGATTTATATTAACTTTTTATATAGTATATTATATAGTATACTATATGAAAATCAACTTTTTTACAAAATTAAGTAATTATTTTTTATAAAATTAAGTAATTATTTTTTTACATTTCTCATCCAATCAAGAAGTTTATATATTGCAATACAATCAATATAATTATATTCTACTATATTTATCATATTAAACACATATGAATTAGTGCCGGATTTATTTTTAAAATTTGTTATTGCATAAATATCTTTGGCAATAAAACTTGATAATAAACCATCATCTAATTCTGGCCATACTAGATCAATTTGTCTATGAGAATTTAAATTTTTTACAATATCTTTTAAACCAAAACTAAAACAATCTTTTATAATAATTGGTTCTTCTCCATACTTAAATACTTTTAATAAATCATACCACGGTAATTTGTATTTAAAATCTGTTAAATTATGTTCTTTTAATTTTTTATTAAATATAATTGGTTCAGCCTGAGACCAATGGATTAATCTGGTTTTATTATAAAAATCTTCTAAATTTATTTGTTTATCCTTAAAACTTAAAATAAAATCAGTAAATTTATTTAAAAGTTCTTTTTCAGATTTACAAATAATATATGAATCATGTGAACATTTATGTGTTTTATTAATTAATTGTTTGATAAGATCATGACCTGAAAATTCTATAATAAAACATTTAAATTCTTGAACAGAAGTTAATTTATTTTTATATACCACTCCAATCATATAAACTATTTGTGAATTTAAATTCTGAATAAAATCATTGTCTGAATTCTCATCATATATTTTTTCTTGGGAATATGTTTCAAAATCAACATAAAATTCATATTCAACATTATTTTGCCAATCTAAATAATTATTTTTTTTACTTACTATGTAATTAATATTATTTTGTTTATTTATAAATAACATCTTATCAACAATATCATATTTATTACTTTTATTATTAATTCCTAAAAGTTCAGGTGTTAATTTTTCATCAGAATACTGTTTTATTCCATTATCCCATGCTATTTTTCTATTTTTAATTCCACAATTCCATAATAATGTTATTTCCTTATTTTCATATGCAACATTTTTCTTCATTTTTTTATAATTTTTATCATAATGATTTTTCATATTTGGATATAAATTATCATTATCAATTGGTGCCAAATGCATTTGTTTCCAATCACTAATTAATTTTATTTTCCAATCTAATGCTTCTGATACTTGTTTATCAAAATTAATTCCATTTTCTTTTTCATACTTATAATCAATAATACCAAGTTTTCCAAATGGATTTGGAATGTTTATTTTATTTTTATTATTAATATATTGATACCTTTTGCCTAAAATAAATCCAATAGTAGTATTAGTTTTTAACATATCATTTAATGCTTGAACATATACATAAATTTGTGCTTTATAACCATCAAATAATAAACCAGATGAAACATTAGAACCACCATTAATTAAATTAATTGTTGAAGACTTGATATCAATAATATAATATGAATCATGTAAATAAGAAATATTTTCGGGACATTCTTCAATGTATTTTTTTATCCAATAACCAGAAACTATAATATCAGGATACCCATAAGTATTATTAGTTTTATTAATCAAAATAGCTCCAGTAATTATATCGTATTTTTTAGATTTTAATACTTGTAAAGTACTATTGTATTTTAAATAAAAATCATCTTCCTTAATTTCAATATACTTTGTATTTTCTTTATTTATATCCATTTTACTAATTATTTGTTGAACTATCATTTTTTCAAATATATGACCATTTTCTACAATATAATCAAATGATGTTTTTGGATTAAATTTTTTTTTTTCATGATTTAAATTAAAAGAACAAGTACATGATTGTTTACATTTATTACAATGTTTTACCTGCAAACTTTTATTATCAGTTGATTTTATATTATCAAAATCAGTTTCTGATATTTTTCTCTTTTTTAATTTAAATTCATCTGAAGTATCTATCATATAATCATTTTTTTTAACTATATCAAAATAATCAATAATTCCATCATTTCGTATATAATTTACTAAACTAGTTGCACTATGTAAATTGTCTTTATCAATTTTTAATTTGTTTCTCGTTAACATAATATTTGATTATAAACTATATATAATCAAATAATTAAATTATTTTTCTTAAATTTTTTATTAAATTTTTATTTTAGCACCTCATACATTTAATCATCTTCCTCTTCATCATCTTCTACTTCTGCTTCTGCTTCGATTTCTACACCTTCTCCGTCCTCTTCAACTTCAATATTTTTTTCTTTATCTTCATCAATACTGTCTAGTTTAAGTTCAACTTTAGATTTGACATCTTCTGAAAAAATAAATCCTGATGAACTCTTAAGTACATTGATATTTAATGTTCTTCTTTTTGAATATTTAACCATTCTTACGGATAAATCAACCATCTCATATTGTAATGTTAAAATTATATAACAAATTAGATTAGAAGAATCTGGTGAGATCATTAATTTTGATCCATATTTTGATTCAAGATTGTCTAAAACTTTTTTAATATTAAAGAATATTGAATCACTAAATCTAAGTTTTGAATTAAATGTTTTAATATATTTTAACATAAATGAATATTTGGTACCATCATTAATTACTGTATTTAAAATTAATGGAGTTATCTTGTATAGTCCATCAGTTTCATTTTTAACTACATGCTTAAGGCAATCAGATAACAGTTCTTCAAGTACCATTACCAAAGTAATTACAAGTCCCTTGCTATAATTACTCATTTTAAAATCTGAACAATTAATCTCATTAAGGTAAGATTTTATTTTTTTCTTAAGTTGTGCATTGGACACGTATTCCGACATATTTAAACCTGATGTAATTTGACTCATTCTATAATTAATAATATATCTATATATTTAAGCATATTTATTTAAATATTCAATTATTTGTATAATAAACTGTATAATAAATTGTATAATAAATTGTATATAATTTTACAATATATTAGATAAAAATTTATTTTAGATTATCATTATATTTGATTTAGTTATTAAGGAAAGGTTTAACACTAGCTGCTTCATAAGCAGTAATTTCTTTATTGATTTCACCGATAGTTAAATCTAAGACAGCATTGTAAGCCTTTGAGTAATTAGTGGTTAATTGGCTCCATTGGAAAGTTAAAGGAATAGTGGTGCATACATCACCCTTTTTAGTGGAATATTTAACTTTGATTAAATAAGTTCTGTTATCGGAAATAACATCATCATCATTCTTTACTTTGCATTCTTTAACTTTAATTACTTTGTAAGCTTCGTTCTTTCTTAATACACAGAATAAGGTGTCAATGAAGCTTTCTAACCAAGCAATATTTTGTTCAACAGTATATTTTTGGGTATCTCTTTGTAAAACGTTAGGTTGAACAGCAATTAATTTATTCTTGATAAAGTTTAACATAACAAGGATATCAGAAATAGCTAAAAGTTCTTCTTTTGAGCAAGAATATTTCTTAACTAATTTAGCACATTTCTTTGAACTGATTGATTCGCAAGTACTGGTAGATGAAGTACTGGTAGAGGTTGATGATGAATCAGTTGATTCAGAAGTAGATGAAGTAGAAGTCTTATCAGAATAAGTTACTTCAGTAGTTGAGCATGAGCTTGAATCAGATGAACTAGAGCAAGGGCATGATGAGCTTGATGAGCATAATGAACTTGATGAACATAATGAGCTTGAGCATAATGAGCTTGAACCACAGCTTGAACTAGGGCATAAAGTAGAACTTGATGATGAACTAGAACTGGATGATGAACTAGAACTTGATGAGCTTGATGAACTGCAAGCACTTAATCCAGTTACTGACATTAATGAACATGAATCGCTTGTTTCACAACTATAATTTTTCTTTTGCATTGTATATATATAATGTACTAATATTTTTTTTTATTGTGTGATAAAAAAATTATAATTATATATAATTTATTGAACGCAAAAATTATTAAAATTATTATATATATTTTTTTCTCATAATAAATAAAAGTTTATTGATTTATCGAAATTAATTCTTTTTCAACATCATTTAATGAATCTAAATCATTATTAATTTTAGATTTAATTGTTTTATTGTGAGTTTCTTTTTCATTATTAGTACCATATGATACATCATCATTAATCATACTCATATTATTCATCATCATATCCATAGGTTGAACATTCATTCTGGTCATATCCATTTGGTCCATACTTAATTTATCCAATTCATCAAAGCTTAATGCATTATCATCTTCCAAAATATTAACTTTATTTCTTTTGTCTTTAATTATTAAATCCATATCTTTAGAGTCTGGTATTTGCATACTATCTTGTTGTATAATTCCTCTGCGAACTGTTCTTGGATTAGGTTTATTTATTAAATTATTTGAGTCTACAACATTTAATTTTTTATTACAAACTAAATCTCTAGATGGTTTAACGGTATCAACAACACAAGGTCTTGAACCAGTTAAATAATCACACTTGACTTTTAAAGTATTGTAATTAACTGGACCATAACCCATAAAATGTTCTCGTCTGTACATATCCCAAATATATAAACCAATAAGTACTATTAATAATACAATTATTATTGTATCTCTATTCATATTTATATAATACTAAATAATAAAAAAATAATTTATAAACTTTTTTATAAATTATTATGATAAATTTTATAAAATAAGTATTAGAATTATATAAAAATATTTATAGGAATTTCAGAAATAAAATTTATATTAAATTAATATTAAATTAATCATCGTTCTTTTGATCTTTGGATTTTCTTCCTCTGGGTTTAATTTCTTGTTCTTCTTCCCAAGGGTCGTTTTCTTCATTTTTGTTTTCACGTGGACTTCCAAATCCGTATCCACGACCACCTCCACCTCTTCCCATCATACCACGACCTCGTCCAGCCATTGGATGACCACGACCACCACCAAATCTAGGACCATTCTTTTCATGTAGAGCTTCATGACCACGCCCTAGTCCTAGCCCAAACCTTGGCTTGGATTCTTCATCAGAATCTTCCTTTTTAGAGTTTTCAAATCGAGCAAATCGATTGGGTCTTTCGTTCTTCTCAAATCTAGCGGAATCACCAAATCTAGCGGAATCACCAAATCTATCTGGTCTGTTAAAACGATTTTCACCTCTATCAGTTCTTTCATTTCTATCATTGCGATCGGGACCATAATGGAAATTTCTTCTTGGTTCACCAATAGGATTAATTAGAGTACGATGAATATGAAGAGCATCTCTTGAAAGTGGATTTCCACTCTTTTTAAGTCTGATAAACAGGATACATGCTAATTCATCATTAGTGATTTTACTAAACATTTTTTCATCCATTTTAATAAATTTGTCTTCGTCAATATGATCAGGACGTTTTTTAAATCTATCATCTTTACCATTTTGTTCCTCTTCATCTTCCTCAATTTCAATTTTATCTTTAGGATTTTTCTCTTTGGGAGTTGACTTTACAATATTTTTTTTTACACTAAAATGTTTTATATTTTTAGATTTGGAATCTACAGACTTTTCAGATTTTTCAGATTCCGATTCAGATTTTTCATCTTCTGATTCAGATTTTTGAGATTCAGAATCATTTTCTTTAGGATTAATTTCTTCATCTCCAGATTCATCCTTAATATCATTATTAATGTTAATATGTTCATCATCAGATTCTGATTTTTCAGCTTCTGATTCAGATTCACTGTCTGATTTTACAGGTTTTTTAGAAACTTTAGAACTTTTAGAAGTTTTAGTTGTTGTTTCCTCTGATTTAGATTTTTTAGTCTTTTCAACATCTTTGGTTGTAGATTTAACTTTAGGAGGCATTGTAATTTATTTATATGATTTTTTTTATATATAAATTGATATTTTGAGTATATTTCAATTTTTTATAAAAATTATATATACTATTTATATAATATATAATGTTCACTAATAAACATATAGTTCTATTTATATTAATAATAATAATAGTAGTGTTCATATACAATTACGATGTATATGTAATTAAAAAGAATGAACCATTATGCAAACCAATTTATGTTGTAAAACGTGAATTAACTCCTGAACTAAGAGCTAAACTTAATAAATCAGAAAAGATAGTATTTCATGAAACTATAGATAATATTGCTAGTAATGATTTATATGAAGGATTTGCTAATACTGATTTAAAAGTTCCAGATAAATCTATTTGTAAATTTGTTATAACTGAGTTAAAGGATCCTGAAAAAATAAGAGTAATGGATAGTGTATTAAATATTATTGCATATATACCAACTCCTTTTGAAGAAAAGGATTTAAAAGAAATTATCAGTCATTATGCTAAATTATATGAAAAATCAGATAATATTGAACATTTTTATTCAAAATCAGAAAGTCAAGTAACAAATAAAAATGATAATCTTTTATCTTGTAAATTTGCTCAATTAATTATTTTCTTAATTGCTAGATGTGATATTCAATCTAATGTATTATCAAAAGACAATACTATTAAAATTCAAGATGAAATATCAGAAGAGTCTACTAAACAAGAAATTCCTCAAAAAATTTTAGAATTAGTTGAAAAAAAAATAAGAAAAAAATTAAAAAAAATAAATAAAAATGCTGAACAAAATCAATCTGAAATATCCAAACCAGAATTTAATTATTCTAATGACTTTAATGTAGAACAAATTAAAACTTTGGGTGGAACTAATTTAAACGATGGACCATCATCGTATGAATTATCAGATTCTGTAGATAGAGTATCACAATCTACTAGAATTGGACCTTATCATCATAAAGAATTAATTTATAATGATAATAAACAAAATGCTGGATTTTATCAATCCAATTTTAAAGATCAAATGGATAACTATGTAGACAGATCTAAAGATTATCTTAATACTGAAACCTGTGCTTCAGATAATTATAATGGACAATTCCAAACCTATAATATTTTTTAAACATTTTTAACTTTTTATTTTTATTTGAAAATAAAATCACCTATATTAAAATTACCCCCATATTGTTCTTGTTTTTCATTAGCATAAATTAATGTACCTATCAATGTAATTCCAAATATTGAAACTAGTAAATATTTTTGTGTATTCATATATGTATTAATTAAATTACTTTTTGTATTAAGATCTACAACTTGGTCTTTTAATAAAACATTATATTCAGATACATATTTATTTTCAAATAAAAAGTATATTGTAAGTAATATTAATATACCAATATTCCATGTTAAATCTAATTTTGTTGTCATTATGAACCAAACGTATACTAACAAACTCATTATTAAAACATTAAAATGTTGGTTAGAAGTTATTTGAACTGAAAAAGGATTACCAAAGCAAAACATTAATGTAACAATTAAAATTATTAAAATAATATGTTGAGCATATTTATTTTCCTGAATAGCCTTTTTTAATCCATTTGAAAATAAATCAGAACAATAACTACTCGCAATTATTATATAAGTTAAAAGCAATATTTTTCCAATTGAAAAATTAATATCCATATTTTTATATATATTCGTTTTATATAAAAATATATTGAAAAATTATAATTTTACCATGGATTCTATAGTATACTTACTTTTCCATCCGATTTCCTGATTAATTAAATTTACATCCGCATATACTTGTTCAATATCTCCATTTCTTCGATTCCCAAATACATAATTTATTTTAACATTATTAACTGATTCATATGTATTAATTAATTCTAATACCGTGGTACCAGTACCAGTTCCTACATTATACACTTTACAAATTTGACTAATTTGATTAGTCAAAATATTTTTTCTAGTTATATCAGTTAAATCAGATAAATATTTTAAACAAGAAATATGTGAATCTGCTAGATCCATCACATGAATAAAATCTCTTATACAAGTACCATCTCTTGTCTCATAATCTGATCCAAATATTGTTAATTTTTCTAATTGACCTGTATGAACCATTACAATATAAGGAAATAAGTTATTTGGTATTCCAGTTGGTTCTTCTTTAAAATTAATATTTAAATGTCCAATTGGATTAAAATAACGTAAAATAATAATTTTGAATTTAGGTTCAGATATATATAAATCTCTCAAAATCTCTTCTTGATAATATTTTGTTTTTCCATAAGGATTTGTAATTCCAGTTCCAATTATATTAGTTTCTTTTATTGGACTAGGATTTATGTTTCCATATACAGTAGCAGACGAACTAAATATTAAATTAAACACATTATGTTGGCTCATACATTTAATTAAGTTTAATGTACTAACAATATTATTTGAATAATATAATTCAGGATTTAAAATAGAATCTCCAACAGATTTAAATCCTGCCAAATGAATAACCCCATTAATTAAATTATTTTTAAAAATATTATTAAGGTTTTCATATTCTAACATATCCACATTATAAAATGATAAATTATTAGAATTAGATTTATTTGTTAAACTTGATTTTATTATATCTAGTTTTTTTACTGAACAATTTGATAAATTATCAATAATTATTACAGAATAATCTTGTTCTAATAATTGATATACAATATGTGAACCAATATACCCTAATCCACCGGTTACTAAAATAGACATTTTTAATATATTAAATTATATATTAAAATTAATTATCTTGATAAACAAATTAATTTATTATTTGATATTAGATAACAATCTTCATATTGAACAAATTTAACTTTTGGATTTGATTTATAATCAAGTGCCCAGTGCGCAATTATAATTTTTTTTTCTATCATTTTATCGATAATTTTACTAGAATATTTTTTATGTTCAAAATATTCATATACTAAACTTTTTGTATTTTTTTTTATTTGATTATATATATCTAATTCTTCTTTATTCATTTCTATACCATCTATTAAATTATTTAGTTCATAATGTGTTATTGGTATTGATATATTTTGAATTAATTCACCTAAACTTTTTTTTTCTGGAATATAAATTTCAAGTGCAAACATTTCTCCATTAGAAATAATTGCTTTTGAATCAATAAATTGTTTAGCTGATTCGGGTAGCAAGTTTAATGGTTGATTTAATATCAAATGTTTACCATGTACTTTTCCTAATTCAATTGTATGTCCACCAAGTATACCAACAGAACTATATCCTTTAGTTGTAATTAATAAATTAGTTAGTACAGATATTTTTTGTATTAGTATATGACCATGTATATCTAATTCTTTTTGAATATATTGTTCTATTGATTTTATTATCTCTCCGGAATCAATAATTACTTTTGAATCTGATTCTTTATAAATAAAAGTTCTTGCACTGTCTATAATATTACCAGCCTCTTCTAATCCAACATCTATTTTAATATAATCTCCTAAATTTAATTTTTTAACATTAGATTCATGATATGAATCATGTGCAACAATATTATTAATTGATATTCCTATTGGAAACGCTTTGTTGAGATTATTTGAATCAATATAATTGGTAATATTTTCATAAATTTCTTTGTCAGTTTTCCATTTATTTATATTTAATTTTATCATTAACATTATATTTTTATGATGTGAACCTAATTTTTCTAACACGACTAAATCAAACATTGTTGTAATAATATTTATATTTATTATTTAAAACTTATATCAATATTTTTTTTGATACCAAAACCACCACCCGCATTTTGATTTGGTCTAAAATTTCCATTTGGTTGTCTAAAATTAGTTCCTTGTGTCATGTTGTTGTGTGTTATATTGTTATTTTGTATAATATTATGATAATTTTGTGTTGGACCCGAACTAAAAGAAACATCTATATTTCTACCCATTCCACTATTTTTTGCATTTGCATAATTATCAATTATAGAGCTTAAATCAAAATCTCTTGGAATATCAGGATTTCTTTGAATAATTGATTTATTTTGTGAAATTGGACCAATAGATACATCTATATTTTGTACCGGTCTATAATTTTGTTGTACTTGTTGAATTGGTTCTACTTGTACTGGTTCAATTTGCTGACCTCTTCTTGATTGTTGTTGAACCTGTTGATGTTGTTGAACGTATTGATATTGCTGGTTTTGATCATGTTGTTGTACATTTTGATATTGTTGAACAGGTTGTGATTGTTGTGTTCTCTTATTTGGTTGATATTGTTGATTATTAACTTGGGTATATTGAGTCTGTTGAGCCTGTTGGGTCTGTTGGTTTTGATAAACTTTTTGAATATCTTGAATTTGTTGGTTATGTTGGATTTGTTGATAATTATGTGAAGTAACTTGTTGAACTGGTAAACCAGATTGTATATTATTATTTAAAATTGGTTGTTGATTATATAAGTTAGAAGCATTATTATTTTGAAATGGATTATTATAATTTTTATTTTTATTTTCTGGTAACTCTTGTCTTATTGTAAAATTTTCATTATAATTAGAAACATTATTATATGAAGGATTTAAAGTTTGGGGTGGAATACCGCTGTAATCAATATTATTTTGATGATTTTGATGATATTGATTATTCTGTACACCATTGGCAAAAGAGTTAAATTGTCCATTATCTTGTTCCATTTTATATTTTAATAAAACTTTTAATGCTAATTTTTTATTAATTGCACTTTGTTGAGACATTTGATCATAATAACTTAAAAAATCATGTTTAGACATATTTTCGAATACTTGATGTCCTAAGCCTACAACATTTAATGATAATTCTACTGATGTTTTTTCCATATTGATATTACTAGAATTAATTGTATTAGTATTATATTGATATTCATTTTGTAAAATTGGTACATTTAAATTATTTGATGTAACATTACTACCAACATTTTTAATATTTCTTATTGAGTTATTGTGAATCGACATTTATATTTTTTTTAATATATATATTTTTATATATATTAAAAAAATTGAATTTTTACATTTATTAATAATCAATTAATGATCAATTAATAAATAACTATGAGCATAGTATATATTCCTTTTGGAAATGATTGTGCTGTTGCATATCAATTAGAAAAATTTAATAAAAGAAATATTAGTTTACCTTTTGATTGGATTAAATGTGATCTAAAAGGTTTAATCAAGTGTATTAATGATGGGTTTGCTTATTTTATGGATGAATCATGTTTTACAATGAAAAATACTTCTACATCATATAAAATTATTCAGGATAATTATTCAGATGGAAAATTAACTGACAGTATTAGAATGGTTAATAATAAATACGGATTTCACCACTTACATGATTTTAAACTAAACACAACAGTTGGAATAACTCAAAATTTAGAATATGGATTTAAAAAATTTAAAGAAAAATATGCTAGGAGAATTAGTAGATTTAATGAATTAATGCTAGATAGTTTAGTCCATAAGGTTATTATACATATCGGACCTGATAAAGATTCTAAATTATTAGAAGAGTTGACTCAAGTGTTTGATTCTAAATCATATTCAAATTATCAAATTATATTTATCAGATACAGTGAATTCGAAAAATTAAACACAACCAGTTGGACAAGAGATGAATATGATTGGGCTAGTATTTTTATTTATTAAACCTTTTTCGGAGAATATTCAACGAAAAAGGTGTAATAAAATTTCATAAAAAAATGAAACCAATATATAATATATTCAATTTATATATATAAAATTATCTAATTAATGCCACCACGTAAAGCAACCAAAAATGTTAAACCAAAAATTATAGTTGAATCTGATAGCGATGATGAAGTGGTTCAACCTGTTCAACCAGCTCAACCAGTTCAAGCAATCCAAGAAGTTAAAATCAAAAAAAAACAACTTAAAACTGTTAAAGAGGTTCAACCTAATATAATTATTGAATCTGATAGTGAAGATGAAAAATCAAACACAAAAAATATAAAAAATTTAAATGATTTTGAAAATTATGAATTTGATGCTGATACATTTTTTGATTACAGAAATTCTATTGATAATTCATTAAAAGACTATGATATTAATTTAATAAGTGCACTCGAAAAAAAGATAGAAAAAATTTCTTCAACTATTCAAGCTAAAAAATTAAATATTGAAAATAGTATTAATAATCTTAGTAAAGAAAATGATAAATTATTATATATTGAGGAAGCTATAATGGATCTAGTTACAAATATAAATAATAATAAGGAAAAAATTAAAAAAGAAGAAGAAAAACTTCAAGAACAACAAACCAAAGCTATACTTCAAACAGTTCAACCCGTTGTTCAACTTATTCCAAATAATAAGCATTTTACCACAATAAAGGATCTTGCTTATGCGTTGACAAACGAACATCAACAATCTATCCTTTGGAGAATAAATAATGATTCAGAGGGTTCCAAAGTGTATTTACAAAATTTTGTACCAAATGTGGACAAAAAGAAGAAGACACTTTTAGGCACAATTAATATTTTAGGCAATTACAATAGGTCCAAAGGTATTAGAGAAGCATATGATGTTAAGGTATTTAAAGATGATCCTAAAGGAAGTTTCTGGTGTTCATGTGCAGATCACAAATTTAATTCCGGAAAAAAGAATATTGTATGTAAACATATATGTTTTATTGTATGTAAAGTACTTAAAATTACACAAACATATTTCTTTGAACCTGTTGTTAAAACCCTATCTAATGAGCATCTTGAACAACTATTAGCTAAATTTTCTGATAATTCAGATATGTGGAAAGATAAACAATATGTACGAAAATCTGATTTTATTACTATTGATGATTTTAAAATTTTTCCAAAACCTATTTGTGATACCTGTACATTCTGTTATGATGAAATGACTGATGCAGATAAAGATACCGCATGTGCTTGTCCTGTATGTAAACACTGTTTCCATGAAGAATGTATGGGAGTTTGGCTAGAAGCCCAAGATAAATGTTCTTATTGTTCTAACAATTTCTGGACCTATTATAAAAGAATTAAAGCAGGTGAAACAAAAATTAATGTTTCTGCAAATAAATTATAAAATTTATTAGTTTTTTTATAAAAAAATTTTTTTATTTATTAATTATTTTTTATAATAAGAATTTGATTGTGAAAGAATATTATCTAGTGTATCATCTTCTTTTGGTACATATAAATTATTCAAAGGTCTAAATTCATTTGCAAAATTACTATGTCTTTTGATTGGAGAAATATTCATTTGAGATTTCTTTTTTGATTCAATTAAAATATTAACAGCATAAGATTCTGGAATGGTATTAGGAAAACGTTTTAAATCTTCAATTTTCATAGAATTATACTGAGCTTGTGAAATTTTTAAAGTATGTAAAGCAAGTTTAAAAGCTTCTATTTCTACATTTACCATATTGATTAAACTAGGATCTGGATTAAAGTTTGGAAAAGGATTTATTGGTCCAGCTATTCCAGTTGGTAATATTGATTTCGAATTAGATGGTGATAAAATTCTTGGACCACAAACACATGGTTCTCCATATTCAGAACCACATGAACAAAAATTATTTAAATTTAGATTTTCATTTGATTTACGTAATCTTCTTGAATTAGATCTTGGAGACCCATTTGTAAATCCATTTTGATTAAAAGTTTGTGATGTGTTAATATATGGCAACATTATATAATTATATTTATTATTATAATCTTTTTATCAAATTTTTTTTATTAGATATTATGTAAATCATTATTATAAGAAAAGTATATTCTTATAGTAAATAATATTTAATTATCTTCTGATTCATTATCAGAAGTTATATCATCATTAAAAAGGTCAATCAATTTGATTTCGTCGACCAGACCATTAGCTGCGCATTCATCAGCATCCCAAATTAAATCATGTTTCAGAATCTTGGGAATTTTTTTCTTGGTAATAGAAGTATGAGTTTCATAAATATCCATAATTTTTTCCATTAGTTTTTTGGAATTATCAAATTCATCTTTTAATTGTTCAAAGTTTCCATGCATAAATGTTGATAGTTGATGAATCAACATGTAGGAACTTGGCGTAATAAATCTTTTGGTTCCAGCAATTGAAATAAATGTAGCAGCGCTTGCAGCTAGTCCTTCAACTACTGTATAAACAGGAATATGTTCACGATATTCCATAATATAATCATAAAGTGAAAGACCAGCATAAACATCTCCACCTGGTGAATAAATATGAAGATAAAGTGGTTTAGGATTAATTTGTACACAAGTATGAGTTTTTCGAATATGATTAAATTTCATTGCATAAGATCTCATTAATTTTTTTACTGTGTCAACTGAATCTTCATCAACCCCAGTGTGGAAATAAAGATGGTTTTCTTTAATATAAATTTTTTCATCTTCACCACCAAATAGTCCAGGTAGCATTAAAGGATTGGATTCACCATCTTCCTCGTCTTCATCATCAGCACGACGTTTACGTTTTTTGGGTTTATTTTCAGGTTTATCTTGTTCCTTATTAATAAATTTTGGCACTGATTGTCCGAAAAATACTTTTGCATTTGTTGTAGTTCTGTTTTTTAAATCCATTAATTATAAGTTTTATAATAATTATATATTTAAATATATTATAATTATTAGTAAAAAATTAACAACTTAATTTAGCAACCACATAATAATTTCCATCTGATGTAGGATTAATTTTTATCTTACCAGTAGAATTTAAAAATTTACCAGTTCCTGAAACAATTGGAGCTTCGATAACAACATTAGGTGTATATACATAATTTTGATCAGCTCTAATAAAACTGTATTGCCAGTTAAATGAACCATAACCATTCAAATAGTAAGTACTTTGTACAGTAAAAGAAAATTTATTAACAGCTAATTGTTGTACATTTACATTTGAAACAAAATTTCCAACCTCTAAACCATATTTACTAAATAATGGTGATTTTACAAAAATAGTTTTGATTAAATTATTGGTAGCAACATTTACAATTTGTGATGTTTGAGTAATTGTTGATTGATTGTAAGTTAATTTAACAGATTTCATATATTAATTTAGTTTATACTAAATATATAAACTGGATGGGGTTTCATGTTTATTTTTAAAATAGTCGCCTTTTAACTTTAAAAATTTATTAATAGATTCTCCAATATCTTTTATAATTAATTTTTTCTTTTCTTCAATAGGTAATAAAAATACTCTTTTATTATGTACAATTTTTAAATTAAGAAATAATGTTTCCATATCTCCACCTTGATTTTCAAAGTATTTAAAATTTGTTTTAATTTCTTTGTTTAATTGTTCTTGATTAAATTCCAAATCCCAATATCCATATTCTTTTATCTTTTTCATAAAAATTAAAGCCAATTCTTCAGCTTTGTATGCGGATATATCAAATCTAAATGGAAATCTTCTTCTTAATCCTTCATTATAATTAAAAAAAGAATTGTCTAGAGCATTTTTGTATCCAGCAATTATACAAATAAATTCTGATTTATCTTCTGAAAGTGCTTGATTTAATGTATCTAAACATTCTTTTGAAAATGAATCTCTACCTTCTGGATTACCAAGTGAATAGGCTTCATCGATAAGTAAGATTCCTCCTTTTGCTTCGTTAATTTTATTTTGGGTTTGAACAGCAGTATGTCCAAGATATTTACCAATTAAATCAGAACGTTTGGCTTTAACAATATGACCTTTTTTTAATACACCTAATTTTGTATAAATCTTGGCTATAATTTCTATAAAAGTTGTTTTACCACATCCTGGACTTCCGGTTACAACCGCATGCAACATATCTGAATGTAAACCTTTATCTGAATTTTTCATCAACAATAAATATATTATCATATTAACAATTTCTTCCTTGATATTAGATAGCCCAATCATTGTTTCCAATTCTATTAAATTAGGAGTAATATTATACAATATTTTTAAATCAATACCATTATAATCTTTTCTCATTCTACAATGATAATATGAACCTAATTTTATTAAATCACCAATAGTTTCTATTTTTTCTAATGGAATTTTATTAGACTCATACCATTTTGTATTATATTTTTTATGATCACAATTTAATTTATTTTCAC
>JACCDY010615911.1_pt1 | contig 19837 bp, 15 predicted proteins | sample 7446391 | NCBI WGS metagenome assembly JACCDY01 (sample SAMN15323451, study PRJNA562643) | freshwater metagenome | isolation source: river surface water | place: USA:Blue River Watershed | collected 2017-08-18
CGCCTGGCCACGCTCGACGCCGGCAAATCGCTCGCCGAGCAGCTCGCTCCGGCATTCACCCGCGCCACGGCTCCGATCTGGATGGACACCTCGACCGGCGAAGAGTGTCGCGAAATCACCGCAGCACTGGGCGGCTCCGAAGAAGTCTGCCGCCGCTCCGGATCGATCGCCATCGAACGCTTCACCGGCCCGCAGATCCGCCGCTTCTCGAAACTCGATGCCGACGGCTACGGCCGCACCGCACGCATTCACCTGGTCAGCTCGTTCATCGCCTCGATTCTCGCCGGCAAATCGGTGTCGATCGACTTCGGTGACGGCGCCGGCATGAACTTGCTCAACCTGGCCAGCGGCGAATGGGATGCATCCCTGCTCGACGCCACCGCACCAGGCCTCGGTTCCAAACTCACCCACCCCGCCGCCGCCACCACGGTGCAGGGCAAGTTGTCGTCCTACTTCGTTACCAAATACGGATTCTCGCCCGCCTGCCGCTGCGCACTGTTCACCGGCGACAACCCGGCTTCGCTGGTCGGCATGGGCGCCACCGCTCCCGGCAACATCGTCATCTCCCTGGGCACCAGCGACACCTTCTTCGCCGCCATGCCAGGACCCAAGACCGACCCCAACGGCTACGGCCACGTCTTCGGCAACCCGATGGGCGGCTTCATGTCCCTGATCTGTTTCCGCAACGGTTCGCTCGCCCGCGAAGCACTGCGCGACGCCCACGGCCTCGACTGGTCGGCCTTCGACCAATCCTCGCTCGCCGCTACCGCGGATGCCGCCGGGCAAAACCTGATGCTGCCGTTCTACGGCCCCGAAATCACCCCGCGCCACGACTTCACCGGCCCCGTGCTCAAGGGCTCCGCAGCCTTCGAAGCCGGTGATGCCACCCTCCAGGTCCGCGCCCTGCTCGAAGGCCAGTTCCTCAACATGCGCCTCCACTCGGAGTGGATGGGCGTGAAGGCCGAACGGATCCGCCTGACCGGCGGTGCATCCAAAAACGACGGCATCGCCCAGCTCGTTGCCAACGTCTTCCAAGCACCGGTCGAACGCCTCGAGGTGTCGAACTCCGCCGCCCTCGGTGCCGCCCTCATCGCCGCCGCTGCCGCCGGCCACGACATCTGCAGCCTGCAAGCCACCTTCTGCCAAGCCAGCCCCGGCGGCAACCTGCAGCCGGATACGGCACTCGCATCGATCTACGAGGGCGCTATGCTCGAATTCAAGAAGCTGATCAGCCAAGTCCGCTCCTGATCAGGCGCCAAACCGATACTCAGCCACATTCCCACGATCCGTCCAACGGTTTGATGGCTACGTAAGACTGAAGCCAATCACAATACGGCTTCATCTGAAAAAAGACGCCTCAAACCCTGCGAAGACCTGCTGATGAAAACCAAGGCATGAGAATCAGCAGCAACAGAATGGCCGGCTCCAAGCTTGGCGAGATGATTCACGCCATCATCAACCGCGGCAGACGCAAAAAACATGAACTCATCATACTGGACGACATTTTTCCGCACCTCCTTTCTGCCTTCAGAATAGCCGAATACAATTCGCTGCTGCGGCACTTTGAAACTGCAGCCGTCTATTCCAATGCAATCTCCTTCTGTGCTCTGGGCGAAACAAGGACATACGACGAAGTCCACGCAGAATACGCGCACATCCATCCGGACACAGCGACCAGGGTCCACTACTTCAACGGGAAAAAGAAGGTTTCCGCAAAACTCTGCTACGTCACCTTCCTGCAGAATGCAGATCTATTCCTCAATTACATCACCAAGTGCAAACTGCCTTTCGTGCTGGAGTTATACCCGGGAGGTGGATTCCAACTCAATGTCGACAGCTCCAACCAAAAACTGCACCGAGTGCTGTCATCTCCACTACTGAGAAAAGTCATCGTTACGCAGAAAATCAGCCGCGACTACCTGCTCGGCATGAATGCATGCCGCCCCGAACTGGTTGAACTGGTTTATGGCGGGGTATTTCCCCTTGATCAACTGACAGCAACCAAGCAAACCGAGCGGCGATTCCCCGCAGGAAAGACATCATTCGATGTCTGTTTCGTGGCACACAAATACATGCCTCAGGGACGCGACAAGGGTTATGATGTATTCATTGAAACCGCAAAAATCCTCGCCAAAAGCCATCCACAGAGCTTATTCCACGTGGTGGGCCCATACGGGCACGACGATGCCGACGTGTCAGAGCTCGGCGAACGGATCAGATTTTACGGCACACGCACCACTGATTTCTTCCCCGAATTCTACGGAATGATGGACATCATCTTGTCTCCTAACACACCGTTTCTTCTGATGCCGGGAGCCTTCGACGGATTTCCAACCGGCGCCTGCATTGAAGCCGCCTGCTGCGGAGTAGCCGTCTTCTGCACGGACGAACTGAAACTCAATCCGTTCATCGACGGCGAGGAACTCGTCGTCATACCGCGTGATCCCGTCAGGATCGCCGACATCATTGGTGATTACATCCAACATCCCGAACGCCTGCACCGGATCTCCCGACAAGGCCGCCAGCGATTCAATCAGACATTCTCATTGCGCAATCAGATGGAGCCACGCATCAAACTGCTAGAACAGTGCTTACAGGAAACGTGAACCGACGCATGAAAAACAAGCTGATCATCTGGGGCGCCGCAGGACATGCGCTGGTCGTGGCCGACATCCTCAAACTCGCGGACGAGCACACCATCGCAGGATTCATCGATGACATCAATCCAGTGCCCGCAGGAGCCAATATCCACGGACTCCCGGTCTATGGAGGCAGGGGCTGCCTGCCCAACCTGATGAAGGAGGGCGTCACTCAGGTGATTTTTGCATTTGGCGACTGCCAGGGACGCCTCCAGCTCGCAGAATGGGCGCGAACCATGAACTTGGCGATCGCCAAGGCGATCCATCCGCGCTCGATCGTCGCCGAAGATGTCACCATCGGCGACGGCACGGTGATCGCTGCAGGAGCCGTGGTGAATCCCGGAGCCATCATCGGCGAGAACGTGATCATCAACACCTGCGCCAGTGTGGATCATGAATGCGTGATCGGTGATGGCACACATGTGTGTCCTGGGGCCCACCTCGCCGGCAGGGTGCAGATCGGGCGGGCAACATGGATCGGCATCGGAGCCTGTGTCGTCGACCGCGTAAGAATCGGCGCAGGCTCCATGATTGGCGCAGGCTCCGTGGTGACCCGAGATATTCCCGACGGGGTGCTCGCATACGGAGCACCGGCAAAAATAATCAGGAAACTGTGACCCGATGCCAACAAGGAATCGCATTGACGACTTCGCTTATTTCACAGGAGCTCCCCTATTCAACGAGAGGCTTCATGTCGGACGCCCGAACATCGGGAACCGCGACGGTCTGATGGCCAGGATCAACGACATCCTCGATTCGCGCTGGTTCACAAACAACGGTCGCCAAGTTCAGGAATTCGAGCGTAAACTGGCCGATTATCTTGGGGTCAAACACTGCATCGCCATATGCAACGCCACCATCGCACTTGAAATCGTCATTCGAAGCCTGCAGCTCAAGGGAGAGGTCATCGTGCCGTCCTTCACATTTGTCGCCACCCCCCACTCACTGCAATGGCAGCAGATCAAGCCGGTATTTTGCGACATCGACCCAAGCACCCACAACATCGATCCTCAGCATGTCGAAAGCCTGATCAATTCGCTCACCACAGGCATCCTCGGCGTGCATGTCTGGGGACGACCATGCCCCATCGAACAACTCACGGATATCGCCCGAAGGCACGGACTCAAGTTGATCTTTGACGCCGCTCACGCATTCGGATGCTCATACCAAGGCCGGATGATCGGCAACTTCGGTGATGCCGAGGTGTTCAGCTTTCACGCCACGAAGTTTTTCAACACCTTCGAGGGCGGGGCAATCGCCACGAACAACGATGATCTCGCCGCCAACATCCGACTGATGAAGAACTTCGGTTTTTCCGGTTATGACCAGGTTGATTTTCTCGGCACCAACGGAAAAATGACCGAAGTGTCAGCCGCAATGGGCCTCTCCTCGCTCGAGTCTATCGATGAGTTGATGCAGGCGATCCGGAATAATTATCAACAATACCGCCGCGAATTGGCCGGCATCCCCGGAATACACATGGTCGAGTATTCCGAGGTCGACAGATGCAACCACCATTATGTGGTTCTTGAAATCGACGCAGAAACGACGGGGCTCGATCGCGACAGCCTGATCAGCTTGCTGCATGCCGAAAACATCTTCGCCCGACGGTATTTCCATCCCGGATGCCATCGCATGGAACCTTATCGCTCCACGGATCCCGATGCAGGCATAGCGCTTCCGCACACCGAACGCCTGACCAGTCGGGTTCTATCCCTGCCGACAGGCACAACGGTCAGCAGGGATGACATCTCTGCAATTTGCAAAATCATCCGCTTGGCCGTTGCCAACGGCCCCGAGTTGGGTGACCGGATGAAAAGGCACCCACGCCAATGAAACTGAGTGTTTCCATCATCACCTACAATCACGAGCAATACATCTCGCAAGCACTCGACAGCGTGCTGATGCAGGAGGTGGATTTCGAATACGAAATCGTCATTGGGGAGGACTGCTCCAGTGATGCAACCCGAAGCATTCTGGAATCCTACCGGCAACGATTCCCCGACAGGATCAAATTACTAAACCCGGGGCAGAACCAGGGGATGATCCGTAATTTCGCATCAACCATCAGTGTTTGCCGTGGCGACTTCATAGCCTTGCTTGAGGGCGACGACTACTGGACCTCACCTCACAAGCTTCAGAAGCAGGTCGATTACCTTGAGCGACATCCGGAATGCGTGGCCTGCTTTCATAACGTGCATCTTGTCCACGAGGGATCACCGGAAATGAACCGCTTGTTCCACATGCTTCCACCAAAGGAGCACCATTCCTTACGCGATGTGGTTTCAAGTCACTTCATTCCCACTTGTTCCACGGTATTCCGAAACCGCATGTTCAGGGGGTTCCCGGAATGGTACTACCAGATGCCTATGGGTGACTGGCCACTCCATGTCATGAATGCCGAACACGGGCTATATGGCTACCTTGACGAATCCCTCGCTGCTTACCGGATCCATGACCGGGGAGTTTGGTCAACTCGCCCACGAATTGAAGTGGTCAGCAAGACGATTGCCGCCGCTGACATCATCAATAAGCATCTTGGCTACAGCTTCAATCGCGAAATCAGTCGGGCCATCTGCATGTGGGAGGACGAGATCGCCCGCCTGCTGATTGATGACCACAGGATTCTATGCGGGCTGCGACACAGCCTGAGGGCGATCTGCAGATCACCACGATCCCACCGCTTTTACCTCAATGGGATCAAGTTGGCGCTAGTCAGCTGCGTGAAATGCATGCGGAAACGAACCCAGGGAACTTGAATCAGTTGAGCGCACTGATCACCGTAACAATTTTCTCAGAACGCAGACATTCTACAAAACTGTCGATTACGCCCGGTTTCAGCGGCCAATCACCGATTCGAAGGTCGCACCGACTCGGATTTCATCCACATCGGAGTCTTTCCCTCCTTCAATGACCAGGCGGCTCAGTTTGCTTTGATCGATATCGACGGGCTCGGTGAACATGCGGCCGGGTTTCTCCGGCAACTTCAAATCCTCCATCAAATGGTAAGGCAACAGCTGGTCGGGTTGCCCGTCCTTTCCCCAGATGATTTTACCCACGAAAAAGTAGGTGGTATTATTCATCACTCCTTTGACAAATAACATCTGCTTCTCGGTTCCATCATGAATGATGAAGGTGTTGGTGACACGTGAGTGGTGGAATCCAATGGCCTCTTTGCTGTCAGCCGACTGCAGCGACAGGCGCACGCCGGGGCCATTCCCATGGATGTGGTAGAGAAAGCTGATCCACATTGTGGCGCCATCTTCAAGAAGACCGGCCTTGGCAAGGCTGCCATCCAGATCAATGGCAAATCCTTTGCTCCATGCATTTCCCTGCGCACGATTGCCCAACACAGGAAGCGCGCCATGACTCAAGCCTCCGGCAATCACCTTAGGCAGATGCTTGGGGGCCTTATCCAAGGTCACATACTCACCCTTCGTGCCCGGAGCTCCTGATTTGCCGAGTATCCCCTGCGGCTCACCGGCGTCCGTAGGATAATTGAACGGCTCGTAGACCAGAGCACTGCCTGGATCTGCAGGACCCAGATCCACCGCAAATTCGGCAGGCGTCACCTTGCCAGTGGTCGGCTGGATGGCATAGACCACCTTGCCATTGGCTGGCGCCGTCTTGTCCTCAAAGCTGCGCACATCGGCAGCAAGCGCATCGGCAATCACATGGCCGTCGCGCGTGATGCGGAAGGCATCATACTTGCCACGCGCCTTCCAACTGAGCATCACGCCGTTGAGACTGCGATAGCCGGTGAGTGCGGTGGCCGAGGTGTCGCAGAAGGCGGTCAACTTCTGTTTGCCGGATGGCAGGTTGAGAATCACCTCGTAGCTGTTGGCACCGGGCAAGGCCGTGGTGTCGGTGAATGTGGTTTGAGTCGATGGAATCCCCGCATCGAGCGTTTTCCCGTCTCGCAGAACCTCCACGGCCGTGGGTTTTTCCGTGCCGAGTTGCCAGTTGAGAACGACGCCTTTTTCCGAACCATGAGCCACCAGCCGCGATGGCAGCTTCGGCTTGTCGAGTTTGGCCATTTCCGCTGCCATCGCGCGACCGATGTTCATGTAGCACAGCGCACTGCTGTTCCAGTGGTAGCCTATTTTATCGGAAGGAAGACCGTCCTCACCGAACTTGAAACCCATCTGCTCCGGCCCATACGGCTTGTCGGTATCCACTACCGCGACATTGCCGGCAAACTCAGGGTGCTTGTTGGCGTCCGCCATGGCCAGCTGTCCCTGCTTGATCGGGGTATCTCCCATGATGTTGCCACTGGTGGCGATCACCACCGTCAGACCGGGAATTCCAAGCCCATGCTCGGAACTGCGGATATCCCTGATGAATGCCGCCATGTTGCTTTCATAGTTCGCATCCAGACCACCGTATTGATCATTCCAACCCTGGTGCCAGCAGAGACCGGCAATCTCCATACCCTGACCCTTGTAACCAGGAAACAGGGTTTCGACGTTCTCAGTCACTTCACTGACCAGATCGAGAGTTCTCTGATAGAAGTAACCCGGATCAGCTGGACGGACAGGCTTGGCATACTTGCCAACACTTGGAGGCAGAAAGTCATACCCGAGACTCTTGCCACCCCATGCGGCTTTAATCAGCAGCACCTGCCCTTTGTCGGCATCTCCCATGACATTTCCAAATCCGAGTTCCGGCCCGATCTGACCGGGAGCAGCACCGTAGCCCGGCTTGAGCGGGCCATACCGAAGCCCGCCAAAGGGGAACAAATCATAGTGCGCCCATACATCCTCGCGTGCCGTCCACTCACCTTGCGGATCAACCAGAAACTGAAACTCCTTCTTGGCATCATGATGCACCAGATGGCGAAGCGAATTACCGGGTTTGTTCACATCCCCTTCAATATTGCCCTTGCCCTGCATGTTCGACTGTCCCACCAGGAGATAGATTTTCACCGGTTCTTCGGCTTGAACGGTCGAATTCATCAACAGCGGGGCGGCCAACAAGGCGAGACATCGAATGGTCGAGAATAATGCGGCTTTCATCGGGTAATGGAGTGGAATGGATTTGAGAGCAGGAATTTTCACTCAGCGCAGGGGTTTGGTGCCCAGCATCACGCTTGGCAGTGTGCTGCCGATGCGGATTTCATCGATGGCACGCGGGTCGTCGAGTTCGATATAAAGCGAGTCGATGACCTGCTGCGGAATGGCCTCCTGCAACACACACACCGACTCATCAAGAAGCATGGGACCGAAAACGGGAGCGTTGTAAACGCGATAAATCTTCAGCGTGTCCGGATCCTTGTCCGTCATGCCCCAGACACAATGACCGATGATCATCTGTGGCTCCTGGTCAGGAAAGCGCAGTGACGCGGTGCGGCTCCATGGATTGCGCGCCGTTCCCGCCTTCTGCCCGTTGAGCGCGGCAAAGATGTCGTATTTTTCAATCAGGAAACCAAGGGCCGTCTGATCACCCTTGAGACCGAATTTCGCCGGACCGTCCACATAGACGCTGAACCAGAGTTCGCCGCCCGGCTGGAGCAGGCCATGACTGTCAATCAGCGACGGATCGATCGTCCGACTGCAACTCCGGTGCCTGCCGCCCTTCAACTTGCCCCCCGTGGCGGGCATGCCGGGATAACTCAGCGAGAGATTCTTCTCAGGATGCTCCGGAGCACCACGATCAACCAGATACTTGCCGGTCTCCACTTTACTCATTTGCCAAGGAGCGCTGAATCCGAATGAGGATCCCCCATCACGACCATGCACGGCACCCGCAGGATAATCAAAACCCTCATACACCAGCACACCCACGTCCTTCGCAGAGACCGTGAGGGAAACCACTCCCTTCACGCTGTTGCCTTGGCCGTCAACGGCGACGAACTCCAGCTGATCCACCCCCTCGTAGCCATAGTCCGCCGTGTAAACCAACGGTTTGTCGAGCGCGGCCATCTCACCAATCTGGCGACCACTGACATCGGTCAAAGTGCCGTGGGCAGGCAGCTGCTTGACCACATAACCCAATTCATCGCCATCGGGGTCGGCACCGGATAATGTCACCGTCAGCGGCTGACCCGGCACCGCATTCAGCGATAGGGACTTCACCTCTGGTGGTCGGCCAGACGGCAACTTGCCACTGGCATCAAGCAGAGTGACCAGCACTTGCTGGCGAGCAACCGTGAGACCCAGAGCGTCCGACATCTCTAGTTCAAACGCATATTTGCCGGGCTTCTTGTCGGTAAAGATGACCTTGGTCGTCTTGCTTTGCCCTGTGGCATTGGGTTCGAAGCTGAGCCTTCCCGCACCATGCACCTTGCGCCAGGTGTAGATCGTCTGAGCATCGCCAGGCATGGCGAAATTGGTGGCATCCGCAACCAGCTTGGTTTCAGCCTTTGGCAAGCGGACGACTGCATCCTCTGCCACGATCGAGTCGATGCGCTTGAGCATGGCGAATTCACCGGTAGTTTCACCGTTGAGGATGCCATCCACCAGTGCCTGCGCTTCGACCGTTTGCACCAGAATCTGCTCGCCGGCGGCCATCATCACCTTGCGAGCGGAGCCCATGCGCAGCGCAGACTTGCCGAATTTTTGCGGAATACCGCTCTTGATCGCATCTCCGGGGCCGTAGGTGGTGCTGAGCGGCAGCGCCTCCTCGAAACGATGCTGCGCCAACACCGCCTGGCTGTTGAGGGCTGCCTTTTTGGCAAACATGGCATTGGCCGGTGGTGATGTCCGGATGTTGTCGATCAACAGATCGGAAACCGCCATCACCTCCTCCTTGTTCAGCTTGGCAAGGATCTCGGTTGAACTGCTGCGAGCCGAGCCGTTGGGCGTCTTCAGCAACGAGCGGATGGCCGGGATGAGTTTGGCGCGATCGACTCCATCGAGACCTTCCTTGAGGGCACTCTTGACCAGCAACTCCCCCATTTCACCGTGCGCCCACTGGCAGGGATCCTCATCGTCGAGAGGAAACACCGGACGCTCGGTAGCCACAATCGCATCCATGATGGCATCCACATGGGCACGCACCGAAACCGGATCCAGTTTCTGCAACACCCGGACTGCCGCAAAACGGATGTAGGCATCAGGGTTCTGCAAAAGAGCAGCCATACCTTTGGCAATGTCGGCATTCTTCAGCGAGGTCGTGGGCTCCTGAGTGCGATCCTTGATCTGCATCAGGGTGTAACAGGCGCCGACCCGATCGAACAGGTTCGTCTTCTCGTTGAGCGCGAGCCCAAGCAGGCGATCGATGAGCACCGAGGCTTCAGACGCCTCAGGCTTGGCCTTGATCCGACGTGCCAACTCATCGCCGGCAACCCCTCTCATCAGTCCTGCGAACTTCGGAAACAAACGGATCAATTCATCGTCCGTCGCCTTGCTCGGATCGAAATTTTTGACAAATACCATCTCAGTCATCTCCGCATCGCTGAACTCAAGCGCCGGGTTCCTGCCGCGTCCGGTGATCACGAGCTGCTTCAATGGCGCGGCGTAGAAAAGCAAAGCAACGGCCGGACTGCTGAAATCGTTGTAGCCGTTGCCTGTGGCGTCATAGATCCAAGCGTGATCCCAACGGCGCTTCAGATCCATGTGCCAGCTGATTTCCCTGAATTGCAGGTTGGCGGATTTGGCACCTCCCAGGTTGGCGCCCAAGGGATGGAAGACCTGGCCAAAATAGGAACCACCATGCGCATACTGGCGCACGGCACAGGATGAGAGCGTGGCACGTCGGGAAAAATACTTCGCCTTATCTTCCTGACCATCGTCCAGCGAGAGAGCGAGGGCGGACATCGCGCACTTGCCGTTGTAGTCCTCGACGTCACCACCGATCCCATAGGCGTGCTCCCCATAGCCGATGCCGCTCTTGAAGGCAAAATGACCGAAAAAGGCACGTTGCGCCTTGTGCGACTTCTCCACCAGCTCGCTTTTCACCCCGGCTTCGCGCGCCAGAGACAAGCCGAGGTAACCAAGCGCGCCACTGCAACTGATCGGACCATAGCCCGCAATCCGGCCATTGCCTGAACCGTCGTCTTGCAACTCGCACCAACGATGACCGGTGGTACCGAACCAACTGACCCCCTTGGCGTGATGTTCCGCTTGAGCGACAAGCTTGGGGAAAATCGCCTCATCCCTGGTCTTCATGTAGTATTCCGCAAGCGCCATCAACTGGGGCCCGGAGTGCCAAGGACCACCTCCAACCTCAAGCTGGTGGGCCCACTCCCTGGCCTTCGCCTGAATCATTTCATTCTCGGGGTTGCTCGGATCATCCGCGGCCAACAGGCACAGCAGTCCGAACCCGGCCTTGTCGACTTTCGGCGATTGCGCCAGCGCATGCAGCCCCAGACGCAGGATTTTCCTGCTCTTCTCACAGTCGTAGGGCGCCGTCTCCGAGTAGCGGCCGAGATGCTCAAGTTTGACCGTCATCGTCTTGGTCTCCCCCTTGCGCCAAACCAGCAGCTTCAGCAGCGCGGGATTTCTGGCTTCGGCCTCGGTGATGGCATTCGCAATGGGCAACATGTTCCCAGCTCCATCCGGAAACAACGGCACCTCCTTGGCTCCGGTGCCATCGGCTCCGAGAATCACATCCCCCACTTCCAATACCCCGGCCGCAGGTGAACCTTCCTCCACCTTCTGCACCAACAATTGCCGCACCAGCTTGGCCTCATCCGACCGCTGACGCGGGCGCCACGCACCACAGAAAATCCCCACCGGACCGACCCAGCGCTGGTTGATCCGGGTCAACTCCCCGCCCTTGGTGAGATCCGGAACCAGCAACTGCTCGGGCCCGTCAGCGGCATGAAGCGAAAACATCAACCCGAACAGTATGCAGACACTGATCGGGTGCTTGAACGATGCAGGTTTCATGAGTGATGGATGTTGAGAGATCAGAAAACAGCCTGCTTCATTTCTAGCCCCACTGCCAGTCTGCATCTTACTAGCCCGACCCGAACGGCACTCCGCAGCCTGCTTTCGAAACGCCGGGCTCAGCGGCGGCGACGCAACAGCAAGGTCAGGCTAGCGAATATGAAATACAACGAGGAGGGCTCGGGGACAGAGGCGAAGGCCAATGAATATGGGCTACCATTGCTTCCCGTGCCCCAGGTGACATTGACATTCCCTGCCGTTGCAATCGTGGCATAGGCGCCGGCCATGGTGTTTCCAGTTCTGACGTCGCCATTGTAGCTTGCCGTAAACCCAGTCGGCGGAGTGATCGCACTGGTGCCGCCATTGAGCCATGCCATACTCAAAACAAACGCATTGTCCACTGGCGTTGTAATTGTGTTCGTTGACGACTCCGTGATGGGCGCAGATAGATCCACTCCGCCTAATTCCCAGAATATGATACCGCCGGTGCTGCCATTGGAGGTAAAACTGAATTGACTGGCGTCAGTCGTCGGGTTTTTCCAAACAAAAATGAAACCACGCCCATCGGCTACTGACAAGAATGGAGCGACACCACCATAGGTTGAGGCTGAGAACGACCTAGTGTCCTGATCCAAATAGATGAAGGCAACTAGGATAGAGTTGGCATTCTGCACATCGAAGGCACGGGTGAATGTTGTCGATGTGATGTCCAAATCGTTATCGACTCCAACAAACTGCGTGACTGTCACCGCAGCGCGTACGGACCCAGCGGCAAAAACCACAGAGACACAGAGAATAAGCAGGAGGAAGTATGTTTGAATTTTCATGGTAATAGGTAGCCGGAATTTCCAATACCTGCAGCATGCGGACCCCATTCGATTGGAACTCATCGGATAGGTAGCTGAAGCACTCTCATACCCGCCGGACGCGGGACTGCGAGGGCAATTTGTGTTGCTTGCTGTAAGGATTCCATACAGCTTTGATCCATGCACAAAGGAGGCTACACCACTTGCGTCGATCAGGTCGCGGAACGCCTGCGCCAAGGCATGCTCGAGGGGCGCTGGCGCAACACCCTGCCGGGTCGCACGCGTCTGGCGGCCCAGCTCGACACCAGCGAATGGAGCATCGAGGAGGCGATGCGGCAATTGGCCCGCGACGGTTGGCTGGTTTCACAGGGTGCTGGCAGGCGGCGGCGCATCATCCTGCCCAGCGGCACCTCCGGCAGGCGCGTGCTGCGGGTCGGTGTGTTGCCATTCGAAGCCGCCGACCGACATGCCTACTACCTGCTGCAACTGCAGCACCATCTCACCAAAGCCGGCCATCAGGTCACCATCCCATCAAGGACGCTGACCGAACTGGGAATGGACGCCAGACGGGTCGCCCGGGTGGTCGCCGCCAGCGAAGCCGACGTGTGGGTGCTCCGTGGCGCCTCCCGCGAGGTCCTGACTTGGTTCACCCATCAGCAACGTCCCTTTCTGGCCTACGCCGGGCATTACCCACCCGGTGTGCCCATCGCCAGCGTGGCCGCCGGACTCGAAGCTCCCACCGTTGCGGCCGTCCGCAGACTGATCGAACTGGGACACCGACGCATCGTCCTGCTGTCGCGAAGTGCTAACAAACCGCCATTTTTCCTGCGGGAACTGGAATCCCACGGCATCCCCACCGGTCCCTACAACATGCCGGAGTGCGGAGTCGACGCCAAGCCGTTCGAGCGCAGCCTCACCGCCTTGTTTGCGGCAACTCCTCCCACCGCCATGATCATCGACACCCTCAAAACCTGCCTTGCGGCCCAACTTCACCTGTCGCGCATGGGCATCCTGGCACCGCGCGATGTCTCAATTGTCTGCGTGGACAGCTTTGCTGAACCCGAGCTGTGGACACCACCGCTAAGCCGGATCCGTTGGGACCAGGATGCCATCGTCAAGCGAATCACCCGCTGGGTCAACGCCGTCGCCAACGGCAAGGGCGACAAACGACGAATCCACGTTCCGGCCAAATTCGTCGAAGGCGGCACCATCGGGCCGGTGCCTGTTCAAGCCACAAAGGCCTGAAAGAGATTCCAGGACACAAGACTCTCGAAAGTCGCAAACATCAGAATTTTCCCTTGCGTGTGGGCCTGAGCGCGCCTAAACATCCCGCCCCGCACCGAAAGGTGCACCATATCAATCGCGGGATGGAGCAGCCAGGTAGCTCGTCAGGCTCATAACCTGAAGGTCAGAGGTTCAAATCCTCTTCCCGCAACCAATGAAAGCCGTTGAATTCCAAGGAGTTCAGCGGCTTTCGCCTTTTCTGGAGTGGTGCTTTGAACAGGTCCTCAACCGGGACCGTGAACAAACACCCCCTGAAACCGTGAATAACGGGCAATTGGCGGGTTTCGGGGTAATCGAATGCATGGCCTTCAGTCCTGTGAGGGGCAATTTTGCGTAAAGTCGCTGGATTCATCTGTGTTGAGAACCCGACACCCCGATGGCCAGCATTTACCAACGACCCGATTCACAAAAATTCCACCTGTCCTGCTACCCGCGTCCGGGAGCCAAGCTCCTGCGAGCGAGTCTTGGAACCGACAATGAGGCTGAAGCTGAAAAAATTGCCCAAGCCGTGGAACTGCTCATCCAGCTGGAGAAGATCGGTGACGTCCAAGTGCCACAAAAGCTATTGGCAGAACTTCCCGGGGTGAGATCCCTGCTGGGTGGCGACATTCCCGCACCTCCGGCAGGCAGTGAGAACGATGGCGTATCTAGAAAATCCGCGACTCCTAAGTGCTCAATAGATGCTGCAATTCGCTACCTTATCAAACGAAGCTTCAACGGCCCGAATGCCCATCACGCTACCTTGGATAAGATCTCAAGGTTTAGGCAGTTCTTTGGACCGGATCGAATCAATGCGCTTGATCCGCGACCTGAAGGCGAAATCGCTCGCAGACGGAAAGTCAAATCACCGGTCTGCTGGTACAAAAAAGATCCAAATGATAAGGACGAAAAGGCCACTTACTACCGGGGGGATGAAATGTCCGAAATCACCCCTGAGGTGATTCTCGAATTCTTCACTGCCAAAAAATATGGCCGCTCCAGCAAAAGGCACTATCGGGAGCTCTTCCATGAGCTTTTTCAGTTGGCCCTGCGCAACGGCTCTTACGTGCCGTCAAACCCGTATGCTGCAAATCCGGCTGATGAGCTACCGTCATACCATGGCAAAGACGGTCCAATCACCGTGCTTAGTCTGGATGACGAAATCGCGTTGTATGGGGCAGTGCTTGAAGAACCGCTTGTCAATTTTGGCTGTCAACTGATGCTCGAAGCAGGTTTCCGGCTGCATGAGATTCTGGCCCTGAAACGATGTGACTTGGATCTACAAAATGGTAAGATCCGTCTAAGAATGCCAGATAGGGAGAAGGTCGACTCCACAGGTCTGAAAACGGGTGAAAGGACAGTAACTATGAGGGCGCCACTACGGTGCATGATCGAAAACTATTTGGAAAATAATTCCGGACATCCCTCAGAATGGTGCTTTCCAAGCAAGCCGTTCCAACGAATGACGAGTGATGAATTCGGTGGTAGATTGCGTGCGTTAACAAGAAAAGCAGCACTCCCTTGGACGACCCAAGATCTACGTCACACATTTGCCACGAACCGCATACTTGATGGTTGGAATGTGAAGGTCTTAGCCCAGGAAATGGGTACCAGCCTCGCCATGCTGGAGGAATACTATGCAGGCTATATTGATCCGCCGGTTCTTGCTTCAGCCAATGGAATTTAACCTTTGATGGAAAGCACGCAGAAGGTTGTCCTTGTGAGCTTTGCAACCGGAATCTGCCCCTGGAACTTGGTTCAATTCATGGCTAATATCATTGAGTAGATCCTCAGGACTTTCCCCGAATCGTATCCCATCATTGAGATACCACTCAAAGAGTATGTCTACTGCCTTATCTTTATCGAAGGGAGATGCTGCGAAACATGTGGCAAGCGCGATGCCAATCTTATCAGGATCATAATCGTCTGAATCATCAGGATTCATTCGGTTGTCGTCATACTCCTTTGTGCCCGGAGAATGCTTCTGATCTCTCGAATAGAAACATTCATTTACCCGGGATGGGAGCAGATGAACCACCAGCGCCGACTCTCTTGGGCATTTTCCCATGTGAGAGAGACGGCAGCAATCGATAGCCGCGGCGGCAATCCCCAGGGTATCCAAAAAGATCTCCATGCGAGATGTATCGAGATTCGCCGACTGGTCGTGTGCAGCACGATTTGAATACAAGTATCCACTGCACTTCGTCATCAAATCCTCGCACCAATCCTTGAGCATACTTGCCCCGCCTTTATGCAAAAGGATGGCCTTGATTATGCACTCGGTAGATAGTAGCTCCAGAGAGCGTATAGCCTTCTGGGTCCTTGTCCCAATGTCCAGCAAGGGGCTGAGCTCGAAATCGCTACAGTAGCCAAAATGGCGGTCGAGCTCTTCGTGCATGCGCTTGGTTTCAATGATCTTGTTGCAAAGCCAACTGTGATGCGCTGTGTCTCCATTCGGTGTCAGATGATCACAAAATTCGAAAAAACCACTTAAATCCACCTCGATCGAATTGTTGGTGGAGACTGAGGAGAATAGCTTTGGGTAGACGTGACTTGAATGCCGACTCCCGACGAAAACCCGCATACGCTTGTTATCAGCGGAACCAGCATCATGTTTGCTGTGGGTATATGAATCTTCCGACTGGCGAGCTCTGTAATTTGCCTCAAATACATCGATTGGATCCAACTGGCATAGCCAAACCAACCGAAACCGTTCGGTAATCCACTCATTTAGGCGGCCTGGAACAAAAAGTATTCCCTGGAGGGCGCGCCACATGACCAATGCAATATTGTTGTAAAGAGTCTGAGGGCGAAGCTTTGAACTTGAGGTGAAGCCCAGCTGCTCGATTTTCTTATTGTTAGCACTTATCGATTTTCGGACATCGCGATAAATCTCATCCGCTGACTCATTCGCATTATCGGTATGGGCTGAGCCACTGAGCTTTTCTCTTGGCCCATCCCCAATAGGAAGGATTTCGGCACCCGTGACAAATGCCGCTTTGCGGCCATCAGCCAACTTCGGGTCATCACGCTCCGCCTGATTGATGATACGACTGAACAAGCCAAAACCCTTCGACTGCCTCGCAATTGTTGGAGGCGAATATGGATTACCCCCAACTCCTGCGTGATTTTGAATTATTTGATCAAGTTCCCGACAGCTATCCAAGTAAGTCCAACTCTTGTGTATCGGACCGCCCTCAGTGCTCAGTGTTGGCCGCGGGAGGCTGGAGTAGAGAAGACTTCGAATCTCCTGCTTGAGTGACGTTTCAAGATGCCTGTCATCAGGGTACAGCTGATAGCATCTTACCAGGCGGTCAAGAATGGCAGAGCGGGTGGTGGCTGTCGTTGTCGCGCTGTAGGCAATCACCAAGCTTTCAACTCGGTGTAGAAGACCTCTGAGAAGACCAACAGCTCCAGCTGGAAATCTGTATAAGAAGAATTTTGACTGGGTGGTGACCTCTTCATTGCCGATCATGGGATTGCCTCGCTTGCCATGTTTGATGAATTCGATGGCAAGCAAACCCTTGTCCACGGCCCCCCTAGTGAAAAAGAAACGTCGCCGAGATTCGTTCAAGGATTTGTCATCGGTAAATGCCAAGTATGTCTCCCTTAGAAGACTCAATCTCGGCAATCGAAAGAACCGAATGCCCTGGCTGTCAAGATGACGAATTCGCCTAAAGTTTAGTTTGTCGATGTCCCGATTGGGAGCCAAGAGGGCGTGGAACAATTGCCAGTTGGGTGGCCGCCAGCCAAACTCAATCATGCGGCCTGCTCCGATGTTGGCCATTAGCAAGGACCTTGAAGATTGATTCTTCAGGGAAATCCTGGCGTTGTCACTGGATGATATGAGGCCACTTGAGCATTTTATTCTAAATGATCGAATGTCAGGAAACCACCCAGGCCCGAAGTGGTATCGAATTGTGCCGAAGACGGCCGAGCACAAATCTTCAAAAGTTTCAAAGTGCTTGGTGGCAAGACTTGGTGATGCAGCTTTCTTCCCATCGGCATGCCACGTAAATGTAACCAATCGATCTGGAGAATCGGTAGAGAATCCTGAATTTTGTATGTCAGTTGGGAGTGGGTCTAGGGGGGCGCAAGTTGACAGCAGATGGTTAATGTCGCGAAGGGAATCGAGTACATCTATCGCGCGTCTTGAATGTATTTTTTCCCAGAATCTGCTCTGCTTTTCCCAATCTCTTGAAATTGAGTAATTGAGAAGCCTTTCATGGGAACAAGCAACGAGCGCCCAAGCAACCCTGCCCTCTTCATGAGAGGAAACGCCTCCAGCCACGAAATCGATCCACGGGATACTCTCATCCAATTCTTCTTCCTCAATCTTCTGCATTGAGTTGGATCCGGTGTCTTCAATAAGACCATCGTCAGGTGCTCGATGTTTCCTAGGCATTCGGCTATTCAATACCAGCAACATCTGTGTTTAGGAAGTCTCACATGTGAGACTTTGAATCTGTTCTTCAGAACATATCCAGAGGCAAGGATGTCAAGACATGGCGGCACTCGCCGGGGGGACATTTTGCTAAGAGTTGCTCGATTCAACTATGGTGTATGAAAACTACATCACACTCCATAGTAATCGACGCCAAGGCAGCATTTAAGCGTATCGGGCTGGATCTTGATGTCTGCCCAATCGGCCCCGAATGCGTCCAGGAGCTCCAAACGCGCATCAAAGAGCACATCACGATGCAATTGCTGGCTGACGCTCTTGTGTGTGCAGCGACTGGCAAGCGGAAGCGTAAGCGGAAGAGTTCTAAGCAGTCTGGCTCTCCTACCGAACCTCAGACCGGAGGACCTGTCGATGAAAAGTAAAAGTCACAAAGGCCCTCCCATTCGCAGCAAGAATGGAACTCGCCGCACGAAGCTCGTTACAACCAAGTTGACCGAGCAAGAAATTGCAAAAGCACATGAGATCTTTGGTGAAAACCTCCCACGTGTGATCAGGGCATTTCTTCTCGGGCAGCCTTTGCCCCGGCGCAGCCGCCTTGAGGATGATGACATTCGTATGCGGATGTTGGCTCTCTATGCCCTTTTTAAGGTCATTGAGCGTATTTTCAAGCATCTCAATCTGGGCGACACGGAAGGCGCGCTGAGCCTCCGCCCTGAATTCGACTCGATCTTCAAAAACCTCGTAAAATTATGTTTCAAAAATTCTTCAAATTGAAGTCCGGCCCTGATCAAGGAGAACCCGGAAGCATCTCATACTGCCTGAATAACCCAACAGCCAAAGTGGTCAGAGGGGACCCTGATTACACTCAGTGGGTCATCGATCACACTCCTGGTGGCTTGAAGCAAAGATTCACGTCCGGTGTCATCAGCAACCGCGAATCACTTGATCCCGCCATCAAGTGCAGCATGCTCGACACTTTCGAGGAACTCATGCTTGCTGGGCGGCACCCATCCAGCATGGCAATGTGCATGATTGACCATGAAGACAAGGACAATCATGAAACCCACTACGTTGCACCCCTTCTCGACCTGATGTTTCGCAAGCTGATCCACCCTTACATTGACCGGATTGATCGGCACCGTTTCTCTGCCTGGCGCGAATGGTTTGCACTTCATCACAACTTAGAGCACCCCAATGATAAGCTCCGCATCAGGCCGGAATTTGATCACTTGCGGCTGCGAGAGGTCGACAAGAAATTCCTAGCTGACATTTGGGAAATGGTTCAGGAATGGGTTGAAGAGGGATCGGTGACATGCCGACATGATCTGCAACGAAAGTTCGACGAAACCCCATATCAGGTGAGGTTTCAGTCGAAGAATCATAGCCCCTTGCAACAACCCGTCATCCTTGGCCCAGATGGCAACCCGCTGCGTCTTACCAACAGCATTTATTATCGCCCGGATTACCGCCCTGACGGACCCAGCCCTCTTGACCGCACCGATGATAAGGCCGTCAAAAGGCGACTTGAAGAGCTCGAAAGAATAATGAGGGATGGCATGCAATTCCGCGCCCATCATCTCATCGGAAGGTTGTTTGGCAAGAAGGAGCAAGCAAAGGTAATCCAAGGTCAAGCGAAGTCACATCTTACCAAACTTATTGAAGCAAAGCGAGTGCGTGACAACGCTCTAGATGCCGCGTGGAGTAAAGTGCGCATCCGGGATGTGTTCCTGGGTGCCTGCACAGTGGAGTATGGTATCCCATTGCCTCATTTGTCGCCGAATGTGCGACTCCTTGAACAGGGCATGTGTCCAATTAAACCCGAGCCGAAGCCCGAGCCGAAGCCCGAGCCGAAGCCCGAGCCGAAGCCCGAGCCGAAGCCCGAGCCGAAGCCCGAGC
>JACCDY010568047.1_pt1 | contig 19801 bp, 17 predicted proteins | sample 7446391 | NCBI WGS metagenome assembly JACCDY01 (sample SAMN15323451, study PRJNA562643) | freshwater metagenome | isolation source: river surface water | place: USA:Blue River Watershed | collected 2017-08-18
TAAATAGCACAACTAAATAGCACAACCGAATAGCAAGAAAAAACTACATAGAGCGCTCATTTGTGGCCACCGCCGACCTCTCCTTATACATGGGGCCGGCAGCGACGTCCCTTCCCCGGCGTCGCTATCGCAATAGATCCGTCGGCCGGCGGTGACCAGAGATGAGCGTTGAAAATTAATGAATCAGTAATCAGTAATTGGCACTGAAGGAGAAGGGGGAGAAGATGGAACATATATCTGTAATGCGCGATCGCTGCGTCGACCTCCTCGCTCCTGCAATTCTTGCTTCAGAGAATCCTGTCATTGTTGATGGAACTCTTGGTCTTGGTGGACACACAGAAGCTTTGCTCCAACGCTTTGAAAACCTCACTGTTATTGGAATTGATCGCGACGAGATTGCTCTAGAACGCGCAACAAAGCGGTTAGCGCCATTTGGTGATCGACTCAAAACTGCACATTGTGTATTCGATGAGATTTCATCTGTTGTCTCTCAATTTGGATTTAAGAAAATTAATGGTGCTCTCTTTGACCTCGGAGTCTCATCAATCCAACTTGATGAGTCCGATCGAGGTTTCTCGTACTCACAAGATGCACCGCTTGATATGCGTATGGATCGCAGTCGTGGAATCACAGCCTCTGAAATTCTCAATACCTACGAACCCGGAAAGCTCGTTCATATCTTGCGGGCTTATGGTGAAGAGAAGTTTGCAACCAGAATCGTTGAAAATATTGTTAAAGCCCGTGCAAAGGGACCTCTGAACTCGACCACAGAGCTCGCCACCTTGGTTAAGGAGAGCATTCCTGCTGCAACCCGTCGCACAGGTGGTAACCCAGCAAAGCGCACCTTCCAGGCACTTCGTATCGAAGCAAACGATGAACTTGGCGCAATCTCACGCGCACTTCCCGATGCACTCGATTTACTCATGGTTGGCGGACGGCTTGTCGTTATGTCGTTCCAATCACTTGAAGATCGCATCGTTAAAGAGATTTTTACCGAAGCATCAACTTCGAAGAGCCCACGTGATCTACCGGTAGAGCTTCCTGAATTTGCAGCAAAGTTCTCACTTGTCTTCCGCTCAAGTGAGACCCCAACTGCCGAGGAACTAGAAAGTAATCCACGTTCGGCATCTGTTCGCCTTCGCGCAATCGAGAGGGTGGCTGCTTAATGACTACTGCAATCGCCCGCAAGAGCCAAGCTCCTAGAACTTCACCGAAACCAAGAGAACGTAAGGCAGTAACGGAGCGCACGGCGGAAATCATCTTAGGGCTCTTCCCGGATGTAAACAGTGGAGCTCGTGCAACACATAAGTACTTTGCAAAGTTTCTTACCATCGTAAGTCTTGTTGGTTTCCTCGCACTACTTGGAATTAACACCTTACTTGCACAGGATGCATTCACACTCTCCAACCTTAAATTGGAAGCTAAGCAGGTTGCCGATCAGCGAGATGCAATCACTCGCTCTATCGATACTTATGCAGCTCCCGAAAATCTAGCTGCACTAGCTACCGAATTGGGTATGCGCCCATCAGAGACTCCAGTATTCCTCGACCTGACAGCTACAACTGAGTCAGGAGTAAGCCGTGGGTAATCTTCGTTTAGCAAAATCGAGAATCGGAATACTTGTCACAGTTATCTTTGGGGTTCTAATTCTCTTTGCGTGTCAGCTAGTTAGGGTTCAAGTTATTCAGGCTGGGGCATATCAAGATAAAGCTGCATACGAGATGAAATCAACGCGCATCATTCCAGCGCCACGTGGTGAGATCACTGATGTCAATGGAGTCTCGTTTGCACGTAGCGTCTCTGCGATTAATATCGTGGTTGATCAGACTCAAATCACCGATCCGGCACGAGTAGCTGAATTTGTCGCACCAATACTTAATCTTCCTGCAGAAGATATTGAGCAGAGCATTACCGGCACACGTAAATATGCAATTGTTCTTAGAAATGCTCGCCCCGCAATGTGGGAGAGCCTGACAAAAGCGCTCTATGACTTCAATAAAGTTCTTGAAAATAAGGATCTAGATAAGCGCATCATCGGTTTCTTCCCAGAACGCGTCTTTATCCGCGAATATCCATCTGGCGAACTCATCTCATCACTGATCGGCTTTGTGAGAGACGATGGGGTCGGAGCTTCAGGAATTGAATCTGGAATGAACTCGCTCATTACCGGAAAAGAAGGTCGTTACTCATATGCACGAGGATATGGCGCAGAAATCCCAGGTTCGCAACAGGAACTCGTTGCTGCAAAAGCTGGTACAAATATTCGTCTCACGATTGATCGCGATGTGCAGTGGGTTGCTGCAGAAGCAATTGCTTCTGCGGTTAAGCAATATAGAGCAACAAGTGGAACTGTAATTGTTATGGATCCAAAGACAGGAGCCATTGTTGCTCACGCCACAGCTCCTACATTTAATCCGAACAACACAAAGAAAGTCGCGCTCTCTTTGATGCGAAATCCATCGGTCCAAGATGTCTACGAACCAGGTTCAACTGGCAAGGTAATGACAATGGCAGCTGCTCTTGAAGAGAAGGCCATCACTCCGACAACTGTCCTGAGAGTGCCATATAAAATTAAACGGGCCGGAGAGTACTTCCATGATCACGAGCGCCATCCGGATAAGCATCTAACTACAACAGGTATATTGGCTGAATCGAGTAACACCGGAACAATTTTGATTGGTGAGAAACTCAGCAACGATAAACTCCATGAATACCTCACAAAATTCGGTATCGGTGTTAAGACAGGATCGGGACTTCCTGGCGAATCTGCAGGGTTGCTGCGCCCAGTATCGAATTGGTCTGGCACTACTGCACCGACAGTCGCATTCGGCCAGGGATATTCCGTTACCGCTATGCAAGCAACGAGCGTCTTTGCAACGATTGCAAATAATGGAGTTCGCGTTTCACCTACAGTTATTGCGGGAACAAGTGATTCATCTGGTCACTTCACTCCAGCAGCTAATCGAACAACAACTCGTGTCATCAGCGAAGATACTGCGGTAAAACTTCGTATCATGATGGAGAGCGTTGTAGGGGCTAATGGAACTGCGCCAAGTGCGGCAATCCCTGGCTATCGTGTAGCTGGCAAGACTGGAACAGCCGAACGCTATGACTCACGAACCGGAAGATATAGCGGTTACACAGCATCCTTTATCGGTTTTGCACCTGCCGATGCTCCACGTTATGTCATGAGCGTAACAATCCAGGATCCGAAGAATGGTCACTACGGTGGAGCTCTTGGCGGTCCAGTCTTTAAGAAGGTAATGACCTTTGTTCTTCAATCAAAACATGTCGCGCCAACTGGCACGAAAGTTCTTCCAGTTGCTCTTAATAAATCTGAACTTAAGGCAACTCGTGCGACTCCGATTTCGGTGAAGACCCAATGATCCGCCCGCTTACAAGTTTCTCCCTCTCACTTTCTGAGGTAGCTCACCTTGTCGGCGCAGAGTTTGATTCACAGAACAACCTTCAAATCACAGGGGTCGCACAAAGAGATTCTGAGATTGAGTCAGGAGATATCTTCTTAGCATTTCCGGGTGCGAAAGTTCACGGAGCACAATTCTCTGATGTAGCCAAGAAAAATGGCGCAGTGGCGATTCTTACAGATGCAGAAGGGGCTGCCCTTGCAACTAGTCTTCCAGTGATAGTTGTTGCAGATGTCAGAGTTGCTGGCGCCATCGTGGCTTCTTCGTTATACAAAGATCCAACTCGTGATCTACGCTCGATTGGAATTACCGGAACAAATGGAAAGACAACCGTCACGACTCTTCTTCATCAAATTTTTCAAGCAGCCGGTCATGAATCTGGGCTCATTGGCACAGTAGAGACTCGTATAGGCAGTGAGGTTATTCCAAGTACTAGGACCACACCTGAAGCGGCAGATATTCAAGCACTTGCCGCTGCCATGCGCGAACGGCATATGCGCCATTTAGTAATGGAAGTATCTAGCCATGCAATCTCGTTGCAGCGAATCAAAGGTTCGCACTTTTCGATAGTCGGATTCACCAACCTGTCACAAGATCACCTTGATTTTCATGGTGATATGGAGTCTTACTTCGAGGCTAAAGCGAAGTTGTTTACATATGAATATGCTGATTGCGGATATATCAATATTGATTGCGAATACGGAGCCAGAATCGCTGCACAGTGCGATATTCCAACTGTGACGATTTCTAGATCGAATAAGAGTGCAACATGGCACTTCTCTGAGATTCACACTGGTTCTACTGGAACAGAGTTGAGCATCAGGGGCGCTGAAGGAATTTTAATTGAATCTAAGACTCAACTATTTGGTAATTACAACTTAGATAATCTACTTATGGCAGTTGCTATTGCCCATGCTTCTGGTGTCGATCCAGTTGAACTTGCGACAATCATCCCGCATCTGACTGGTGCACCTGGACGTCTTGAGCCAGTTTCAATCGGTCAAGATTTCAGAGCTCTCGTTGATTATGCGCACTCACCTGATGCAGTAGTGAATGTATTGACTGCAGCACGCGAATTTACCTCAGGCAGAATCATCGCCGTCCTTGGCTGCGGCGGAGATCGCGACAAGAGTAAGCGTCCATTAATGGGTAACGCTCTACTTAAGGGAAGCGATATTGCGATCTTCACAAGCGATAATCCACGAAGCGAAGAGCCAGCAGATATTCTTAAAGATATGACTAGCGGACTCGCACTTTCGGAAAATTCACATATTCTCCCCGATAGAAATGAAGCAATTCAGTTCGCAGTCGCGCAAGCCAAGAGCACAGACACGATTCTGATTCTTGGAAAGGGTCATGAAGTTGGTCAGGAGATAAAGGGAGCAACAACCCCATTTGATGATCGACTACAACTTGCTCGAGCAATCGAGAGCAGACGATGATTCCTTTACAAGCATCTGCAATTGCAAAGATTGTTGGGGGAGAACTCTTTGGTGAAGATCTCCTTGTTACCCAGGCGCCAGTACTTAATTCAGCTGATGCAGTGCCAGGATCAATATTTCTCGCGCTCAAAGGCGAAAAAGTTGATGGCCATGATTTTGCCAGCGACGCATTTGCGCGCGGTGCAGTTGTAGCGCTCACGAGCAAATCAATTGAGGGTAGCCACATTCTCGTAGCGGATGTAACCAAGGCGCTCGGAACCTTAGCTCACCACGTAAGAACTACCTTGAAAGAGCTCACCGTTATTGGAATTACTGGCTCCCAAGGAAAGACAACTACGAAAGAACTACTTGCCTCAGTCCTCTCTAACGTTGCTGAAACTGTCTCGCCATCTGGAAATTACAACAATGATTTAGGGGCTCCAATCTCACTTCTGCGCTGCACCGACAAAACTCGCTACTGCATTGTGGAAATGGGTGCCCGTCACCTCGGCGATATTGCACGATTGGTCGAGATGGCAGAGCCGAATGTAGGGGTTGTCCTTAAAGTTGGCACGGCTCATATTGGCGAGTTTGGTTCTGTTGATGTGATTGCTAAGACTAAATCAGAGATGATCTCTTCACTGAAAGATGATGCCGTTGCAATCCTAGGCAATTACGATCCTTACACGCCCGAGATGGCATCTCTTCATAACGGAAAGAGTGTTCTCTTCGGGGAAGATGCAAGTTGTGCAATCCGCGCAACCGATATCGAATTTCGCGAAGGTCGGGCACATTTTGATTTAGTGACGCCAGAAGGACGAAGTGCAGTTGGACTTCGCATCATCGGCCTGCATCAGGTCGCTAACGCTCTGGCAGTTGCAGCTATTGCGACTGAGTTAGGCCTCTCACTGGATCAAATCTCTAGTGGGCTCTCTACAGCAGAATCCAGTGCTCGTTGGCGAATGGAAATTACAGAGCTTCCAGGTGTTCTGATGATTAATGACTCTTATAACGCCAGCCCCGAGGCAATGTCTGCAGCCCTCTCAACTCTTATCCTCTTTGCACAGGAGAGAGGCGGGCAATCGTGGGCATTTCTGGGAAAGATGCATGAACTCGGCGAGTCATCCCAATCTGACCACGCCGCTATTGGCACCCTTGCTCAAGAGTTGGGTATCGACCATCTAGTCTGCATTGGCGCTCCAGAATATGCCGCCGCCCTGGATAAGAACGGTTCAACATCAATTCATATTTGCGACGATAAGGCGCAAGCCCTTGCGATTGCAGAGAACATTAATGAAGGCGATGTTCTTCTCATTAAGGCCTCTCGCTCTGAGAAGCTAGAAGAACTTGCTGAAGCAATTTCACAGCAGGTAAGAAATGGAGTGAGTGAAGAGTGAAACTGATCTTGATAGCTGGAGCACTCGCACTTGTATTCTCGCTCTTTGGTACTCCTGCGTTGATTAAGGTGCTTGCTCGTCGAGGCTATGGACAGATTATTCGAGATGATGGCCCCGTAAGTCACCAGACCAAGCGCGGAACGCCAACTATGGGTGGCATCATCATCATTCTCTCTGCCCTTTTTGCGTATCTCACCGCCCACCTAATTTTTGGCAGCGCACTTTCGATGTCAGCAATATTGATTCTTGGACTTGTTATCGCACTTGGTTTAGTTGGATTTATCGATGATTATTTAAAGGTTTCTAAGCAGAATTCAGCAGGACTTTCAGGCAAGCAGAAGCTATTCGGACAAATTCTATTTGCATCAATATTTGGATATCTAGGAACGCTCTTCCCAGATAAAGATGGATTGACTCCAATCTCTCTTCAGCTTTCAACGGTGCGAGATACCAGCATTACGCTGGGAGTAACTCTTGTAGTTATTTGGATTGCGCTGATGGTTACTGCAACCAGTAATGGTGTAAACCTTACAGATGGTTTAGATGGACTTGCATCAGGTGCATCTGTCATGACATTCCTAGCCTTTGTGCTTATCGGTGTTTGGGAGTTTGGACAAAGCTGTGCTGTCGTAGCAACTGAGAATTGCTATAACGTCCGAGATCCACTCGACCTCGCGGTCTTAGCTGCTGCATTTGCTGGCGCATGTACTGGGTTTCTCTGGTGGAATGCATCTCCTGCGAAAATCTTTATGGGCGATACTGGATCACTTGCCCTCGGTGGTGCACTTGCAGGCTTAGCTGCATCACTGCGCGTTGAGTTATTGCTTATCCCTCTGGGTGGGCTCTTTGTAATCATCACACTCTCTGTTGCGCTTCAAGTTGCTTACTTCAAGCTCACTGGAGGCAAGCGACTCTTCAAGATGGCACCTCTTCAACATCACTTTGAACTTATGGGATGGGGAGAAGTCACGATTGTTCTTCGCTTCTGGATTATCGCTGGGCTCAGCGTTGCACTTGGTTTGGGCCTCTTCTACACCCAATGGGTAGCTAGTTAATTTTTTGAGTCGAAGATGAACCAGAACCCCTACTCCAACTTTGCCGATAAGAAGATTCTTGTCGCGGGTGCGGGCGTTACCGGAGTTGCATCGGCGAGAGCGCTTGTTAAGCGCGGTGCAGAGGTCCAACTCGTAGATGATAAGAAGATTGAGAACTCTGAATTTAAGGTCACTCACACCTCTGATGCAGATGTAAGGGTTTTTGATGCTCTGTTGATTTCTCCGGGATGGCGTGAAGACCATCCACTCGTCGTCGCAGCTCGAGAAAATAACGTGGCGATAATCAATGAGATTGATCTTGCCTGGAGTCTAAAACCTGCTTCACAGAAATGGCTTGGTCTCACCGGAACAAACGGAAAGACATCAACTGTTGAATTAACCGCGCACATGATTCGTACAGGTGGGCACTCGGCTCTTGCATGTGGCAATGTCGGAACGACTGTAATTGAAGCAGTGGAATCTTCTGAGAAGTACGAGTTTCTCGTGCTCGAACTCTCCTCATTCCAACTCCACTGGTTACAGGATTCAGATTTCATCGCCGGTGCGGTTCTCAATATTGCAGAGGATCATTTAGATTGGCATGGAACTTTCGATTCATACGCTGCCGCGAAAATATCACTTCTTGATAAATCTACAACGGCAATTCTCAATGGGGATGATTCAGAGATTGTTTCTCGCGCAAACCATTGGCTTGGAAGAAAGGTCTTCTTCTCGCTCGATACACCGGCACCGGGTGAAATCGGAATCGTGGAAGAACTCCTGGTCGATCGTGCCTTCGTGGCAGACCCAATGGAGGCAGCGATGTTCTGCGAACTCACTGAAGTCTCTCCAACCGTTCCACATAACGTAGCGAATGCACTTGCAGCTGCTGGCCTGGCACGAGTAATTGGAGTAGATCACGAGAAAATTCGCGAAGCGATAAAGAGTTTCGTGCCCGGTCGCCACCGAATCGAAACAGTATTGACGAAAGATGAAATTACCTGGATTAACGATTCAAAAGCTACCAATCCTCATGCCGCCGCAGCTTCAATCATGTCTGCCCTTTCAGTCATTTGGATTGCTGGGGGATTGGCAAAGGGTGCCACTATGGGTGAACTTGTCGCGCGCGTTAAAGGTCGTCTTCGCGCAGCGATACTCATCGGAGAAGATCGTGACTTGATTGCGAAAGAGCTAAGGACGCATGCGCCAGAAGTAGAAATAGTCTTAGTTGATTTACCATCAGATTACATAAAAGGTTCACCTGGTAATTCATTGATGGAATCAGTTGTAGAAGCTGCCCGCGCTCGGGCAAAGTCGGGAGACACAGTGCTTCTCGCGCCCGCTTGTGCATCTATGGATCAATTCCTTTCTTACGCAGATCGCGGAGATAGGTTCGCACGTGCCGTCAAGAAGGTAGTAAACAATGAAGAGTAATTCCCCGCAGACCTTGCTCGCCAAACCAGTTAATCACCTCTATCTGCTTCTTATCAGCGCAGGTGCCTTAAGTTTTCTGGGTTTAATCATGGTCTTCTCCGCCTCATCAATTCATGCAATCGATACGCGAGGCTCTGCACTCTCCATTGTTATCCGCCAATTCGTCTTTCTCTTAGTATCAATTCCATGTGCGATGTACTTATCTAAATTAGCGTTGTCTACGTGGGAGAAAGTGGCACGCTTGGGATTCATTATTTCTGCACTCATATTGGCTGTACTAATTATCCCTGGTATAGGAAAGACCGTTAACGGAAATACAAACTGGATTGACTTTAAACTTTTTGATGTACAGCCAAGCGAGTTTGCAAAATTTTTCATGATTCTCTGGGCAAGTAACCAGTTTGCTCGACGAGAGCGCAATGGACGTTTCGAGACCAACGTTATGAAGCTTATTGCGCCAGCTTTCATGATCATCCTCATCTTGGTTATGGTGGGTAACGACCTTGGTACTGCATCTGTAATCGCGATGATTCTTGTCGGTCTCCTCTTTATCTCTGGAATAAAGTTACGACTGCTAGGAACGATTACTGCTTTTGGCGCACTTGCGCTTACCGCGCTCATCGTGACATCGGGATATCGCTCCAAGCGCTTCCTCGTTTTTCTTGACCCCTTTGCCCCAGAGGATTACAAAGATCTCGGATGGCAACCAGCCCATAGTTTGCTCGGCTTAGCTAGCGGTGGACTCTTTGGAGTTGGTCTTGGCGGAAGTCGCCAGAAGTGGGGAAATCTTCCTGAAGCGCATACCGACTTTATCTTCTCGGTTATTGGCGAAGAACTTGGATTGGTAGGAACGCTGGCAACTCTCATTCTGATTGGCGCACTCGTTTATGCAATCTTCAGAATTGCACTTCGCGCACAAGACCCAATGAGTCGTTATGCATGTGCAGGTATTGCCACTTGGATTGCGGTCCAATCATTTCTCAATATCGGATCAGCAACGAGCTTGCTTCCGGTGGTTGGGGTTACCTTGCCGCTAGTGTCATATGGCGGTTCAGCTCTTGCAACGACGATTTGCGCTCTCGGGTTTGTCGCGGGAACAGCTTTGCGTGATCCTGAAGTTCGACGCGAGATTGTAAAGAAGAGAAGTAAATGACTCGCATTGTCTTTGCAGGCGGGGGAACAGCGGGGCACGTTGAACCCGCTCTCGCTGTCGCTCGCCAATGGAAGAAGTCTCATCCAGATTCTGATCTTCTCTTTCTCGGAACATCATCAGGTCTAGAGACTCGCTTAGTTCCAGAAGCCGGTTTCGCGTTAACTCTCATCACCAAGGTGCGCATCTCTCGCAAACTCTCCCCATCTCTTCTTGCGATTCCCTTTTCACTCATTCGTTCAGTGGCTCAGGTTTATAAGGTTTTAAAGGATGCGGATCTCCTCGTTGGATTCGGGGGATATGTTTCAGGTCCGGCATACCTTGCAGCGCGCATTCGTCGCATCCCTATAGTGATTCATGAAGCTAATGCTCGCCCCGGTATCGCCAATCGACTCGGTGCACTCTTTACACAGCACACAGCAATTGCATATCCAGTTACTGGCGGAAAACTTTCTCACGCACTTCTTGCTGGACTTCCGTTACGTCCTGATGTCGACAGAGCTTTTCATGAGGCTGAGAACAATTGGGAGAAGGCGCGTAGCGATGCAAAGGCACGAATAGGTTTTAGCCCGGCAAAACCTGTGGTCTTTATCTTCGGTGGATCACAAGGCTCTGTTGCAATTAACTCTGTTATTGCAGGTGCCAGAACGCAACTTGGCGCTGCCGGGTTTCAGATTCTGCATTCGGTAGGTTCTAGCAATCAAGTGCCAGAATCAGAAAATAACTATAAGGCGGTTTCTTACATCTCCGATATGGCAAGTGCATATCTGGCAGCAGATTTGATAATCTCTCGAAGCGGTGCGGTTTCTTGTTCTGAGATAAATACTCTCGGCCGTTATGCCCTCTTTATCCCTCTGCCAGTTGGAAATGGCGAACAGGAGCTCAATGCAATGAGTCTGGTCGCAGATTCTCGAGCAGAAATTGTGGCGCAGAAAAATTTCACATCCACTTGGCTCACTGAAAACATTTCACGCTTGTTGGCTGAAAGCCAGAAGGCTCCACTTGCTGGTTCACGAAAAGATATCGAAGCCTCATCTAAGATGGTGGCGCTAATGGAGTTTGCGATAGCTGGAGGTAAGTAAGTGCAATCACTGCTTGGCCAGAAGGTTCATTTCATCGGTATCGGTGGATCTGGCATGAGCGGATTGGCACGAATTGCGCTTACTGATGGAATTCAGGTCAGTGGCTCTGATGCAAAAGATTCCAGTGTGCTTACCGCGCTGCGGGCCTTGGGTGCAACGGTTCACAGCAATCATTCGCAAGAGAATGTTGCTGATGCCGATGTTGTTATTTACTCAACTGCTATCTCTGCAAGCAATCCCGAGATGGCTTATGCGGTGCAGCGCTCCATTCCGATTCTTACTCGCGCACAAGCGCTAGCTCTTCTCATGAGAGGTTCTAAGAGCATCGCTGTTGCGGGAACACATGGCAAGACCACGACATCGTCGATGATGACGGTTGCACTTCAAGGTTGTGGTGTGGATCCATCATTTGCAATCGGCGGAACACTGATGGCCTCTGGTTCCAACGCCCATCGTGGTACCGGCGACTACTTCGTTGCAGAGGCAGATGAATCAGATGGTTCTTTTGTCGAGTACAAACCACTCGCTGCAATTGTTACAAATATTGAACACGACCATGTCGATTTCTTTGAGACAGCAGAACAAGTCACAGCGGTATTCGAGAAGTTTGCCTCCACAATCTCACCTGAAGGATTCCTTATTTACTGTAGCGACGACGCAGGTTCTGCGAAGCTAGGTTTACAGGAAGCTTCCTACACTCGGATTTCCTACGGCGTATCCGAGGGTGCCGATCTGCGCGTAGATCAGATTTCCCTGCTCCCTATGGGCTCTACCTCTCGAATTCTCTGGAAGGGTCGCGCAGTTGGAACACTTGAACTCCAAGTGCCAGGACACCACAACGTGCTCAACGCAGCGGCATGCCTTGCCATGGGACTTGCACTCGGATTGCCTGCCCATCAGTTGTTGGAAGGGCTTCATAGCTTTAGAGGCGCAGGTCGCCGATTTGAACTCAAAGCAACGGTGCATGGAATTCGAATCATCGATGATTACGGCCATCACCCAACGGAGATAAAGGTGACACTTGATGCAGCTCGCAGATATGCAGGAGACGGTCGCCTCTTAGTAGTTTTCCAACCACATAGATATTCGCGCACTCAAGCATTCCTCACCGAATTTGCAACAACTCTAGATCTTGCAGATGATGTAACGCTCCTGGAAATCTATGCGGCAAGCGAGAAGCCAATTCCAGGAGTCTCATCAGAGTTAATTGCCGAGAAGATGGAGCGCGGACACTTTATTCCTAACTTTGTCAGCGCTTCAGAGAAAGTAATTGAGATGGCAAAGCCGGGAGATGTCATCATCACTCTCGGTGCCGGAGATGTTAACTCGCTTGCACTAATCATTGCCGAAGGGCTGCAGAAGCGTTTTGCGTAATCCACATCGTTTTCTTCAAACAGTAATTCTCACCTCAGTTTTATTTGCAGGGCTTATCTATCTATTGGCATGGTCGAGCGTTTTCACAGTTAAAGAAGTAAAAGCAGTGGGAGCTCCTACCAAAATTTCGAAAGAACTAGTCCTCGAAACTTCAGAGATTACGGTGGGGCAGAAGCTTGCACGAATCGAACCTCGTTCTGCAGAAAATAGAGTCCAATCGCTGGCCTGGATCAAGGATATTTCCATCTCCCGCGATTGGATTTCCGGCGAAGTAACTCTGACAGTAACTCCCCGAACACCGAAGGCTTATTACAACGGCAAGACTCTGGATGCGACAGGTGCCATCTTTGAACTGCCAGGCTTTGATGGTCGCGACCTTCCTCAGGTATCGGCTCCAACTCCGGCACTGGGTATAGAGGCAGTTTCACTCTTTCGTGCCCTGCCAGCTGACTTTAGAGATCAGGTAACTTCACTGAACGCAATAAATGAAGCGAACTTCTCAATGGCTGTCACATATAAAGGACGAAGCCTTTCAGTTAAGTGGGGAGCAAATGATGAGAACCCACTTAAAGTGCAAGTATTCCAAGCGCTCTTAGAACAACCGGAAAATAAGCGAATTAAGAGAGTTGATTTATCAGCTCCACATGCACCGATTGTTAAATAAATTAACTTTGTTAAGCTAAAAAATCTATCAATGTGTAGTTGAGAAAATAGTTCGTGGCGGTCTTTGATTACTACTAACTAACCCCATACCTTCAGCGCCAAGATAAATGGTAGGAATGTAATTCTCAAGTAGAGGTTTACAGTTCTTAAGGGGGACTCACGTGGCTGCACCACAGAACTACTTAGCTGTCATCAAGGTTGTCGGAATCGGCGGCGGCGGAGTAAATGCAATCAACAGAATGATTGATGTTGGTTTAAAGGGCGTTGAGTTCATCGCAATTAATACAGATGCACAACACTTGTTAATGAGTGATGCAGATGTGAAATTAGATATTGGTCGTGCATCAACAAAGGGTCTCGGTGCAGGTGCTGCACCTGAGAAAGGTCGACAAGCAGCAATCGATCACACAGAAGAGATTGAAGAAATCCTTCGTGGCGCGGATATGGTTTTTGTTACAGCAGGTGAAGGTGGCGGTACCGGTACGGGTGGTGCACCAATCGTTGCAAAGATTGCACGCGATCTTGGCGCATTAACGATCGGCGTTGTCACCAAGCCATTCTCATTTGAAGGAAAGATTCGCACACGTCAAGCAGATGAAGGTATTGAACTTCTGCGCGAACAAGTCGACACTCTTATCGTTATTCCAAATGATCGCCTTCTCGCGATTTCAGATCGCGCAATTACTGCAGTCGATGCATTCAAGAGCGCTGACCAAGTTCTACTCTCAGGTGTACAAGGAATCACAGAGATTATTACCCAGCCAGGATTAATTAACCTTGACTTTGCAGATGTAAAGACCGTTATGACGGATGCAGGTTCAGCTCTTATGGGTATTGGTTCTGCTCGTGGTGAAAACCGCGCTACCCGCGCTGCTGAACTTGCCATTTCTAGCCCACTTCTTGAGGCATCAATTGATGGTGCGATGGGCGTACTTCTCTCAGTTGCCGGTGGTTCTGATTTAGGACTTTTTGAAATCAATGAAGCCTGCGAACTTGTACAGAACGCAGCTCACCCAGATGCTCGCATCATCTTTGGAACAACTATCGATGATGCCCTTGGCGACGAAGTCCGAATAACTGTCATTGCTGCTGGCTTTGCAGGTGGCGAGCCAAAGAAGGTCGATATGCCCGTTATTAATGCGCAGACTCTCGGTGGAGTCGCAGACCCAATTCCATCTAATGATCCACTCTCTGTCGCACTTGACCTTGATTCATCAGCACCACGCAAGCGTGTGACATTTGAAGAGCTGGTCTCTGAAGATGAGATTGATGTCCCTGACTTTATGAAGTAGTTCCATGAGCTATAGCTTTACCAATCGCACCGGAGGCGTAAGCACCGGTGCGTTTGCATCTCTGAACTTTGGATTACATGTGGGAGATGACCCATCTCTGGTCCTGACTAATCGCAAGATTCTTACAGAGAGAGTCGGCCCTGTTCAATTCATGTCGCAAGAGCATGGAAATAAAATCGCACTTATTGAGGGCGTTATTGATAGTGACCCGGTTGCCGATTCTTTAGTAACGGGAATACCTGGCATCAATCTCGCCGTACAGGTAGCTGATTGCATCCCGCTATTACTTTCATCAGAAGAAGCTGTTGCTGCAGTGCATGTTGGTCGAAAAGGGTTAGTCAACGGAGTTGCTCTTAAAACTCTTGAACTTATGAAAGAGATGGGCGCTAGCTCAATCTCAGCAACCATTGGCCCGGCTATCTGCGGAGAGTGCTACGAAGTCTCTGAGGAGATTTTCACCGAGGTAGTCCAACTTCATCCAACTGCTGCAGCCAAACGCATTGATGGAACCTTCGCCCTTGATCTTCCAAGAGCGTTAATGACAGCACTTGAAAGCCAAGGTGTGTCTGTCACCCGCGAAGGAAATTGCACTGTCAAGGATTCTCAATTGTTCTCTTATCGACGCGATGGCGTTACTGGTCGGCAGGTTGGAGTTATTTCACTATGACGCGCTCAGAGGAAATCGCTCACAACCTTCGTGAGGTTCAATCACGAATTAATAGACCTGACGTAACTCTTATTGCTGTCACCAAGACTTACCCAGCCAGCGATGTCCAGATTCTCAAGGATTTGGGCGTCAATAATTTTGGTGAGAATAGAACTGAAGAAGGAGCCGCGAAATCTGCAGTCGTAGATGGAACTTGGCACTTTCAAGGCGGTATTCAGAGCCGAAAGTTGAAGGAGATTGCGCAGTGGGCCGATGTGATTCACTCACTAGATCAACTTTCTCATGCACAGAAGCTAGAGAGCCTTCTGATAAAACCTATCGATATCTTTCTTCAACTCTCACTTGATGGCGATCCATCCCGTGGGGGAGTCCAGGAAGAGAATCTCTCACATCTTGCTCAGCAGATAAGCGAGATGACCCATCTCCATCTGCAGGGTTTGATGTGTGTTCTTCCTTTAGGGGTAGAACCACATGATGGATTTAGAAAGGTGAGCGAGATTCACGCGAGATTCCAAAGCGAATTTCCCGATGCGAAATATCTCTCCGCCGGCATGTCAGGAGACTTTGAAATCGCCATTGAATACGGAGCGACACACATCCGCGTAGGTAGCCAAATCCTCGGTCCGCGCACCGCTCACAGGTAACCTAGGCGCATGTCAGCACTCAATAAAATGATGGGCTTCCTTGGCCTCGTCGATACAGATGAAGAGTCACAGGCGATCGAGCAACCTGCACGTCAGGTTACATCTCGACCAAATCAGGAACGGTCAAGCCGCGAACGCACAGGTGTCACAGTTCTTGGAACACACTCTGTTGCATCGCACGCAACTCAACCAGCAATGATTGAAGAGCCAGCATCTTCATACAACATCATTACGCTCCAGCCACGTTCTTACTCTGAGGCTCGCAAAGTTGGCGAGTATTACCGTGAAGGTAATCCAGTTATCATCAATCTCGATGATATGGAAGAGAGCGAGCGAAAGCGTCTCGTTGACTTTGCCAGTGGACTTGTCTTTGGACTTCACGGTCGAATCGAACGCATTAGCCTTAAGGTCTTCTTACTCTCACCAGCAAATGTAAGTGTGAGCAATGAAGATAAGACTGCTGCTCAGGCAACTTTCTTCAATCAGAGCTAAGTTACTTCCGTGCTATCTTCATTGATTCTCCAGATACTTGGGCTCTTTAAGCTCGCTCTCTTTATTCGAATCATCATCGACTACGTTCGAATGTTCGCTAAGAATTGGCGCCCCAACAGCATCCTTCTAGCTTTCTTCGAATTTATTTACTCAATCACAGATCCACCAATGAGATATGTGCAGCGCTTTGTCCCACCTCTTCGCTTAGGCGGAATTTCGCTCGATCTCTCAATCATCGTCTTGCTTATTGCAGTTAACTTATTGCAAGGCGCAGTACGAGTAATTCTCTAGCGGGTTTACGCCTTACTAAGGGCGATGTTTACTCCGAGTTCACTCTCAATTGCAGGCACGGTTGAGTCTTCACTCATCGATAGCGCGAGCACTTCTTCTGAGATATGAGCAGTATTTGCCTTAATCGTCTTCGCTAAATCGCTAGGTGCGTTCCATCGAACATGAATACGATCTGAGATCTCAAAGCCATCGCTCTTACGACGCTCTTGGATAAGTCTGATTACTTCACGGAGATGGCCCGATGCGATGAGTTCAGGGGAGAGGGCAAGATCTAGCGCAACGCTCTCGCCATCATGGCTTGAAACCATCCATCCGCTCTTCGGAACTTCTGTGATGACGAGATCATCGAGTGCAATATCGAATTCACCAACAGTTGCAGCACCTGTCGAACGTAACTGCTTAACCAAGGAAGTCGCATCCGTAGCGGCGATGAGCTTGGCAACATCCTGAACAGCCTTGCCATATTTAGCGCCGAGTGATTTGAAGTTAGCTTTCACGGAGATATCTACAAGATCGCCATCGGCATCTGCAATATCTTCAAGATCAAGAACGTTGAGCTCATCAGAGATCTGCTCTTTCATATCGTTAGGAAGTCCAGACCAGCCTTGCGCTGAAATCAATGCGCGCTGAAGAGGTTGTCTGATTTTGATCCCAGATTCTGCACGAGCTGCACGACCTAACTCAACAACTCTACGAGTCATTGCAACCTGCGCATTGAGATCGATGTCAATGAGCGCGCTCTGCGAGATAGGGAAATCGGTGAGGTGAACAGAATCGGCCGCCTTTGGATCTGCAACGCGAATAAGTTCCTGCCATGTGTGCTCTGCAATAAAGGGAACCATCGGAGCGAGTAACTGAGTCAAGGTCAATAAACACTCATGCAAAGTTGCAAGTGCTGCTACATCTCCATCCCAGAATCTGCGGCGCGAGCGACGCACATACCAGTTTGATAGTTCGTCGATAAAGCGCGCAAGAACTCTTCCTGCGCTCTGCGAATCAAACTCCGTGTAAGCCTTATCAACTTCTGCAATCAGTACATTGAGTTCACTCAGGATCCATCGATCCATCAAAGTGCGATCTTTCAGGGCCGGGCTCTGTGAAAGTTCAAAGTTTGAAGCCTCTGCATAGAGCGCATGGAAAGAGATTGTGTTCCAGTAAGTAAGAAGGGTCTTTCTTACAACATCAGAGATTGCATCATGGCCAACGCGACGGGCAGACCACGGTGATCCTGCTGCCAGCATGTACCAACGAACAGCATCTGCGCCATGTTGATCCATAAGCGAGATTGGCTCGAGAACATTGCCAAGGTGCTTACTCATCTTTCTGCCATCTTTATCCAAGATGTGTCCGAGACAGAGAACGCTCTTATATGAACTCTCATCGAAGACCAGGGTTCCAATAGTCATAAGCGTGTAGAACCAACCGCGTGTCTGGTCGATTGCTTCACAGATAAAGTCAGCTGGGTAGGCAGCCTTGAATTTCTCGACGGAACCTGGCTTATGCGGATAGCCCCATTGTGCAAATGGCATTGCGCCAGAGTCGTACCAGCAATCAATTACTTCAGGAACTCGAACCATGGTCGATGAACATTGCGCACATGCAAAGGTGATGTCATCAACAAAAGGACGATGTGGATCTAGATTGCTCAGCTCTTGCCCTGCCAGGCCGCCGAGCTCCTTAAGTGAGTCGACACAGATTTCATGCTTATTCTCACAGCGCCAGATTGGCAGTGGTGTACCCCAGTACCGATTACGTGAGAGGGCCCAGTCGATATTGTTATTGAGCCAGTCACCGTAGCGACCAGTTTTAATTGTTTCAGGATGCCAATCTGTCTTGGCATTTTCGCGGATCAATTCATCTTTAATTGACGTTGTTCGTATATACCAAGATGGTTGCGCGTAATAAATAAGTGCTGTGTGACAGCGCCAGCAGTGTGGATATTCGTGCTCATATGGCTGGTGCTTGTAGAGCGCACCGCTTGTCTTTAGCTCTTTCACAAGAGGCTTATCTGCCTCTTTAAAGAAGAGACCACCAACCACTGGTGTATCAGGTAAGAAAGTTCCGTCAGGTGCAATTGGGTTAACAACAGGAAGTCCATAAGAACGACAGACTTGCAAGTCATCTGCACCAAAGGCAGGAGATTGGTGAACAAGACCAGTTCCATCTTCCGTTGTGACATATGTTGCCAGTACTACGAAGTGCGCATCAGGGATTTCGATGAAGTCGAATGGACGCTTATACGTCACGCGCTCAAGATCGCGCCCCTTAAAAGTCTTAAGAATTTCTTGCTCGCCTGCAACCTTTGACAGTAGTGGCTGCGCAACTACAAGAATCTCTGAAACGTCATCGACAGTTGCCTTAACGACTACATAATCGACATCTGGGTGCACCGCAATTGCAGTATTGGAAACGAGAGTCCAAGGAGTTGTTGTCCATACCAAGAGGGATGCACCTAAATCTGCAAGTTCTCCAGAGGTAACTGGGAATCTGACGAAGACAGATGGATCGACAACTGTCTCGTATCCTTGTGAAAGTTCGTGATCAGAAAGACCTGTTCCGCAACGAGGGCAGTACGGAGCAACTCGATGATCTTGAACCAGTAAGCCCTTCTTCCAAATCTCTTTAAGGCTCCACCAGACAGACTCAACGTACTCGGGTGCCATCGTCCAATATGCCTGATCGAAGTCGACCCAGAAGCCCATTCGTTCTGTCATGGTTGTGAATGCATCGACGTGGCGCGTTACAGATTCGCGGCACTTATCGTTAAAGGGTGCGATGCCATACTTTTCGATATCGCCTTTTCCGCTAAATCCAAGTTCCTTCTCAACTGCAATCTCAACGGGCAGACCGTGGCAATCCCAACCAGCTTTACGAGTTACATACTTTCCTTTCATTGTGTGAAAACGAGGGAATACATCTTTAAATACGCGAGCTTCAATGTGGTGTGTACCAGGCATACCGTTGGCAGTTGGGGGACCTTCATAGAATGTCCACGGAGTTCCTTGCGCACGCGATTGTGTGCTCTTCTCGAAGATTTTATTCTCAGACCAGAAATCAAGAATTGATCGTTCCATTGCAGGTAGATCAATCTGCGCGCTCAATGCGCGAAATGGTGATGACATAAAAAATCCCCCAAGAAGTAATGAACTCTTGGAGGGACGAACTCGAAGTGAGTTCGCGGTACCACCCGCCTTATATCCACCGCTGGCGCGATCGATATCTCTTTATTTCTCTTGCTATCGGCCAGGTCTACCCCGACTCGTGTGAGGCGGATCTTCCAGCGTGCTCCCGAGGTGATGGCCTCTTCAACGCACTCTTCGCGCAAGGTATTGCAGGTTCAGAGTCTAAACCATGCGTGGCAGAGTTGGTTACGAGCGGAAAAACGCATAAGGTGCGCGGCGTGCCAGGTAAAAAGGTTGTAAAGAAGGCGGCTAA
>JACCDY011133502.1_pt1 | contig 19800 bp, 40 predicted proteins | sample 7446391 | NCBI WGS metagenome assembly JACCDY01 (sample SAMN15323451, study PRJNA562643) | freshwater metagenome | isolation source: river surface water | place: USA:Blue River Watershed | collected 2017-08-18
GATGTCTTTCTTCAAAGACTTTGATGTCTGAATCAATCTAGCAGCAACAATCTCATCACAGAAATCATTGTCTATGTCTATTTTAATCTCCATAGCTTTCCTTTCCAATTACTTTTAGTAACACATCAATCTGTTTCTTGAGATATTCGTTCTCTGCTTCAAGTCGTTCGTTTCTTTCTCGCATATAACGAGCTTCTAGTTCCATTGTTGCAGTCCAATTCTCAAACTGTTCAATGAGGTCTTTTGCGTAACTCATTCGCCACCTGCCATCATGTCAAATAACACTTCAGCGTCAATCACTGCCAAAGGTTTACAGCCGTTCTGTTTAACAATCACAATAGGTTCAAACTTACCGTGTGACTTAGCTTGTTCGTAGTAATTGTAGACAGCTACTTTAGCTAAAGACTTACATTCAAAGTTAGCAGGGATTGCATCCTTAGCGGCTTGAGACATCACAACATCCTCACCATGAGAACCCATAGGACAGCTGCGTAGGTCAAGTTCGCTTAGTTGCGGATATCTTTTTAGTAGCTCTTTGACGACCCACTTTTGTAGGTTTCTTCCCTTTGCTTTCGCTGATTGTGTTTTCACTTGCTAATACCTTTCTGTTCTTAATCCATGCTTTAGGAATGTGCATACGAGCGTTTGTTTGGTCGATAGACCATGTAGATGCTAGACACAATGCTTCGTCAGTCTCGTCAACAACATAGCCTACAGTGATGCAATGGTGAATCTCTGCTTTAGTCTTACCTTCCCAACCTACATCAGCAACAGCATCAATCCAAGACACCTGGATTATCTTTGGGGTGGTTGCCATACATCTCCTTCTTTTCTTTGTAGATAAAGTAGTTGTCCGTTCTCTAACACTCGCACTGTATCGCCATCGTAGGCTTTAAGCACAGCATCGTATAAGTCTTCAACAGTCTTACAGTCCTTTAGTATCTTAGCGCCTTTAGCAGGTCCAATACCTTTTAAACCTTGAATGTTGTCAATCCTATCGCCAGTTAGAATCTGTAAATAGAAGTTATACCACCCTTCAAACTCGGACACATAATAGCGATGTTGTTTACGGTAGTTGTAGTGATGACCGCGAAACTGATTCAAGTCTTTATCGATGTGAACCATAACTGATTCATCTTCGGAGACTTTATAAGCTTCGATACCAACTGCGTCATCAGCTTCAATACCGTTTACAATGACAAAACCCCACGATTCAACTAAGTGATTTCGTAGGGCTTGTAAGTGCACAGGTTTCTCTGATGGTCTAGTTCCTTTGTAGGGAACTGTGACAGCAATATCGTTTCTGAAATTACCTTGACCAGTTAAGAAACCTTTGTATTCATCGACATCTAAATCCATACAGATTTCGATAACTGCTTGCTCTAAACGAGACACTGCTAGGGCTTCATCAACGTCATTCGATGAAAACCCTACAGCATAGCAGAGACTATCTGCGTCGATAAGAGCTGTTATCAAAACTCGTCTTCTGTCAAGTCAATAACATTAGTAACAGCACCGTCAGGATTGTATTCCTTCAAGTCAGTGATAGTCAGCTTCATCAATGTTGGGCTGATACCAGACTTGTTAAGATACTTCCATTCGTAAGCTGAAACCATTGCTTTGCACTTAGACTTGTTAGCTACCAAAGCTTTGATTTCTTCACCGTTTGGATGTTCTGCACGAATAGGATTCTTTGACTTGCAAGTGATGTAGTTACCTTGCTCAGGCTTCTTTGGGTTGTTCTTAACTGCAATACCCATTGACTCCAATGCTGTTACTACATTGTCAGATAAGTTACATAGGTCTACTTGATACTTTTCGCTATCGTCGTTAATCTTGTCTAAGAAAGCCCAAAAAACATCTGCTTTAAAAATTACTGGTGCTTTGTTCATGTATTACTCCTTTAAAAGTTACTAGTTCATTATACTACAAATTAATGCTTTGTCATTCCACGATGTGAGAAATCTTCCATTCCTTCTACCGTGCCTTCTAACAAATCGTCGCCTACATCTACTACTAATTGAATCATATCTTCAGCACCTAAAGTGGTTTTGATGATATATGTGTCATTATCATAAGCAATCAAGGTAACAACACCTAAGACATTCTCTTCATCTTCGTAATCGTAATTGTCATCTTTCATTAGTGTGTGTCCTTCCAAGTTAGACCTGTCCGATATTCGCCAGTTAAAGGACATCTCATGTTAAGAACCTTACCTGCTTCTTCAATAGCCCATACACCGTATTGACCTACTGTTTCAGCCAGTTCAGCTCTAGTTTCAATCTGCCATTCGTCATGCACATTAGCACAAAACTTATGATAGATGTTCTCAGACTTCAATCTCTCAGACAACAAGACTAAAGCCTGTTTCATTACTATCGCACCCGCACCTTGCAGTAGCGTGTTGAGCGCAGAGTGCTCTGAACGAACGAGTAGCTTGCGTCCGTCAAGACCTCGTACCCAGCCTTTTGAAGCATATGCAGAGGCGACATCTTTCTTAAGTTGTGCAAGTCTCGGTGTATTCTGTAGAAAACTATCAATGAGCTTTTGTCCTTCTTTCGAGCTACCTCCAACAACCGTCCCGATTTTGGCAGCTCCTGCGCCATAGAGGAAAGCATAAATAAACGTCTTAGCTTGATTTCTCGTTTCAAGTCCAGCTGCCTTCTGGTTCGCTGTGTGTATATCACCCGATACGACTTCATTTGTATATTCATTGTCTTTCATGTAGTGAGCAAGCATTCTCAACTCCAGTCCTGAAGCATCGATACCTACTAACTTATTGCCTTTCTCAACTGTCCATAATGCTCTACATTCAGGTCCATAAACAGCACCACTGTTAGGAACTTGAGCCATGTTAGGTTTCATGTGAGTCATTCGACCTGTTACAGCACCGTTGGTGATGACACGACCATGAACTCTTCCGTCTGCTTTGACTGCATCAATCCAAGACTCTACTTGTGCTACTCGCTTTTGCAGCATGAGATATTCGGCAATGGCTTTCGCTTCAGGGATGTCGATGCCTTCGAGCGTGGTTTCGTCGACGATGACGCTACCTTTTTCGGTAAACTCTTTCGGCTTCCAACCTTTTTCTTGGAGTCTTTCCGCAATTTGTTTTCGGCTACCTGGGTTGAAAGGGGTGATGATGTCTTTGAGCGGCTTGCCTGTTGTTTTATGAGTTCTTCCACCTTCAACTCTGGCAGGAAATATGTTCTGCATTTCAACTTGTATAGCGTCCAACTTAGTCTTAAGTATGAACAATAACTCCGTAGCTGCTCTCTCATCGAGTTTAAAGCCGTTACGTTCTTGTTCTGCGATGATGAGCGCAACTTGGTGTTCGAGTTCTTTGCTTTTGTCCGAGTAATCATCTTTCATTTCCCTTTCTAGGTGAATAAATAGTTTCTTTGTTACTAGTGTGTCCTGAATACAATAGTCAAGCATCTCTTGAGAGAACTTACTGAAGTCATCAAACTCAGTCTTTAAGAATCCTAATCGTTTACCCCAGGCTTCTAATGAGTGACCATCTTCAAGAGAAGGGTTGTATAACCTAGACAATACAAGAGTGTCTATGATTTGCTTAGGCTTTACCTGTATATTCCAAACTCTAGATAATACAGGGAAATCAAAGAAGATTCCGTTGTGAGCAATGATAGAGTCAGCACTGTCAAGATAGCTTTGTAAGTTATCAGGTTTAGTAAATGTAGAAACTATGTCAGTATCAACATCACGACAGACAACACACCATATTGTGTCGAATGTCAGGTTAGTTTCTATGTCTAAAATTATTCTCATTCATGTCTCGCAAATTCTTTTTGTGCAAGCTCTCTAGCTTCGTGCAGTTTTTCTTTAGCTTCTTCTAATGTTTCATAACGACCAACATAGTTTTTCTTCCCGTTAGTTTTGAATTCAGCATACCATTTATTTCTAGCTTTATCAAACCAAACACCTTTAACACCTGTAGTGTTTGTGCATGGTTTCTTCATATTCCATAAGTTTTGAGCTACTGTTGCTGCTCGTAAATTTTTAATGTTATTATTAGTTGGGCTACCATCAGCATGGTCAACAATTTTTGGAAGATATCCATGATGGTACAGAAATATTAATCTGTGTTCAAGATACCATTTATTTTTGAATCTAACATAGCAGTATCCGTTTAGTCTTAATTTTCCTGCTTTTGAATCTTTCTTAGTTCCTTGTCGTGGCTTAGTTGTGTACAAAGAACCTTCTTTATAATAAAAGAATTCTTTAACTTCTTCTTGAGTAATCATTTTGCTAACCCCATAAATAAACCAATCTGACTGAAGGCATAGCCAAGCCACATAATACCAGAGCCTGTATTGCCTTTTACCATTTGCTGAACACCAACAACAAAGTAACCAACACCGACTAAACTGACTATGTAGTGGCTAATTGTCATTTCTTAGCTTTCTTAACTGCAGGTTTAGGAAAGTCCTTCTTAGTCTCTTCAATCATCTTCTCTAACGGTGTTCTTTCGTTGAATAGAATAGCAAACAAATCCTGTATCTCTGGTTCTGTCAAGATAATTGATTTACCGTTGTTGAAGTGAACTTCTCTGTCAATAATCCAAGTGATGTTAGAGATGTTAAAGTAATACTGTCCAATCTTAATCATACCTTCCTCACTTTCGTCCAAGCAGCGAAATGGTGCACTGAGCCAAAGCCATCATAGCAATAGACATAATCACCGCTAAAGTTCTTAATCTTAAATACCATCTTCTCTTTATCGCCACCGACAGTGAACCTATCGCCTTCGTGTAGCTTGTCTAAGTTGCACATATCTGCAATATCGTGTTCGTTAATCATACTTATTACCTTTTCTAAATTTATCAATCGCTTCATCAAGCATAATACCTGTTAGCCATTCCCAGTTGTTACCACGACCATCGCAAGCAATCACAGTCGGTGCAATGATTTCTTCAGGTAAGTCCCATGAGTTAGTCTTCAACCAGTGATAGCGTTCAGCATCTTCGAACATCTCACGATTGTCCTGAATGCGAGATAGCACACCCTTGTTAAGCTCTCGTAGTCGTTCTACTTCGTTACACAAAGCTAGGATGTAGTTACGAGTTACTGAATACTCGTCATGTTTGGCATAGTTCCTAGCCGCTTCTAGTAAATCTTGTTTAGTTGTCATATTGTTCCTTAATCTTTTGTAACATATTTTATCAAGTTTGTTGCAAGTTGCAAAATCTCTTGCGGAGTAGCATTACTTTTAATTGTATTTGCCTTATGTGAAATAACCAATACATTTCCTTTAATATACCCTTTAGTAGGGTCTACTCTATCAAGACTTGCTGAGTTATCTTTGCAGGATTTACGTCCTTCAGCAATAAACAATTCAATACCTAATAATGGACAATGTGTAGGAATAACAATATCGCTTTCATCAATATTAAACTCCCATCCGTATTTCTTTGCTCTAGCTCTTGCTCTGTTCAACATACGATTAATAGGCTTTCTACGATAATACTCTCTACCTTTTTCACGGATAGTTTGTCTATTTTCGTCTCGATATTTCTTAACATCTTCTAACACCTTTTCTTTGTTAGCATGATAGTAATCAATAGCCTGTTGTTTAACCTTCTCTTTATGTTTTTCATAATAAGCCTGGTTGTATCTCTGTTGTTGTTCTTTAGTTCGTTTACCCATAAATCCTCCTTAAAAGCTCATTATACACTAAAAAACAAAATAAAGCAAGAACTATTTTTCATAACTCTTCGGTTGTTTCAAGCATACGACCAGTAGAGCTTTGGTAGAGAAGATGTCCAGCAGCACCAGTGAAGCCAGAATAGCGATTCTTCAAGACACGAACATGAGTGGTGTTGCGTTCAATCAAGTCAGTAGCCTGTCCGTTTCTTTCTAAGCCTATCACAATATCTGACAGTTGTGCAATAGCGCCTGAGCCACGAAGTTGTGCTAAGGATGTAGCCGCGCCTTCCTCGTGCCCTTTAGCTTCAGGTCTCTTGAGGTGTGATACGCAAATAAGACTTATTCCTGTTTCCTGCACTAGCATACGCAACTTAGTCATAATGGCATCAAGTGCTTTACGCTCATCACCAACATCGCCACCTGATACAATAATACTAAGGTGGTCAAGGAACACATAGCCACAGTTAAGACCCTTAGCCATGTATCTGACCCGATTGACAATATTCTCCAAGCTAGTAGACCCGAAATGGTCGAACAAATAAAGCCTATCAGTTCCCAAGGTTCTATCGAAAGCATCTTTTAACTCCTCTGGTGTTACTTCAACATCTGGTAAATGAATTGGTCTGTTTACTGCCAAAGACATTAGACTTCGTGCTGTCTTCCTGACCCCTTCTTCAAGGAACATGAGACCGATATTATCAGTAGTCTTGTTAAGAATGTGCCATACGATTTCTCGTAAGAATTGAGATTTCCCAAGACCCGACCCAGCAGTGACCATGACAAGCTCACCCTTTCTAATTCCATAGGTAAGTTTGTTGAGAGCTTCATAGGGATAATCGCAGTCAGCTTTCTCAATAGGTGTAGATACAACTTCCCAGAGTGAGTTACCTTGAATAATCCCATCAGGTATATAAGACTCAGCAGACCAAAAAGCATCAATGAATTCTTTAGTCGAGTTAGTCTTAAGATAGTCACAGGCATCTTTAAATCCTTTCTTGTGCTTCATTACTTTGACTTTACCGCCAAAGAGTTCTGCGACTGCTTGAGATGCTTTTAAGCCAGGCTCATCGCCATCAAAGCAAATGACAATGTTCTCAAAGCTATCAATCCATTCATATTGGGCTTTGCAGTCCTTTAGAGCAGCACTAGCACCATTACGAATAGATACGCATGGGTATTTACTTCCTTGCATCTGATAAGCAGCTAATGCGTCTAATTCACCCTCGCAGATAGTTAGATAACGACCACCTTTAGTGAAGTTCTGTTGTCCGAATAGCGTAGCATCTTTGAAGTCGCCTGAGATAGAGAAGTTCTTCTCAGGCACATTCCTAGTCTTAACTGCAACCATAACACCATCAGCATCATAGTAAGGATAGTAATGACGATTACCTAAAGGGTCTTGCTTGACACCATAGGCTAGGCAAGAAGCCGAAGTAATACCACGGTTAGCGATAGAATTAACATTAGCAGTGTCATAAAATTGTATATCCTTGTTCATAGGTTTTCTTTGTTGTTTAGTGACAGAGCCGTCACCTGATTTATAGGCATGACAGACATGGCAATACTCATGGTCGTCATCATAGAGACTATTACCATCGCTACTGCCACACTCTGTGCATGGAATGTGTTTAACGAATTTTGATTGACTTACTTCCACTTTTTCAAGTCCTCTAGTTTGTAGCATTCTCTTAAGTAATAATCGAGAGCATCAGCAATTAAATCACTATGTCGTTCATAGTCGCATTCGATGTTACTGACAATTCGCTTAATCTCTCTATCGGTTTCTCTCACTTCTTTCTGCATAGCTACCCAGTGAGGGTCTTGTTCTTTCTCTTTAAACCAGTCGTCAATCTGTTTCTTTATTTTTTCAAAGTTAATATCGTTGTTCATTTCTCACTCGCTTTCTTTATTTAGAAACTACAAATATTCCTGTTGCAAACATATAAATCGTAAACAAAACTCCAAGCATGAAATTAAATACCCACATAAAAAAACTATCTTTCATTTCTCACTCGCTTTCTTTAGTTGGTATTCGAGCAAGTCTATATAAGCCAACATTTCGTGCATTAGCCCAGCAGTTTCACTAAACCCATTCATTGGTTCATATCTAGCCCTAATCCTAAGTTGCCAATCCGCAAGTCTAGTTACTCTTTCGCTAAATTCTTTTTGTTGTTTTGTTTTCATTTCTCACTCGCTTTCTTTAGTATTGCTCTAGCAAATTTAATTGCATCAATGTGCATACTTCCGTAATCCATATCGGAACATTCACTGGCAATTTTTTCTATTTCCTCATCACTTAACTCTCTTGGTTTTGGCGGAACGATTACAAACTCATCGCCATTAGGTAAGTCAAACCTGAATACACTATCTTCAAAAGTCACATCAGGGTAGTAGTCTTTCATTTTTCACTCGCTTTCTTTAGTATTGCTCTAGCAAATCCAATTAGGACATCTTCGTAAGTATCTGCATATTTCCAATGCCATTCTTTCATTATTTCCTCATCACTTAACTCTCTTATTTGTGGTGAACAAGTATGAATATCCGAAATATTTTCTTTTCCGCAGTCTTTACAGTTCATTTCTCACTCGCTTTCTTAAACGCTTCTTTCCAACGAATTAAGTGTTCTTTCTTCCATTCATCTCGCAATTCCAAATCAAATCTCAATACGCCTTCATCTGTTTCGCAGTAGTAATCAAACGCTTTATTGAGTTCATCATCACTTAACTCTTTTATTTGTGGTGTGGATTTATTCATCGCTTCTAAAATTCCACTATAAATTTCTTCTTCTGCAAGTGATTTCTCAAGTTTTTCTATTTTTTTTGCCTGTTGTCGAAGCATATTGGCTGACTCAAATATTGATTTATCTAATTCGGTATAAGAGTCTTCCGTCATAAACTTAATTAACTCTTTTGCTAGGTCATAAGCTGTCATTTTTAAATATCCTTTTTTCTGCTAACCTAATTAACTTTGTTCCTTTTATAATGTGACTATCTAATGGTGTTACATATTCATTTCCATAGATTTGTTTAACCCAAGCAATTACACATTTCTTTATTTCCTCATCACTTAACTCTCTTGGTGCGGTGTAGAGGGGAATACAAGGTTGTTCAAAATTTAAAGACATATTTAAAGCAGCTCCAAGACTGTCAAAAAATATTCCGTCTACTATCCATCCAACAGGTTTCATTTAATCTCCACTCCTTGCATTATCCGTTTAGGGAATTGTTGTTCTAACCAAAAGCACCTGACATCACCCTCATAGGATAGACCAATATAGCCAACCCATTTAACCCCATACTTAGTGAAGTCAGTGCATCTATCGACATTCGCTATCGGTGTTGCTACTGTGTTAAATAGAAACCCCATAACAAAAGACAATAAGACAATCGTTACTTGTTTTAACATGACTTGAACCCTTGTGGTTCATAGTTCGAGTTTACGACGGGTTCTAATTTGTCCAGTTTGTTGTCTAAAATGTTCGCTAAATCAGCCATAACCTCATCATAGCCATATTTTAAGACTACATCAGACATATCATGTAAGACATTGTGCTTAAAGTATTCATCAAATTCTTCTTTAGTCATCTTGTGTATTTCAATCATAATTTCTCCTTGTATAGACACCTTAGTTCTTGACATTGTAAAAGTCAATAGTTTTAACAAAAATAAATTGCTTGACAAGTTTTTCAGACATCGTTATAATGCTTTTAACAACATAGTCTTCAATGTAATGCTTTTTGATGTAGCTCATAGTAATTGTTCCTAGTTGATATAGCTATCATAGACTTCATAGATAACTATATAGCCTATCGTTCTTCCCAATACTCATCATAATCATCACCTTGACTGTCATCATAGAAGTCATCATCATTACCATCAAGCAAGTCATCAACCATATCCAAATCAACTTCACTCATTAGGTCTGGTCTGACCTGAATAGGTAGATTCCCTATATCACGAATACAAGTCATACAGGTGTCTAAAAACTTCTTAGTAACTGCATGGCGAATGGTTGTTTCTGAATCTGTTAAATCAGCGTTACAGACGATACATTTCATAAGTTAATACCCTTCCCTAGGTTGATTCAAATAAACTCAATACAGAGCGTTTTAAAGCCTTTTAGAGGCATTCTAGAAGTCTGCATAGCCTACCTTTTTCACTGCTAACTGATACAGGCTTACTTTGGGTGGTTGAATAGACTTGATTTCCACTAAATAATCACCGCTAGTAAGGTGTTTTACTGCCTCTTCATGAGACATAAAGATTCTAATCAAATCCCCGTCAGAATCCCTTAATTCGTATTTCTTAATCATTTGTTAGCCTCTGTAAGTTGAATTAGAGCCTCTTCCACTGCCTCAGCGTCTAACTGCTGAATATTAGCCCATAGTAGTTGATTATATCTAATATAGTCTTTTGTGTCATAGTCATAGCGACAGATTGTGTATAAACTTTGTCTAAGTGTGTCTAATCGTGTCATAGCATATCCTTAGTCAATCTGAGTTCCTTAGCATAGAGCATGGTCATGGGTGCAAATTTAAGCATCAGTTTCCGTCTAGCATCTTTAGGCAGCTTTTCCTTTTGTAAGCCCTTAAAATTAGGTTTGTAACCATCTTCACCTGTTGCAACCTTATAGACTAAAACAGTGGCTTTCCCTGCCGTGTGCAGTTCTTTAGGCTTTAGCTCTTCGCCAACCTTAACAAGAACCCCAGTAGTATATAGATTGTTTACAGTGTTACGCACTGATTGAGGGTCTAATAGCTTGTAGTCTGTGCAGTATTTAATCACATCATATAAAGTCATATGCTTATCGCCCATAAGACCCAATACAATAGCTCTTTTAGTTTGTTTCATAGTTATTTTCCTGTAATGTAAGTAAATCGTATTTCTCTTGTAATTGCTTATCAGTCCAAGTGAAATATCCACCATCTGCAAAGAATTCCACAGTCTCAGCGTGAATCAATACTGAATCATGCTCTCTGAAGAATTCAAGTTCATAATTAGTTAAATAATCTATTAAGTCTGTTCTGTTCATTATTTAGCCCTCTTTTCTGATGGTGCAGTCCAGCCCATAGCTTTAAACCTAGCTAGGATATCGTTATATTTGTGATACTCCCAAGCCTTGTCATTGATAGGTGGGTTATCGTTAGTGTATTTACTTGGTTTAATCTTTTTCATGTGTTTACTTCCTCTGTCTTTTCTATAGCCCATTCACCATAGTCAAATTCTTTCCAGTTAGTATCATTACTACCACTGAAAGCCAGTTCCTCGGCTTGTTCTGCAGTCTCTGCCTGAACCTCTTTATATAGGTAAACTAGTTGGCTTGCGTATACTTTGTATGTTTTCATGGTAATACCTTTCCTGTGTGGTCTTGAATCAATGTTCTAATTTGTTCTAGTAGTTCGTGGTGTCTGTTTGACTTGTAAAGCTCTGCCCAGTCATCTAGCAACTGTTTACCTTGTCCAACCCCTAAGACAATATATTTCTCGTTCTCTAGTTCGTCTATGAGTTCGTCGAAGTCTAAATCGTTGAACTTGACATCAACCTCTACTTCGACATCTTTATAAATTGTGAACATATTAAAACTCCCTAAATATGATAGAGCCTGAGTCTGTGTCACCTAAAACCCAAGTCTGATTATTGAGCCAGTCCATAACATAACTATAAGCATCGTCATCGTCCAATCGTGACTCGTCCATCATGTAGCCATAACTGTCAATAATCTCTGACATGGTAGACTCCCTAAAGTCACAACATATAGCGATGACATCTAGCTCGATTTCCTCACCAGTGTCTTGCTCGAACTCTGTTAAGCCCTCATAGAGTCTGCGAAGACCGCCAAGGCTGAAGTTGTTTGGTCTGATGTCTTGGAACATCTTAATGAACTCGTTTTCGTATACTGTGGTTTTCATGTTAATACTCCTGTGTTTAGTTTACTGTTGTTAATGCAACCGCCCAAAGATAGCCTAAGCTGATAGCTAAGACTGCCATAGTGATAATGTTAATTAGTAATTCTTTCATGATGCTGACACTCCAAGTTATTTAATCTTACCGACAAAAGGCAAAGCCACTGTGAACATAGCTGATGCAATTAAGCCCATGTATCCGATTGTATTGTCATACCCGCCCAATAGTGCAACCCCTGCGATTAGCTCAACTATTGCACCAATTAAAAAGAACCCCTCTATTGCTTTCATGTTTTACCTCATTAGTTGTGTTAGTGATACTGTAAAGCCCTAGACTGACTAGAGCCTTACAGTTTTATAATATTTAGTTATTTACTTGAGTATTCGTTATACCAGTCATTCATGAAATCATTGTCTGTGAAGTCTGCTACATTCTCGCTGTCACCTGTATCATGAACAATCAAAGCCCAAGCCATTTCCATTCCGCCTAAATCTCTGATTCTTAGTTCTGCCATGTCTACTGACTCAATAGCTTCAATAATTGCGTTGTATCCTGTTGAGCGTTTTACTTGCCATTCTTCTGTGTCCCACACTGATACTGTGCAGTCTTTTGCTAGAGCGTATTTAACTAATGATTTATATGCTTTCATGGTTTAACCCTTTCAATATTAGATAGCTTAATTGCTTATCCATGACTACAGTTTATGCAGCAAAACTTACTGAAACCTTACAAAGCTAAACTATTTCTAACAATTATTTCTATCGCTATTCATTTCTTGATAGTCTTTAACTATTGTCTAAGATGTCTAATATCTTATGTAATCTATCTTATGTCTTATATAAGACCTGAATAGGAATCATTCTTAACTGGCTGATTAGTTCTAGGTAGTTCTGAATAGGTGCTTCATCGTCTCATACACCTAGCCTGTGCAGAATCTTTTTAGACTACATAGATAAACTGGCATGATTCTTGCATAGGTCTATGTAGCCTGTGGATAACCTGTGGATAACTATGAAGTAAGCACTGACTAACATAGGGGGGAGGGGTGGCTGTGTTGTTGTAATGTTGCGGGATGCTACATAGTACACAAAAAAGAATAATGTAGAAAACTGTATTAAGCTATTGAATATAATAACTAAAAGTAATATAGTTCTATAAAGTCGATAATGCACACCCTTGTGGGCTATGCGAGACCTAAGATGCCTGATAGAGTCCGCACAGTCTTTAGACGTCTATTTAGACTAATTTGTCAGATTCAGACTAACTTTCTTTGTGAAAAGTACTTGACAAGATTCAGATAGTTTGTTATAATGCTCTTATCAGGGAATCTGTAAAGTCTGCACACAAAGCTCGATACGAGTGAGGGATAACAACAAACGATAGTTTGAATCCCTCTTGAAGTAGATATCGACAAATATTGAACAAGTTCACAATATAGACTATATAGATAGATTTGTCTTATTTAATTTATTACGTCTTTCCCTATGGGATAAAAGGATACAATGTCTGAAGAAGTTGTCGAACCTAAGAAGCCTCGTCCAAAGATTAGACGAAGAGAAGTAGTTGATGGTAAGCCGAAGCTAGGTCGTCCCAAGAAGTCGGACATTGAAAAGAAGAAGAAACCTGGTGTAATTGGTAGACCTCCTGGGTCGTATGGTGACGCAGGTAGAATCGCTGAGTTCAAAGCTAGATTGTTAGCAACTGCTGGTGACAGAGTTATTAACAAAGTGATTGAGATAGCTTTAACGGATGGTCATCCTGTACAGTCTGCAGCATTGAAGATGTGTGTAGACAGGGTATTACCAATGTCTTATTTTGATAAGGACAAAGCTAATGGTGGAGGTACTCCTCAAATTAGTATCAACATAACATCTATTAGCGAGCCAAAGATAGAGCAGTCTGATATAATAGATACTGGAATAATAGATGTAGAATCAAGAGAGGGCTAGGTCGACGGACCGAAAAGGAATTAACCTGATTCCCTGCCTAATCTAAACTTCAGGTAATAACAGAGGTGTTATATGTACAAAGTTTGTGCAAAGTGTAAAAAAGAACTACCCTTAGTCTGTTTTAGTAAACACTGCAGATTTAAGGACGGACTAAGAACAAGGTGTAAAGAATGTGAGTCTGAAGATGCAAAAGAAAGACGACGACAGGCTTTACAAGAAGACTATGAAGGCACTCGTGAAAAAGAACGAGCTTCAAATCTTCAAAGGATGTTTAAGATAAGTATTGAGTTTTGGAAAAAGAAAGCTGAAGCCCAAGACAATAAATGTGCAATCTGTAACAAAGAATGTATTACTGGTAAACGACTTGCTGTTGACCATGACCATGAAACAGGTGAAGTACGAGATTTACTTTGTAACAACTGTAATCAAGGTTTAGGTAAGTTTCAAGACAGTCCACAACTGCTAGAGAAAGCAGCGGAATATTTGAGGAAACATGGCAGAACTTAATTTTGCACTACTAAAGTGGCAACAAGAGGTCTTTAAAGATAAGACTCGATTTAAAGTAATTGCTGCTGGTCGTCGCTGCGGTAAGTCCAGATTGTCTGCAGTGACCTTGTTGATTGAAGGTATTAACTGTCCTGAAGGCAGTAGCGTTATGTACGTTGCACCGACTCTAGGACAAGCTCGGACGATTATCTGGGATTTGTTGATGGAACTAGGTAGACCGATTATTAAGTCTGCTCACATCAATAACCTAGAGATTACTCTGGTGAATGGTCGTAAGATATTAGTTCGTGGTGCGGATAACCCAGACTCGCTTCGTGGTGTGTCATTGACCTACTTAGTGATGGACGAGGTAGCGTTTATTAAAGCAGAGATTTGGGAGAAGGTTCTTCGTGCTGCTTTGTCTGACAAAAAAGGTAGAGCTATGTTCATCTCTACTCCGTCAGGAAGAAACCACTTCTATGACTGGTATCAGCTAGGACAGAGTGAGACTGATGAGGAGTGGAAGTCTTGGCACTTCACCACTGCTGATAACGAAACGATTGACCCTAAAGAGATTGAAGCTGCTAAGAGAACTTTATCAAGCTTTGCTTTCAATCAGGAATATATGTCTTCCTTCAACAATGCTGGTGCAGGGTTGTTTAAAGAAGAATGGATTAAGTTCGGTGAAGAACCTAAGCACGGTAGCTGGTACATTGCAGTCGACTTAGCTGGTTTTGAAGAAGTAGCTAAGAATGCTGGTAACAGTAAGAAACGACTAGACCAGTCTGCTATTGCGGTTGTGAAGGTCACTGAAGATGGACAATGGTTTGTTAAGAAGATTGAAGCTGGTAGATGGGATATTCAGACCACTGCAGTGAACATCTTAAAGAATATTAGAGAGTTTGAACCTCTAGCAGTTGGTATCGAGAGAGGTGCTCTGAAGAATGCTGTGTTACCGTACTTAAGTGATTTGATGCGTAAGAACAACTGTTATGCACATATTGCTGATTTGACTCACGGTAATAAGAAGAAAGTAGATAGAGTTGTCTGGGCTTTACAGGGCAGATTCGAGCACGGTCGTATCGTTCTAGACGCTGAAGAAGATTTTGATGAGTTTGTAGACCAACTGTTGATGTTTCCAACTGCTGGTGTACATGATGACTTACCTGATGCTTTGTCGTACATTGACCAGTTAGCTGTTACTAGCTACTTTGATGGTGATGATGACCAAGATGATTGGGAAGTTTTAGATGTAATTGCTGGCTATTGACATAAGGATAAAAATGGCAGAGTTTAATGAAAATCAACAGTGGGACAAACCTACTGAATCTGACAAAGAGTTAGTTAGCTTTGTTGTCTCCCACACAGACCGTTGGAGAGACCATAGAGACCAGAACTACTTAGAAGACTGGCTAGAGTATGAGCGTATCTTCCGTGGTGTTTGGTCTGCAGAAGACAAGACTCGTGACTCAGAGCGTAGTCGTATCATTAGTCCAGCAACTCAGCAAGCAGTAGAGACTCGTCACGCTGAAGTGATGGAAGCTATCTTTGGTAACGGTGAGTACTTTGACATCAAAGACGATGTACAAGACTACAACGGTAACAAGATGGACATCGAGGCTATGAAAGCCTTGTTGAAAGAAGACCTAGAGAAGCATAAGATTCGTAAGTCTGTTGACCAAATCGAATTAATGGCTGAAATCTACGGTACGGGTATCGGTGAGTTGATGGTTAAACAGGAAGTAGAATATGTTCCTGCTACTCAGCCAATTCCAGGTTCTACACAGGCTGCTTATGGTGTACAAGAGAAAGAATACTTCTGCGTTAAAGTAAACCCAGTTAACCCTAAGAACTTCTTGATTGACCCTAACGCTACTTCTATCGAAGATGCTATGGGTTGCGCTATTGAGAAGTTTGTGTCTATTCACAAAGTTGTTGAAGGTATGGAAAAAGGTATCTATCGTAAGGTTGATATCGGTCCTGCAGGTAACGACGATGACTTAGAAGTAACTCAAGAAGATGTACAGTATCAAGATGACAAAGTTAAACTATTAACATACTATGGTCTAGTCCCTAGAGAGTATCTAGAACAGCTTGAGAACGAAGGTGAAGAGGTTGTAGACCTATTCCCAGAGGATAGCACTGCTGACAGCTACAGCGGTCTTGTAGAGGCTATTATCGTGATTGGTAACGATGGTTTATTGCTTAAAGCAGAAGCTAATCCTTACATGATGAAAGACCGTCCTGTAGTGGCTTATCAGGATGACACAGTTCCTAATCGTTTCTGGGGTCGTGGTACAGTTGAGAAAGCATACAATATGCAAAAAGCTATTGATGCACAACTTCGTAGCCACCTAGACTCATTAGCGTTGACTACAGCACCTATGATTGCTATGGATGCTACTCGTCTACCTCGTGGTGCTAAGTTTGAAGTGAAGCCTGGTAAAGCTATTTTGACTAACGGTGCTCCATCAGAGATTCTATATCCGTTCCAGTTCGGTCAAACAAAGAACGACAACGCTGCAGCTGCTAAAGAATTTGAGCGTATGTTGTTACAAGCGACTGGTACTTTAGACAGCCAAGGTATGGTGTCTCAAGCAGTTCGTGACGGTGGTGGTACTCAGATGTCTATGGCGATGGGTGCAATTATCAAGAAGTACAAACGCACATTGACAAACTTCCAAGAAGACTTCTTAGTTCCTTTGATTAAGAAAGCTGCTTTCCGTTATATGCAGTTTGACCCTGAGAGATATCCTTCTGTCGACATGAAGTTCATTCCTACAGCTACTTTAGGCATTATGGCTCGTGAATACGAACAACAACAGCTAATTGGCTTGTTACAGACTCTAGGACCTGACACTCCTGTATTGCCAGTCATCTTGAAGGGCATTATTGCTAACTCTAGCTTGTCTAACCGTGCTGAAATGGAGATGGCTTTAGAGAAGATGTCTCAACCTAACCCTGAAGCACAGCAAATGCAACAGATGGCTCAACAGTTACAGATGGAACAAGCTCAAGCAACTACTGCATCTCTACAAGCAAGAGCACAAAGAGACCAAGCAGAAGCTGCTAAGACTGTTACAGAGACTCAGTTGATGCCTGAAGAGCTAAAAGTTAAGGTAATCAGCTCACTTTCAACCAACATTGATGGTCAAAACCAAAACAATGAGTTCGAAAGAAGAGCAAAGATTGCTGAATTGATGCTGAAAGAGAAAGACATCAACAACAAAGGCAAGATTGTAGAGCTACAGATGCAAAAACAGTCAAATAATGCTTGACAAAACGGTAAAAGTGTTGTAAAATAACAACATTATTAACACATTCTCCTAAAAGGGACAAAGAATGATAGACAAAAAGTTACAAAGCTATTATGAGAACAGATTTTCCATGATGGCAACAGACGGTTGGAAAGAAATGATGGAAGACGCACAGCAAATGTTCGATTCCTTGAATCAAGTTCTACCAATCCAAAACGAATCTGAATTGCAGCTCAAGCGTGGACAGTTAGACATACTTAATTGGCTACTCAACTTGAAACCTGCATCAGAAGCAGCCTTCGAACAACTCATGTCGGGAGACAGCGGTGAGTAGAAGGATGTTTGAGTTCCAGTGCGAAGCTGGACATATTACAGAGAAGTACATTGGTTATGAGACAGTGTGCGTTCCTTGTGGTAATTGCGGTAACGATGCTAATCGAATCATTTCGATGCCTCGAATCTCATTAGATGGTACAGACCCAGTGTATGTAACAGCACATGAGAAGTGGGCTAAGACAAGAGAAGACCAAGCAAGAAAAGAACGCAAGCAAAACGAAGCCTGAGATACCTTTGTCGGGAGACATAGCCTCAGAACATAAATCCTAAAATCACTTGATTCGGTGACAGGAGACTTTAAATGGCAAACTTTATTGAACAAGAAGAACTGTTTGAGAGCAATGAGCAAGAAGTAGTACAAGATGTTACTACACCAGAAGTATCTACAGCAGATACACAACCTGAACCAGTAGCAAAAGAAGAACCAGCGGTAGAAGAGTTACCAGAGAAGTATAGAGGTAAATCAGCTATCGAGATTGCAAAGATGCACCAAGAAGCTGAGAAGCTAATCGGTCGTCAAGCAAACGAGGTTCACGAAGTACGAAGTCTAGCAGACCAGCTTTTAAAACAACAACTCGAATCTAACAAGAAAGTTACGCAAGAGCCAAGTGAAGAATCGCTCGAAGAAGATTTCTTTGCAGACCCAAAGCAAGCAGTAGCAAGAACAGTTGAGAAGCATCCTGCTGTACTTGAAGCTAAAGCAGCTGCATTAGAATTGAAGAAGATGAAAACTGCTCAACAATTAGCAGCTAAACATCCTGATTTTGGAACTATCGCACAAGATGCTGGTTTCCAAGACTGGGTAAAGTCTTCAGCAATTCGATTACAGTTATTTGCTAAAGCAGACGCTGAATACGACTTTGAGAGTGCTGATGAATTGTTGTCTACCTACAAGGAGATTAAGCAAATCAAACAGGCTCAACAAGTTCAACAAGCAGCCAATGCTGATAAAGCAGAGAGCCAAGCTCAAGCACAAGCAATGAAGGCAGCATCTGTTGATGTTGGTGGTGCTGGTGAGGTAAGCAAGAAAGTATATCGTAGAGCAGACCTAATTAAATTGAGAATGACCGAACCTGAACGCTATATGGCAATGTCTGATGAAATCATGCAAGCCTATGCAGACGGTAGAGTCAAGTAATTTTAGTATTTAACTTTTAAGGAAAATTAATCATGGCATTAACAGGTGCAGCATACCCAGGCGGTTCAGCCTCAGTTGTAACAAAATCAAACGCAGGTACTTTCATTCCAGAAATCTGGAGTGATGAGGTTATCGCTGCGTACAAGAAAAACTTAGTTTTAGCTAACTTAGTTCGCAAGATGTCTTTCCGTGGTAAGAAGGGCGACACATTGCACATTCCAAAACCAACTCGTGGTGTAGCTTCTGCTAAAGCAGCTAACACAGCAGTTACTGTACAAGCTGATGCTGAGTCAGAAGTACAGGTTTTGATTGACCAGCATTTTGAATATTCACGCTTTATCGAAGATATCGCTTCTGTTCAAGCTTTGGCTTCATTGCGTTCTTTCTACACAGAAGACGCAGGTTACGCTTTGGCTAAGAAAGTTGACGACACACTTATCGCTTTAGGTAAGTCTTTCGGTGACGGTGATGCTTCTGACTGGGTTCACTCAAACAGCTATTTCATCGATGCTTCTACTGGTTTGACAGCTTATGCTCTTGACACAGTAACTACATCTGATGTTTTCACTGACGCTGGTTTCCGTAAGCTAATTCAGTTGATGGATGACGCTGATGTTCCAATGGACGGTCGTAAATTTGTAATCCCACCTTCATTGCGTAATGCAATCATGGGTGTTGACCGTTACAACAGCTCTGACTTCGTTGATGGTCGTGGTGTACAGAATGGTCAAATCGGTAAGTTGTACGGTATTGACATCTATGTATCAAGCAACTGCCCAACAATTGAAACAGCTGCTGATAACTCAGTTGGCGACGCTATCAAAGGTGCATTGTTGTTCCATACAGACACAATGGTTCTTGCAGAGCAAATGGGTGTTCGTTCACAAACTCAATACAAACAAGAATATTTGGCTGACTTGTACACATCTGACACATTGTTCGGTGTGAAGACAGTTCGCCCTGAAGCTGGTTTCGTATTGGCTGTAAACGCTTAATACCTACTAAGATTCCCTGCTTCGGCAGGGGTCTTTTTTAAGAGTTCCACAGAGAGCTTTTAAACAAGAC
>JACCDY010640153.1_pt1 | contig 19799 bp, 24 predicted proteins | sample 7446391 | NCBI WGS metagenome assembly JACCDY01 (sample SAMN15323451, study PRJNA562643) | freshwater metagenome | isolation source: river surface water | place: USA:Blue River Watershed | collected 2017-08-18
GAACCCGTGCTACCGCCGTGAAAGGGCGGCGTCCTAGGCCACTAAACGATGGGGCCATGAAGCTGGCGACTTCAGAAGCACCGAGGGAAAACAATACCCGTGATTGGGCGAGTTCCGCAACACTTAGCCAACTCTCAGGTAATACTTGAAAGTTCGGGTTAGTTTAAACGTCTAAGGAGGGCGGTTGTGAAGCGTATTCTCGCGGTTGCATCGGGCATCGCCCTGCTCATAACCGGCATCAACCTAGCTCCCGCCAATGCTGTTCCGGACTACCCATCTGCTGCCGAGGTCGCAGCGGCGAAGCGGAACGTGGAAACCAAGCGCGCCATGATCCAGCGCATCGAGGGCATCCTCGACACCCTGGAGTCTGAGGCCCGAGCACTTGAGAAGGTAGCGCTTGAGAAGAACGAGCAGTTCAATCAAGCCAAAGAGGCCGCCAATGAAATGGCAGCCAAAGTAAAGGGTCTTGAGAAAAAGGCCAAGACCGCAAAGTCGGAGGCCGAAGAGGCTGAGTTGATGCTTGGTCAAATCATCGCTCGCATGTATCGACAGGGCACCAGCGGTGACACCACCCTTCAGATTTTCTTCAACCCAGACAGCTCTGATGAATTGCTTTACCAACTCGGCGCTCAGGAGATGATTGCCCAGCGCACCGAGGCCGTCTACCAGGCTGCGATGGACAAGCAGGCCCAGGCCAAAGCACTCGCGGTTGAACTCGATAGCGCAACCGATGAGCTAAAGGCCAGACAGGCAGCGGCGAAGAAGCTGTATGACGAGGCGCAGCAGGCAGCGAACGCAGTGATTTCAAAGGTGAATGAGTCGGAGCGTGAGCGCGCAACGGCCATGAATCAGCTGGCTTCCTTGAAGGACACCGCATCCGATCTGGAGCGCCAGCGCCGCGAGGGTCTAGCTGCTGAAGCCAGACAGAACGCGATCAAGACTGCCCCAACCGCCCCAGAGCTCTACAGCGTTGGAGATCCGGATTCGGCAAAGGTTGAGGCTGCTATCGCATTCGCTGAGGCTCAGTTGGGAGAGCGCTATGTGCTAGGCGGTGCCGGCCCAGATGTTTGGGACTGCTCCGGTATCACGATGAAGAGCTATGCCGCAGCTGGTGTTTACATCGGTTGGCACTCAGCTACCGCTCAATACAACGTGCTGGCCTCCCAGGAGAAGCTGGTTCCATTTCAGCAGGCAAAGCGTGGGGATTTGATCTGGTGGTCAACCGAGCGAGCTTTCTCGGGAGATAAGTATCACGTTGCGATCTATCTTGGAAACGGAATGATGCTGGAGGCACCGAACCCGGCACGAACCGTGCGAATTGTTCCGGTTAGATACGGTGAACTTTGGCCCTACGCGGGAAGACCAACCGCTCCTTAGTAGCTGCCCACCTGCTGGTAGAGCTTTGCGATTACCCACCACTTGCCATCGAGCTTGATCAGGTTTAGGTAGTCCTGCATCACTCCACCAAACATCTGAAGCTGCACCTTGGCCAATGCCATTGAGTCACTGAGTTGGTCGATCATCAAGATGTCATCTTTACGAGGGTTACCCAGCTCTTTTGGTGACTGTCGATTGGCAACCTGAGACCGATAGAGCTCATAAGGGCGAAGCACGGTTTGGTCATCAGCGTTGCTGTAGAGACAGCAATCTTTGTGGAAGACCTGGTCAAACAAATCCATGTCCTGGGCGTGAATGACCTCGAAGTAGTCATCCAATAGCTTGATGATGCCTAGATCGATACTGGAGGTTTCCGGAGCGTTCATGCTCCAAAGATTAGACCTCTAGTGCTTGTAGTTTGCGTAACCGGCGGCGATAACCTTCTCGGCTTCTGCCTTACCCTGCCAGCCCTGAATCTTGACCCACTTGCCTGGCTCGAGGTCCTTGTAGCGCTCGAAGAAGTGCTGGATCTCGTTACGAGTCTGCTCTGGAACGTCATTCAGATCCTGGATGTGGCTCCAGCGAGGATCCTTGTGAGGGACACAGAGAATCTTCTCGTCGACTCCGCCATCGTCCTCCATGACCAGCATGCCCACAGGGCGGACCTTGACACCTACTCCTGGGAACAGCGGGTACTCAAGAAGCACCAGTGCATCCAGCGGGTCTCCATCGCCACCGAGGGTGTTCTCGAAGAAGCCGTAGTCAGTTGGGTAGACAAAAGGGGTGAACAGCACGCGGTCCAAAAAGACTCGACCAGTTTCGTGGTCAACCTCATATTTGTTGCGGCTTCCCTTTGGAATCTCGATAACTACGTCGTAAGACAAGGCTTCTCCTAAATAGGCTTTTGCTAAAGATTACCGAATTGAGCTCGATGCCACAGCGACCACGCCTCACGCCCCAGATGGCAGATGTTCGTCGCGCAGTTCGCGAAGCACTGATTGAGCAAAAATTACCCATAGGTTCTTTGGTTTTAGTGGCTTGCTCAGGTGGACCGGATTCGCTTGCATTGGCAAACGCCTTGGCGTTCGAAGCACCACGTCTAAATCTCCGAGCCGGAGCGGTGCTAATCGATCACGACCTACAGCCAGGTTCTGCCGAGGTGGCGCAGCGGGCTGCGCAGCAGTGTCAAGAATTTGGACTAGACCCGGTTGTAATCAAAAAAGTGAAGGTGTCGCAATCCGGTGAGGGCCTAGAGGCAGCGGCTCGGGAAGCTCGTTACTCGGCGCTCGCAAATGCAAGATTGGAGACTAATGCTGAGCTGGTGCTGACCGGCCACTCCCTTGAAGATCAGGCCGAGACCGTTTTGCTTGGGCTTGCCCGCGGCTCTGGTTTGAGATCGATCTCTGGGATGCCGACCTTCGATCCGGATCGAAGGCTACTTCGTCCGCTTCTTCAAATCGAGCGAGAAACTCTGCGTCAGTCACTTATCGATCAGGGCATTGAATTCTGGCAAGACCCACATAACTCCAACCAGAGTTTTGCCAGGGTGAGAGTCAGAAAGCTGCTCTCAACCTTGGAGCAAGAGCTCGGACCAGGCTTTGTTTTGGGCCTATCTCGAACCGCAGAATTGGCTGCTGCCGCAGATGACTACCTAGTCTCGCAGGCAGTTGAGTTAGAGAAAACGCTCAGGGTTTCAATGGGTGCAACCAAGGTGAGCTATCCAGTCTCGGATCTTGCGAAACTGCACCCTGCAGTTTTGTCGCAGCTGATCAAATTTGTTTGCGAGCGCGCAGGGGCGAAGAGCGTGAGCATGGTCCAGGTTGAGGCGGTTTCGAGCCTGGTTCTGGATTGGCACGGACAGAAACCGACACAGCTTTCTGGCATTACAGTAGAGCGGGTAAAAGACCACTTGGTTTTCACCTCAAAGCCAAAAGCAGGAGCCTCGTGCAGCTAAATCACCCAGACATTCAGGAAGTCCTCGTCACAGCTGAGCAGATTCGCGAGCGTATCGCTGAGTTGGCCAAAGACATCGATGCTTATTACGCAGACAAGAACCTGCTGCTTATCGGTGTCCTAAAAGGTGCTGTGCCATTCATGGCTGACCTTTCCAGGGCAATGTCAATTCCAGTAACTCAGGACTGGATGGCGGTTTCCTCCTACGGTTCCGGAACTGTTTCATCCGGTGTGGTGCGAATTCTCAAGGACCTAGATGCCGACGTGAAGGACCGCAACGTACTGATCGTCGAGGACATTATCGACTCAGGGCTAACTCTCTCCTGGCTAACAGCCAACCTCAAGGCTCGTGGTGCAGCATCGGTAGAGATCGTGACCCTGCTTCGTAAGCCAGATGCAGCGAAGGTAGAAATAGCTGTCAGATGGGTGGGGTTTGATATTCCAAACGCCTTCGTGGTTGGTTACGGTTTGGACTACGACGAGCGTTACCGTTCGCTGGACGGCGTTGGAGTTCTCTCTCCAAGCGTCTACAGCTAAGACCGGAAGGTTTGGGTAGCAATACCTTGAATATGAAAAAGATTGTGAAGGGCCCATGGCTCTGGGTTGCCCTTGCACTAATGGTTGTCTTTTTGGGTTCCTCGCTTTTTAGCACCCAGCCATTTACCAAAGTGGACACCAAGGTCGGTCTCGAGCTAATTCAATCCGGCGAAGCCAAGACCGTGAAGATTTTTGACAACGACCAAAGAGTCGATGTCGTTTTGTCTAAGCCACACTCGGAATATGGCGAGCAGATCCAGTTCTACTTTGTAACCGGACGAGCTCAGGTTGTGGCTGCGGCAATTGCCGAGGCTCCTATCTCAGATGGTTGGACAGACGAGGTTCCAAGAACCCCCTGGTACCTAGCACTGCTGGGATCGCTACTTCCTATCTTGATTCTGGTCCTGCTGTTTTGGTTCTTGATGGGATCGATGGCAGGCGGCGGCCGTGGAGTAATGAACTTCGGGAAGTCCAAGGCCAAGATGGTCACCAAGGAGACTTCTAAGGTCACCTTTAGTGATGTTGCAGGTATTGAGGAAGCTCTTGAGGAGCTCACCGAGATCAAAGATTTCTTGAAAGACCCGAAGAAGTTCCAAGCCTTGGGTGCCAAAATCCCACGCGGTGTTTTGCTATACGGCCCTCCGGGAACTGGAAAGACCCTTATCGCCAAGGCGGTTGCCGGCGAGGCCGGTGTGCCCTTCTTCTCCATCTCCGGTAGCGATTTCGTTGAGATGTTTGTGGGTGTGGGAGCATCGCGAGTCCGTGATCTTTTCGAACAGGCGAAGCAGTCCGCTCCAGCCATCATCTTCGTCGATGAGATTGATGCTGTTGGTCGTCACCGCGGTACCGGAATCGGTGGCGGTAATGACGAGCGCGAGCAGACCCTGAACCAGCTACTTGTAGAGATGGATGGTTTTGACACCAACACCAATGTCATCCTGATCGCAGCAACCAACCGCCCTGACGTCTTGGACCCAGCACTTCTGCGCCCAGGTCGATTCGATCGCCAGGTGGGTGTGAATGCCCCAGACCTAAAGGGCCGCGAGCAGATTCTGCAGGTTCACTCCAAGAACAAGCCGCTTGCCGAAGGCGTGGACCTTGGTTTGGTAGCAAGAAGAACCCCGGGATTCACCGGTGCTGATTTGGCGAATGTGCTGAACGAGGCTGCCCTGCTTGCAGCTCGATTGAACCGAACTGAGATCACCGATGAAATCATCGATGAGGCTATCGACCGAGTGATTGGTGGTCCGCAGAAGAAGTCAACCTTGATGAAAGATCAGGAGCGACTGATCACCGCCTATCACGAGGCCGGTCACGCTCTAGTTGCGGGGTCTTTGAACCACTCTGATCCAGTTACCAAGGTCACCATCCTCCCTAGAGGTAGAGCACTTGGCTACACCATGGTTATGCCGCTCGAGGACCGTTACTCGATTACTCGCAACCAGTTGCTAGACCAGATTGCCTACGCAATGGGTGGCCGCATTGCTGAGGAGATTGTTTTCAAGGATCCAACTACCGGCGCATCAAACGACTTTGAGAAGGCGACCAGTATCGCAAGAACCATGGTCACCAAATACGGCATGAGCGCCAAAGTGGGAGCAATCTCTCTGGGTAGCGGAAACTCCGAGCCTTTCCTGGGTCGTGAGCTTGCTAGCCACCGCGACTGGTCCAATGAAATGGCCCAGCAGGTGGATAACGAGGTTCGCGCCATCTTGGATCAGGCTCTCGATGAGGCCCACAAGGCATTGACCCAGAACCGCAAAGTTTTAGATGCCCTCGCCAAGGCGCTTTTGGAGAAGGAAACCCTGAACCAAGAGGAGATCGGGAAGCTATTCAAGAGCGTTAAAAAGTTGCCTGAGCGCGAGACTTGGCGCTCATCTACCAAACGGGCGCTGAGCACCAAGGGACCGATCGCGGTTCCTGAGCGCAAGGTAAAGCAGCTCGAGGTTCATGAGCCCGTGGTTACGAGCGAGACAGTTGAAACGGATGCAAAGCCAGAGAATTAGGGCTGCGGTCCGAGAGTTACTGCTGGCGATAGGTGAGAATCCCGATCGTCCAGAATTGCTCAGCACTCCTGACAAGGTTGCAGATGCCTACGCCTCGTTTTTCAAGGGCATTGGCGTTGATCCAACTTCTGTACTGGGAGACACTTTTCCCGCTGAACACAATGAGGCCGTGATTCTCAAAGACATCGAGTTGGTTTCAATCTGTGAGCATCACCTACTTCCCTTTACCGGCAATGCCCACATCGCCTATCTACCGTCGGACAGGGTCGCGGGTCTTGGTCGATTGGCGGCGGTGGTAGAGGTTTTGGCCGCACGACCTCAATTGCAAGAGAACCTAACCTCCCAAATTGCCGATGCCATCGAGACTGGCCTATCAGCCAAGGGTGTAATCGTGGTGATTGAGGCCAAGCACCAGTGCGTTGCCTCTCGCGGCGCGCGGCAGCCAGAGGTGAATACCATCACCATGGCATCCAGGGGTGTGTTTTCAGAACCCAGCTATCGCGCTGAGGTCATGGGTTTGATAAACAAGTAACCATGAACTGGCAGCAACCACGAGTCATGGGTGTTTTGAACATCACCCCAGATTCATTCAGCGATGGCGGTGAATTTCTAGACCCCAGTCAAGCGCTCGCACATGCCAAGTTATTGATTTCCCAAGGTGCGGACATCCTCGATGTCGGAGGCGAATCGACCAGGCCCGGTGCTCAGCGGGTAGACCTGACCACTGAGCAATCCAGAATCCTGCCGGTTATCCAGGCCATCAAACCTTTGGGCGCCACAATCTCAGTGGACACCATGAATGCACAAACCGCAGTCTTGGCTGTTGAAGCTGGGGCGAGCATCATCAACGATGTGTCGGGCGGACTGGCGGACCCCGGAATGTTCTCGGCACTTGCAGCCTTTGATTGCACCTACATCCTCGGTCACTGGAGGGGTCACTCGAATGTGATGGACAGCCTGAATGCCTATTCCGATGTGGCTCGTGAGGTGGTCGGTGAGTTGGCGGAGCAGGTCGCGATGGCAGTTTCCGCCGGGATTGATCGAAGCAGAATTGTTGTCGACCCAGGGATTGGGTTTGCCAAGGATGTAAAGCAGAACTGGGATTTGGTAGCCAGGCTGGATGAGTTGGAACAGCTCGGTTTGCCCATTTTGGTTGGTGCCTCAAGAAAACGATTCCTGGCCGCAGCTCTGAATGAGCAAGATCCCTCCAGCGTTTCAACTCAGCGCAGAGATGTCGCTACCGCGGTCTTGACTGCGCTACTACTGCAGCGAAAACTCTGGGGAATTCGCGTTCACAATGTCGAGACAACCGTTGATGCCATCAAGGTAGTCTCTGCCCTAAAGGGAAATGTCTGATGGCCAAATTTGAGATTGCAATCCAGGGATTAAAGGTCTACGGACATCACGGCGTGCTGCAGTTTGAGCGAGACCTGGGTCAGTATTTCGTGATTGATGCGAATGTCCTCGTCGATGCCGGCACATCAGATGAGCTATCTGAATCGGTGAGCTATGCCGACCTCGCTGAGCTCATCGCGAAAGATGTAAAAACGAACCCGGTGAATCTGCTTGAGACTCTGGCTATGCGTTTGCACAAACTTGTTATGTCTTATTCGCCACGGGTGCAGCATGCGGTGATTACCGTGCACAAACCAAACGCACCCATCGATCTGGAATTCTCGGACGTTTCGGTCAGCTACGCGGGCGAGCATGCGTAGTGAAAAGGTTGTCATTGCCTACGGTGGAAACCTGGGCGATGTCAGGGCAACCATCGAGGCCGCGCTCAGCCTGATCGCTTCAAACCCCAAGATCGAGCTGATAGAAAAGTCCTCACTCTATGAGTCCTATGCACTCACCGAGCAGGGTATCGATGAGAGTAAGCCCAGGTACTTGAATGGGGTGGCGCTAATTCAAACCTCACTCAAGCCAAAGCAGCTACTTCGTTTTTTGAATGAGATCGAAAACCACTTTGGTCGCATTCGCTTGGAGCGCTGGGCCTCCCGCACACTGGATATCGACATCATTACATTCGGTGATCGACTGATTGAAAAAAAGACATTGGTTGTGCCTCACCCCAGGGCAAGAGATAGGGCTTTTGTGCTGGTTCCCTGGGCAGAGGTAGACCCCGAGGCCGTGCTATTTGGAGCAGGCAAAGTATCCGAGCTAGCACATGCGTTTGAGGGTGAGGTCTGGCGAGCATGAACCTTGCCAATGCCAGAGGGTTAACACTGATCGGGCTCGTAGCCTTCATCGCAGCCGCCGCTAGTGCGCAGTTCGCTACCGGATTTGGATTCGCACTTCCTGTCGCACCTGCCTCCTTGGCGGTCACGGTCCTAGTGATAGGGGTTGCTGTAGTTGTGGCCTCTTTACCAATTGCCAACTACCGCAGAAAAAAGGAAGCGGGTAAAGCTAGCTCCCGACCAAACCCTTTCTACGCGGTTCGAGTCTTGCTCTTTGCCCGAGCGGCTCAGATCACCGCCAGTGGATTTTTAGGTTGGCATCTTGGGCTCGGGATTTGGTTGGTTGCATTCACCCCATCAGCGCTTGCGCAAGAAACCTTTGTTGCAGCAGTTCTTTGCTTGGCTGGATTGCTCAGCGCTTTGCTGGCAGAGTGGAACTGCAGGGCGCCAAAAGATGGCGATGAAAATGAGGCAGCTTGAAGATCGCAGTGATTGGTGATGAGCCATCTGGTGTGGTGCTGGCTAAGGCCTGGGCTTTAGCTGGACACGAGATCTCCGGGATCGCTGTCACAACCCCGGTTGCCATCGAGCGCGTTGAGGTTTTGCTCCCTGATGTTTATATCGGCTCGATGCCGGCAGTTGCCGAGGAAGCCGATCTGGTTGTGTTGGCAGTTCCCTACAGCGATGTCTCTTTAGTGTGTGAGGGATTGGCTGACCTTTCACTGTTCGGTCCGAAAAAGCTGGTTATGCATCTTTCACCACTGCAGGGCTACGGCGCTCTCGCGGCAGCAGGATTGCAGGGGGCTGTTCCAATTGCCATGCACCCAGTGATGCACTTCACCGGCACATCTGTTGATTTGATGGTTCTGAAAAACAGCACTATTGCAATCTCGGCACCTGAGGTTTTCCAGCCAATTGCTCAGGCCCTCGCCATAGAACTAGGTGGCGAACCAATCATCGTTGCCGAGGAGCAGCGGCCCGCCTACTCCGAGGCCTACGAGGTCGCCAACAGTTTCTCCTCCATGGTGGTCTCTCAGGCGGTAGGGATTCTTGCTGAGGCTGGGGTTGAAAACCCTGCGGCATTGATTGGGCCGGTGGTGAGAAGTGCGGTGGAGGATGCACTTTCAAAGCCCCCTCAGTCGCTCGACCCTAGGGACCTGATCTAATGCAGATGGTGCAGTCCGCAGCTGAATTGGCAGCCCTGGTTGATCCGCAAAAGCGACTGGGAAAGCGCATTGGTTTTGTGCCAACCATGGGTGCCCTGCACCAGGGTCACGCATCGCTTGTTACGAGAGCAATCGAAGAAGCTGACTTTGTCGTGGTTTCGATTTTTGTGAACCCGCTTCAATTTGGCGAGGGTGAAGACTTCGATAAGTACCCAAGAACCCTTGGGGTTGATGCTCGATTGCTGAGTGACCTAGGGGTGGACGTGCTATTCGCACCGAGTGTCACGGACGTTTACCCAAAGGATCAGCAGCTGAAGAAACTCAGTGCGGGCAAGCTCGGTGAGGTGTTTGAGGGTGCAGCTCGACCGGGGCATTTTGACGGAATGCTGACAGTTGTTAATCGACTCTTTGATCTCGTTGATCCAGACGTGGTTTTCTTCGGAGCCAAGGATGCTCAGCAGGTGGCACTGGTTCGCAGAATGCTCTCAGAACAAATTCGCTCGGGTGAGAGATCCCCGATTCAGCTGGTTGAGTGCGAAACGGTCAGGGACGACGAAGGCCTCGCGCTCTCATCGCGAAATCGCTATCTAGCTAGCGAGCAGGTTGAGGTTGCTAGGTCACTGAGTGCCGCACTTCGCAAAGCGAGCCAGTTTGAATCTCGCGAAGCCGCGCTGAAAGCGGGCCGTGAAGCGCTGAACCCTGAGGCTAGACTTGATTATCTGGAGCTGGTCGATGCCGACAGCTTCGAAGTTTTGGAATCAGCCAAAGGTAGAAAAGCGCGATTGATAATCGCGGCCTACGTTGGTGAGACCAGGCTGATTGACAACCTAGTTATTGATAGGACATCGTGAGCGAAGAGTTAGAGTTCGACGACCTGCCGGAGCAAATTGCTGTTCGCATGGCTAAGCGCGAGAAGCTCAATGAGCTTTCGGATGCCTACCCAGTCTCACTTCCAATCACCCACACCATCGAAGCCACTAAGGCTCACTACCCAAACCTTGAGGCTGATGTCTCAACCGGTGACACTGTTGCACTGGCAGGTCGAGTCATGTTCCTGCGAAACACCGGAAAGCTCTGCTTCGCAACCTTGCAGTCCGGCACCGGTGAGCGCATCCAGGCCATGATTTCGCTGGACAAAGTTGGTGAGCAGGAGCTTGAGAGTTGGAAAGAGCTAGTTGACCTAGGTGACCACGTCTTCGTTGAGGGTGAAGTCATTACCTCAAAGCGTGGAGAGCTGAGTGTGCTCGCGAGCCGCTGGCTGATGGCAGCGAAGACAATTCGACCGCTACCAAATTTGCACAACGAGCTGGGTGAGGAGTTCCGAGTCCGTCACCGCTACATCGATTTGATCGTTCGTGATCGTGCTCGCGAGGTTGTGAAGATTCGCTCCGAGGTTATGCAGTCGCTGCGAGCAACTTTTGCGAACCGCGCTTTCATGGAGGTCGAGACTCCGATGCTGCAGGTTATGCACGGAGGAGCATCGGCAAGACCATTCAAGACCCACTCAAACGCTTTCGATACCGAGCTGTATCTGCGCATCGCACCAGAGTTATTCCTGAAGCGCGCAGTTGTTGGCGGTCTGGAGCGAGTCTTTGAGATTAACCGCAACTTCAGAAACGAAGGTGCTGACCGCACCCACTCTCCTGAGTTCGCAATGCTCGAGGCCTACGAGGCATACGGCGATTACAACACCATGGCCTCACTCACTCAGGAGCTGATCCAGAACGCTGCAAAGGATGTCTTTGGTTCGCACGTTGTAACCCTCGATGACGGCACCGACAATGACCTGGGTGGCGAGTGGCCAAGGGTCTCGATGTTTGTATCGCTCTCCGAGGCTGCAGGCGTAGAGATCACCCACGAGACGCCGATTGCCGAGCTCAAGAAGATTGCCGACAAGGTTGGGATTGAGATCGACCACCCACTTCACGGTAAGTATGTTGAAGAGCTTTGGGAGCACTTTGTAAAGCCAAGCTTCCAGGGCCCTACCTTTGTGACCGACTTCCCGGTTGATACCTCGCCGCTGACTCGTGACCACAGATCAATCTCGGGAGTTGTCGAGAAGTGGGATCTCTACATCCGCGGCTTCGAGCAGGCCACCGGTTACTCCGAGTTGGTTGACCCCGTTATCCAGCGCCAGCGCTTTGTGGCTCAGATGGAGCTCGCTGCAGCGGGTGACCCTGAGGCCATGAAGTTGGATGAGGAATTCCTCAAGGCGCTCGAGTTTGGAATGCCACCATCTGGTGGCATGGGAATGGGTATCGACAGATTGTTGATGACTCTAACCGGATTGGGAATTAGGGAAACCATCCTGTTCCCGCTAGTGAAGTAGGTGAAGCATGACTCCGCTTGAGATTGCGCTAGATGTCGGTATCTCGCTTATTCCACCAGCCCTGGTTGGCCTGATTTTCTATGTCGTGATGCGCTCAATACTGAGAGCTGACAAGGGTGAGAGAGACACCTACGCTCGAATCGAAGCTGAGGAGCGAGCAAAACGAGCTAACGCCTTGGGCGAACAGCCCTAGTTTCTATGGGGTAAGCCTTCTACCATCTTCAATACCAGAGTGTTGGAGGTCCAGGCTTGTTCGAGAAATTCACCGACAAGGCCCGTCGCGTTGTTGTCCTAGCGCAAGAAGAAGCGAAGCTTCTCAAGCACAACTACATCGGCACGGAGCACATTCTGCTCGGCCTGATCCACGAGGGCGAGGGCGTTGCCGCCAAGGCACTCGAAGCCTTGGGTATCAACCTGGAGCAGGTGCGTGAGCAGGTCCAGGAGATCATCGGTCAGGGTCAGCAGGCACCATCTGGTCACATCCCGTTCACCCCTCGCGCCAAGAAGGTTTTGGAGCTATCGCTTCGCGAGGCACTTCAGCTTGGGCACAGCTACATCGGAACCGAGCACCTGCTGCTTGGTCTAATTCGTGAGGGTGAGGGCGTTGCCGCTCAGGTGCTAACCAAGTTGGGAGCTGACACAAACAAGGTTCGGCAGCAGGTTATTCAGCTGCTCTCCGGTTACCAGGGCAAGGAGACTGTTGCTGTTGGTGGCGAGACCAACCCACAGCCAAAGGGCTCACAGATTTTGGACCAGTTTGGTCGCAACCGCACCCATGCAGCGGCCGAGGGCAAGCTTGACCCGGTTGTTGGTCGCGAGCGTGAGATTGAACGAGTCATGCAGATCCTTTCCCGCCGCACCAAGAACAACCCGATTCTTATCGGTGAGCCAGGTGTTGGTAAGACTGCAGTCGTTGAGGGTCTAGCTCAAGCAATCGTTTCCGGACAGGTGCCAGAGACGCTTCGCGGCAAGCAGCTCTACACCCTAGACATGGGAAGCCTGATCGCAGGCTCTCGTTACCGCGGTGACTTTGAGGAGCGCCTCAAGAAAGTGACCAAGGAGATTCGCACGCGTGGCGACATCATCACCTTCATCGATGAGATTCACACTCTGGTTGGGGCTGGTGCTGCAGAGGGTGCAATCGACGCGGCCTCGATTCTGAAGCCAATGCTCGCTCGTGGTGAACTTCAGACCATTGGTGCCACCACTTTGGATGAGTATCGCAAGCACTTCGAAAAGGATGCTGCCCTAGTTCGTCGCTTCCAGTCGGTTCAGGTTTCCGAGCCAACCCCTGCAATGGCGATCAACATCCTGAAGGGGCTGCGCGATCGCTACGAGGCACACCACAAGGTTTCCATCACCGATGGTGCAATCGTCGCTGCGGTTGGAATGTCCGATCGCTACGTAACTGACCGCTTCTTGCCAGACAAGGCAATCGACCTGATCGACGAGGCCGGTGCTCGCCTGCGCCTCAGCTTCCTTTCTTCCCCTCCCGAGCTTCGTGAGATGGACGAGAAGATCTCGGTAGTGAAGAAGGCCAAGGAGCAGGCGATTGCCGATCAGGACTTCGAGTTGGCCGCATCCAAGCGTGATGAGGAAAAGAAGCTCACCGCAGAGAAGATGCGCATGGAGAAGGAGTTCCGTGAGGGCTCTATCGACAAGCCGGGCATCGTCGACGAGGTTCTGATCGCCGAGGTATTGGCTCAAGCAACTGGTATTCCTGTCTTCCGCCTCAGCGAGGAAGAGGGCGCCAAGCTGATCTTTATGGAGCAGGAGCTGCACCGCAGAGTTATTGGTCAGGAGGCAGCAATTGCTGCGCTTTCCAAGACCATTCGTCGTCAGCGCGCAGGTTTGAAGGATCCAAAGCGACCATCCGGATCCTTCATCTTTGCTGGACCTACCGGTGTTGGAAAGACCGAGCTGGCGAAGGCTTTGGCCGAGTTCTTGTTTGACGACGAAGACGCGCTGATTTCACTAGACATGAGCGAGTACGGTGAGAAGCACACGGTTTCGAGACTGTTCGGTGCTCCTCCGGGATTCGTTGGTTACGACGAGGGTGGTCAGCTGACCGAAAAGGTTCGCCGCAAGCCGTTCTCTGTGATCCTGTTCGATGAGATCGAAAAGGCCCACCCAGACATCTTCAACTCTCTGCTGCAGATCTTGGAGGAGGGTCGTCTAACCGACGGTCAGGGTCGAGTGGTGGACTTCAAGAACACCATCATCATCATGACCACAAACCTCGGTACTCGCGAGATCACTCGTGGTGCTCTCGGCTTCACCCTCGAGGGTGACTCTAAGAATGACTACGACCAGATGAAGGCACGAGTCAACGAGGAGTTGAAGCGTAACTTCAAGCCTGAGTTCCTAAACCGTGTCGACGAGGTAATCGTCTTCCCACAGCTCAACCGTGATGAGTTGCTGCAGATTGTGGACCTGTTTGTTGCAAGGCTGCAGCGTCGCCTCGATGAGCGTGACCTGAAGCTGACTCTGACCACCGTCGCTAAGGAGCGCCTGATCGAGCTTGGTTACGAACCCGCCCTGGGTGCTCGTCCATTGCGCCGAGTTGTGCAGCGCGAGATCGAAGACGCTATCTCCGAGCGAATCCTGACTGGAAACATCGGTAACGCACAGGACATCCTCGTCGATTACATCAACGGTGAATTCAGCTTCGTTGCAACCTCTCGTGAGAGTGAGCCAGTCGCCTAGTGACAGAGGTCCAAAGCTATCGAGTCATCAAATCCCTTCGGGGATTTGAGATTCGAGAGTATGACCCACACACACTGGTGACCACCTGGTCACAGGGCGATCTCGGCTCAAGTGCCTATAACGCCTTTGGTTACCTGGCCGGATTTATTGGCGGGAACAACCAAAAGCGCCAGGCAATCGCAATGACCGCTCCGGTTCTGCAAAGAGAGTCTGGAACAGGCTTCGAGGTTTCGTTTGTCATGCCAGCGGGAATGAGTGATATTCCAGAACCGGCATCACCTGCGCTTCGAATCGAGCACTTCGAGAAATCAACATTTGCCGCTTTGGGATTCAGTGGATTCGCGCGCGAATCACTCTTTCGCGCCAAAGAGCAAAAGCTCAGACAGTTGCTCTCGGAGCAGGGCTTTGAGGTTATCGGCCAGCCTAGATTTGCTCGCTACAACGGACCTTGGACTCCAGGGCCACTTCGCAGAAATGAAGTGCTGTTAGAAATTGCTGCTCAGTAACGCCATAATTTAGCAATGCTCAAGATTCGACCAGCCAGAACAACTGATGTGCGCGCCATAACTGAAGTCGCCGCACCGCTGGTTGAGAAGCGAATCCTGTTGGGCAAAGAACTCGTTGAGCTTTACGAGTCGATCCAAGAATTCATCGTCGCTGAAGAGGACGGACAGATTCTTGGATTTGGTGCGCTTCATGTGATGTGGGAAGACCTTGCCGAAGTCAGAACTCTCGCCGTGCGGGAGGACGTCAAGGGCAAGGGAGTGGGCAAAAAGATCCTTGCCGAGTTGATGGATCGTGCCCAAGAGCTTGGTGTGCACCGCGTTTTCTGTCTCACTTTTGAGGTGGAGTTTTTCCAGTCCCAGGGCTTCCATGTCATTTCAGACATACCTGTCGATGCCGAAACGTACGCAGAAATGGTCCGCTCCAACGACGAGGGTGTTGCAGAATTCTTGGATCTGGCCCGGGTGAAGCAGAACACGCTCGGAAACTCCAGAATGCTCCGCACAATCTAGTTAGATAGAGCCATGGCCCCCACTCAACAGCAAATTTATGCCCGCCGCCGCGCCTTGTTATTGGTGGTAGTTGTGGTCTTGGGTGCAGTTATATGGAATGCCCTAAGTGGTTCTGGTTCTAACCAGCCCGCCCCCATCGCGAGCGAGAGCTCGATCTCGGCAACCGCCTCTACCCCAGTCAACGAGATAACTGATTGCCAACCGGGTGTGGTTCAGGTAACCGCACACATTGGTGACAAAGATGGCGATAAGAGCTCCTTTGCCACAGGCGAGAAGCCACACCTTTGGTATGAGATCACCAACACCGGGTTAGTCGACTGCAACTTCAACGTTGGCTCGCGAGTTACCTTCTTCACCATTACATCTGGTGATGAGACCTACTACTCATCTAGAGACTGCGACAGAAGCGCGGACCAGGATTTGGTGACTGTGTTGAAGGCCAACTCGACTGTCGCTTCAGATCGCGAGGGTGCAATTTGGGAACGGGTTCGTTCCTCAGCGACAGGTTGTGGGGCTGAGCAAGAGGCTGTGCCGGCAAATGGCGCTTCCTACTTTTTGAAGGTAGAAGTTAACGGGGTTTACTCCGAGAACACTGTCCAGTTCCTGCTCAACTAAGAGCTTTGGACAGAGCCTTAGACAACTGATCACCCTCGGCACTGACAACCTGGTCGTGGCCGAGTCGCACCGCCTCCGCGTGCCGCTGCTTTGAGTTTGAAACGCCTCGGATTTCACCCGCCAGTGAGATTTCACCAAAGGCAGCCACTGACGAGCGAACGGGTTTATCTGTGACTGCCGATGCAATCGCAACCGCAATGGCCAGATCTGCCGCCGGTTCCAGAATCCTCATGCCGCCTACAGTTGAAACATAGACATCTTTGTCGATCAGGCTGATGCCAGCTCGTCGCTCTAGAACCGCCAGCAACATCGCGACTCTTGAGCTGTCAACCCCATTTGTTACTCTTCTGGGCTGAGGTGAATTGGTGCGCACCACTAGGGCCTGGATTTCCGCAATGAGTGCACGCTTGCCCTCCACGGTCACAGTGACGCAAGTTCCAGATACCTGGTTCTTTGATCCCGAAATGAATAACTTCGATGGGTCAGGAACTTCTTGAATTCCATCTCCGGTCATTTCGAAACAGCCGACCTCATCGGTAGGTCCGAATCTGTTTTTTAGAGTACGAACAAATCGCAGAGATGTTTGTCTATCTCCCTCAAACTGACAAACCACATCCACCAGGTGCTCTAGAGTCCTAGGTCCTGCAATTGAACCGTCCTTGGTTACGTGGCCAACCAATAGCAAGGGGGTGGAGCTTTGCTTGGCGAGTCGAATCAGGTTTGCCGCAACCTCGCGAACCTGAGCGGGCATACCGGGAGCACCGTCTACCTCGCTGGACGAGACCGTCTGAACCGAGTCGACGATCAAGAGCTCGGGCTTCAACGCTTCGAACTGGCCCATGATGGTGGCCAGATCGGTCTCGCTTGCGAGGTAGAGATTTTCGCTGAGACCATTGGTGCGCTCTGCCCTCAGTCTGACCTGTGAAGCTGATTCCTCAGCTGACACATATAAAACTTTGGCTCCGTTTTTGGCCGCCTTAGCTCCTACCTCAAGTAGCAGGGTGGACTTTCCGACACCAGGTTCTCCAGACAGCAAAATGGCAGCTCCCGCAACTAACCCACCACCAAGCACTCGGTCGAACTCACCAACCCCGGTGGGTTTGTGCGAAGCCGAGACCCGCTCCACTTCGATGATTGGCTTGGCTAGCTGAGTCGGTGCAAGTCGGATTGCCTTGACCTCTTGAACAACATGGGTTTCTTCGAGGGTGCCCCAGGCTTGGCACTCGCCACAGCGACCCACCCACTTGACCGTGGTCCAGCCACACTCAGCACAACGAAAATCGCTCTTAGATTTAGCCACTGGACAAAACTACCTCTTGGTTGTGACATCTAAACTTTTGCCCACACCCTAGGAGTGAGATGTACAAAAGTCACAAGCAAGAGATTTTGCTGGTTCTGTTTCTATCGCTTGGGGCTAGTGCCATCTACTCCACTCTGAGCCTGGTTCGCAAACTCCTGAGTGAACAAGGTCTTTCTGGTTCCACGACGGTGATCAACCAAGCCGTTTCTCCGATTCCTTGGCTTGATCTGATTTATCAACTGGTGGGAATCGGCTTGGCTTTGGTGCCGGTTTTGCTTGCCTTGTATTTACTCAGGCAGGACGGGATTTCTATAGGGCTATTGCCGCGTTTGGCAGATCTCAAGATCGCTGTGTTGATCGCTTTGGCCATTGGAATACCTGGAATCGCCCTCTACCTTCTGGCTCTCCAACATGGTTTGACCTCTCAAGTAATCCCTAGCAACCTAGGCGACTACGTCTGGACTGTGCCACTGCTTCTACTCTCTGCACTGCGTTCTGGTTTGCAGGAGGAAGTAATTGTTGTTGGGTTTCTAATAACCAAACTCAAGCTCAGCTATCCCAAACTGACCCTGGTGGCATTGATTTTGATTTCTTCCGCGATCCGAGCCAGCTATCACAGCTACCAGGGCTTCTCGGCAGTCATCGGTAACTTCATCATGGGCTTGGTCTTTGCATTCGTTTTCCTAAAGACCAATCGAGTTGCACCGCTGGTGATCGCCCACACCCTGATGAACTCTGTCGTCTTTGTGGGATACCCACTTCTGTTCTCCGCCTAGTATTCAAGCGTGGAGAAACTTCGAATCGCATTTCTAGGCTCTGGCTCAATGGGTGGAGCGATCCTGTCTGGATTACTAGAGGCCGGCTACCCCAGGGAGCTCATCTCGGCTACCACCAAGTCCGAAGAGAGCGCTCTAGCCTGGCGGGAGCAGGGTATCTCGGCGCTCTCGATCGAATCCACCCCGGACGCCAATGCACTGATTGCAGGCGATGCTGACCTGATTGTGCTCGGGGTAAAGCCAAAGCAAATCGTCGAGGTTTTGGGTGAGCTCTCCGGCGAGATTGGCAAGAATGCCGTGGTCATTTCGCTGGCTGCCGGCATCGAGCTAGAGACGATGGCGCAGGCAATCGAGAACCCAAACTTAATTCGAACCATGCCAAACACCCCGGCGCTAGTTCGAAAGGCAGTGACCGGAATTGCTCCAGCAGCAACCGCGTCGCAGGACGCTATCGATGCAACGGTCACACTTTTTGAAGCGATCGGAACTGCGATCGTGGTGCCTGAAGAAAAGATCAACGCCCTCAGTGCTATCTCGGGATCTGGGCCGGCCTGGATCTACTACTTCATTGAGCAGTGGGAGCAGATTGCAATCGAACAGGGCTTCTCAGCAGAGGATGCCAAACGCATGGTTCGCGGAACCTTTGATGGGTCTATTGATCTTTTGGCTAACTCCGATGAGGAGCCGGTCCAGCTAAGACGCAATGTGACCTCCCCAGGCGGCACTACTGAGCGCATCATCGCGACCTTTGATGATGCCGATCTGAAAGCCATTTTTGCTAATGGCTTAGCGGCAGCTGTGGCAAGGGCGCAGGAATTAGCAGGCAAGTGAGAGTAGGGTAAAAACATGGCAGATATATTTGAAGCAATCGCTGACCCAACCAGGCGTCTAATCCTTGAAACCCTGCTGGGTTCTCACCTAGCCGGGGGCAATGGCGAGCTAACCGTCAGCGAAATCGTGGAGCAGACCAAGCTTGGTCAGCCAACGGTCTCCAAGCACCTAAAGACTCTTCGCGAGGTTGGACTAGTCGACTCGCGCGAAGAGGGCCAGAAGCGTTTTTACTCGGTAACGCCAGAACCCCTCGAGGAGATCGAGGACTGGATGATCAACTTCCTCTCCTTGGGTTTTGACCCAGACGAGGAAGAGGGTGACCCACTGGCTGAGAATCTCTCCGAGGTTGGTGCCAAGGTTGGCCACTGGCTGACCGAAAAGTCGGGCTGGCTCTCCGAGCAGCTCAAACAAAAGCTCGACGAGGTTGACATTGATGCTGATCCAAAGGAGCTTGGAAAGCGCCTTGGTCGCAAGCTAGCCGAGGCCAAGGTTGAGGCCGAGAAGTCAGCCAAGGACTTTGAGAAGATTGCTCGTCAAAAGGTCGAAGAGGTTGTCGACGAGGTGAAGCAGGAGACCAACAACTTCGTTGCTGAGGTCAAAGCCAAGGTAAAGAAGTGACCGAAAAAGACCCAGTTCGCGAATACGCGAAGAAGAGCCTGAAGAAGAAGGCTGACTTTAAGCAGTACATGTTTGTCTACCTCGCGGTGACGATAATTGTGTTGGCGGTCTACTACATGACCAGCCCGGATGCCTACTTCTGGCCAGGCTGGGTCATTTTCGGTATGGGCATTGGAGCGCTATTTGCGGGTCTTGATGCCTACGGCAAGCTTGGCCCCAAGCCAATTACCGACGCAGATATCGATGCTGAGGTTGAGCGCCTGAAGCGTAAGGGCTAAACTTCTGAGGTTGCCCACTCGGGCACCCAAAAGCTTTGTGAGGTTTCTGTGGGTTCAATTATCAAGAAGCGCCGTAAGCGTATGTCTAAGAAGAAGCACCGCAAGCTGCTTCGC
>JACCDY010363417.1_pt1 | contig 19788 bp, 12 predicted proteins | sample 7446391 | NCBI WGS metagenome assembly JACCDY01 (sample SAMN15323451, study PRJNA562643) | freshwater metagenome | isolation source: river surface water | place: USA:Blue River Watershed | collected 2017-08-18
CGGCGAAGTTGGAACCGCCGCCGGTGCAGCCAACCACGACGTCGGGATACGCATCGGCCATCGCCATCTGCTCCATCGACTCGATGCCGATGATGGTCTGGTGCATCAGCACGTGGTTCAGCACCGAACCCAGCGCGTACTTGGTGTCGTCATTGGTGGCGGCGATTTCCACCGCTTCGGAGATCGCGATGCCGAGGCTGCCCGGCTGGTCCGGACGATTGGCCAGCACCGAGCGGCCATAGTTGGTTTCATTCGACGGCGATGCAACGCAGAGCGCGCCATAGGTTTCCATCACCGCGCGGCGATACGGCTTCTGGTCAAAGGACACGCGCACCTGGAACACGGTGACATCGATGTCGAACAGCGAGCCGGCGAAGGACAGCGAGGTGCCCCACTGGCCGGCGCCGGTCTCGGTGGTCAGGCGCTTGACGCCGGCATGCTTGTTGTTGAAGGCCTGCGGTATGGCGGTGTTCGGCTTGTGGCTGCCGGCCGGGCTCACGCCTTCGTATTTGTAATAGATCTTGGCCGGGGCCTGCAGCGCTTTTTCGAGGCCATAGGCGCGGTACAGCGGCGCCGGGCGCCACAGCTTGTACACGTCGCGCACCGGCTCGGGGATGTCGATCTCGCGCTCGGTCGAGACTTCCTGCATGATCAGTTCCATCGGGAACAGCGGCGCCAGATCGTCCGGGCCGATCGGTTGCAGGGTGCCCGGGTGCAGCACCGGCGGCAGCGCCTTCGGCAGGTCCGCCTGGATGTTGTACCAGGCCTTGGGAATGCGATCTTCGGGAAGCAGGAACTTGACTTGTTGCGACATGCGAGTGACTCCGTGTTGTTTTGATTGTCAGGGACAGCCGGTAGCGGCCGGCTTGCCATCGCGTCGCCGACATGCCTTTATGGCAAGCAGCCAGGATGCGGCCGACCCGTTAATTTACTTCGTGAAATCCCGACCGTCCACCACCGCCCGCAAAAAAAAACCCCCGGGATCGCCGGGGGTCGCTGGCTGGGGCGGCTGCGCGCCCGTGTCATTTCGCCTTCAGGCACTCGCTCATGAATTGCTTGCGCTCGTCGCCCTTCTTGCCGGTGGCCTCCTTGTTGCAAGTGGCCATCTTGCTCTGCTGCGTATTCACCGCCGGTGCCGGTGCTTCCGGCTTCTTGCTCAGACAGTCCTTCATGAACGCCTTGCGCTCGTCGCCTTTTTTGCCGGCGGCGTCCTTGTTGCAGGTCACCATCTTGTTCTGCTGCTCGGTGGCAGCAAAGGCCGGACTGGCAGCCACGGCGCCCAGCAATAACAGGGCGGTGAATATCGATTTCATGTTTTCTCCATCAACAGTACGCGGTCTCGGATGTTTTTCTTTTGCGCCGCCGGCCCGCGCTTGCCCGCAGCCCCTTAACTATAACTTGCGCCGATGACCCGCTCATGACTTCTCGGCCAGGCGCGTCATCAGCCAGCGCGCAATGCGCAGTACCACCCGGTCTTCGCCATAACGCCCCACCAGTTGCAGGCCGACCGGCATGCCGCTCTGGCCGGTCGTGAACGGCAGGTGCACGCAGGGCAGGCCGAGCAGGGTCCAGATCCTGCCGAACACCGGGTCGCCGGTCTGCTCGGTGGTGGCCGGCGCCTCGCCGGTGGTGCTGGGCGCCAGCCAGGCCTCGCAATCGCCGAACGCCGATGACACCTTGGCACGTGCCGAGTAGGCCAGCTGGATGTTGGCCCAATGGCGCTCGGCCGGTATCCGCTTGCCCTCCTCGAACAAGGCTTGCAGCTTGGGGCTGAGCTGCTCCCAGTGGCGCAGGCGCTCATGCGCGAGCGAGCCGGCCAGCTCATAGGCCATGATTTCTTTCTGCGCCTGCAGCAGCTGGGAGAACAGCATCGGCGTCTGCAGGTCGCGCACGGGCACGCCGGCCGCCACCAGGCGCTGGGCAGCCACTTGCATCGCAGTGCGCGTGTCGACGTCCGCATGCGGCCATTCATGGGTGGCGCACATGGCGATGCGCGGCGCGCTGCCGACATCCAGCGCCAGCAGCGAACGGTCGCCGCTGGCGGCCGCCGCGAACAGCGCGACATCATCGACGCTGCGCGCCAGGAAACCGATGGTGTCCAGCGAGTCCGACAGCGGCTTGGCGCCGGCGCGGTTGACCAGCCCGAAGCTGGGCTTGTAGCCGACGATGCCGCAATAGGCGGCAGGCCGGATCACCGAGGCCGCCGTCTGCGAGGCAAAGGCCAGCGGCACCATGGCGTCGGCAACTGCCGCTGCCGAACCGCTGGACGAGCCGCCCGGCGTGTGCGTGAGCCGGTGCGGATTGCGCGTCTTGCCGGGATTGAAGGTGGCAAATTCAGTCGTCACCGTCTTGCCGACCATGACCGCACCCTGCGCACGGCACAGCGCGACCACGGCCGCATCGGCCGCCGGCCGGTGGCCTTCATAGATCGCCGAGCCATAGGTGGTCGGCATATCGGCCGTGTCGAACAAGTCCTTCACGCCGATCGGCAAGCCGTGCAGCAATCCGCGGACGGGCCCGCGGTCGAGCTCGCGCGCACGCGCCAGCGCCGCGTCCCGGTCCAGGTAAGACCAGGCGCGCACCTCCGGCTCGCGCGCGGCAATCCGCTCCAGCGACGCGGCCAGCACTGTCTCGGCACTCACCTCGCGTTGCGCCAGCTTGCGCGCCAGGGTCACCGCATCTTGTTCATTCAAAAGCATCGTCGCCCTCTTCTTTCATTTGCTCCGTCCGGCTCGCCTGGCCAGGTCGCGCGCCGCCGCCGTGTAGCCGCCGTCATCGCCGTCGATGAAGTGCAGGTGCTCTTCCTGTGAGCGCACCATGCAGGTAAACAACGAGGCACGCGATTCGTGCACGCCCCACGCCAGGCCATGGCTGGCGCTGAAGCGCTCCAGCAAGGCCATGATGCGCTCGCGCTGGGCATCGGTGACGTCGATCACCATGCGCAGGTAATCGTCGATTTTCAGGTAATCATTGTTGCGGCACAGGCTGGCGATGTAGACGGCGGCCGCCGAGGCCGGGTCGCTGCGGGTGAGCTTGACCAGCACGGTCAGCAGCGCCGTCAGCAGGGCCACGCCCGCGTAATGCAGCCATTGTGCCAGTCGCCCGTGCCGCTTCATCTTTGCCTCATGCATCAGGAATTCGGGCGGCCAGCGGGTGGGCAGGTTGTGCGGCGTGACCGGCATGGCCTGCGGCGCGATCTGCAGGATCGCCGACAACAGCTGGCCGTACAGTGCCAGATGCTCGCCCGGCGCCCAGGCCATCAGGCTGAGCACCCTGCCGTGCCGTGCGGGCACCGAGCACCAGCGGCATTCGAGACCATCGACACTGCCCTCGCCTTGCTGGTCCTCGGCCAATAGCCAGCGACCGTCGGCCGCCTTGATCATGTCGGTCGCCTCGTTCAGCCCGCCGCCGGCAAACAGGGCAATGCAGTTGCCCGGGCTGAGCTCGCGCCGGGCCACCAGCACCGGCTTGGCACGCGCCAGCACCTCGGCCACCGGCACGCGGCCGACGCGCAATGCCAGGCCGAAGTCCTGCTGCGATTTGCGGGCCAGGTACAACAAGGCGCGCGCCACCCGATCGCCGGCCGACGGCGGCACTACCAGGGTCGCGCCATCCCCGCCGAAGACGAACGGAAACTCGATATCGGGGCAGGCATTGCAGGCCGCAACAATAGTCGCGGCACCGATGGTGTTGACTTCCTTGTAGCGGCCGGCGGCCACTGCCGCCGTCGAGCCGCGAACGTCGGTCACGAAGACCAGCCAGTCCATCGGTGCGGGGCGATAGTGCCGCTCGTCGGTCATGCCCTCGAGCCCTTTGAAGGCCGGCAGGTCGGCATAGAAGCGCTCGTCGCAGGCGCCGCCGTCGGTGCGGACGGTAGCCGGCAGCGGCGCCGTCATCGGGTCGATCGTCTGGTCGATCGTCGGGTCGATCATACGGTCGATCATCCGCTCATTCATTCTGTCCTTCATTCGCTGCCTCAGCCGGCCTGCATCGCGCGCAGTTCTTCGTTGGTATGGCGCAGGCGCTCGGCCAGCGCCATCGACAGCGATGCGAAGACATGCGATGCCAGCGCCGGGTCGCGCGATGCCAGCGCATCGAAGTCCGGGCGCGGCAAGATCAGCAGCTCGCAATCGGCAGCGGCCACCACCTCGGCCGAGTGCGCATGATGGTCGAGGAAGGACATCTCGCCAAAGAACTGGCCGCGGCCGAAGGTGGCCATGTGGATCCGATGCCCGTGCGCCAGCGTCAGGTCGATGCGCACGACGCCGCGCGCGATCAGCATCAGCGAGTCGCCCGGCGTGCCGGCGATGAAGATGGTCTCGCCGCTTTCGAAGAAACGGCGCTGCACGCAGCTTTGCAGCAATTGCAGGGTCTGCGGCTGCAGCCCGGCAAAGAGCTCGAAACCGGCCAGCGGCAGCGCCTGGCCGTCGTCGCCATGGATGCCGGCGGCGCGCAGGGTTTCATCTTCCACCCATTCGAGGGCGTCGCCGAAGTCGTCGAACAGCCGTATCGTCAGCGAGCCGCGCGTGACCCGCAGTTCGTCCAGGTAGCCGCGCAGGTCGCGCCCGCTGGGCAGGGCCTCGGGCACGCGCGAGAGCACCAGGGTCGCGCCGCGCTCGGCCAACTGGTTGCGCACGCGCTCGAGCATGTGGGCCGCCGTCATGTCCACCGACTGGACGCGCTGCAGGTCCAGCACCAGGTGGCGCACGCTGGCCAGCTCGGGCTCCAGGACCGAGAACAGCGCATCGGTATTGCCGAAAAACAGGCTGCCCTGCAGCTCATAGATCGCATTGGCGCCGCCCAGTCGCTTCAGCGCATCGCGCTCCTCGGCCGGACGCACGCGCTTGGAGAACAGGCTGTCGCCGCGCGCCGTATGGCGGATGGTCGAGCTGTGGCTTTGTTCGCGGATGAACATCAGGATCGCCAGCGCAATGCCGAGCCCGGAGGCAGCGATCAGGCTGACGGCCTTGGCCACCACGATCACGGCGATGATGACGATGAAGTCGAGCACCGTCGAACGCGAGCGCGCCAGCTCGATCAGGTGCCAGTCAATCATGCGCACGCCGATCACCAGCAGCAGGCCGGCCAGCGCCGCAATCGGTATCCAGCTGATCAGCGGCGTCAGCAGCAGGAAGGCCAGCAGCGCCCAGCCGCCCTGGAACACGCCGGACAGGCGCGTCATGCCGCCGCTGGCCTTGTTGACCAGCGATGGCCCCATGGTGCCGGCGCCGGGCGTGCCGCCGAAGATCGATGCGGTCAGGTTGCCCAGCCCCTGGCCGATCAGTTCCCGGTTGGAGTCATGGCGCGAACCTGACATCGCATCCAGCACCAGGCAGGTCTTCAGGGTGTCGATGGACAACAGCACCGCCAGGGTCGTGGCCGGCACCAGGACTTGTTCCCAGCTCGGCAAGCTGACCTGGGAAAGCCCGGCCCAGGTCGCCAGCACGCCGTCGAGCAGGCCCTCGGGGCCGGAAGCAAAGCGGCCGAGCACGTAGGGGCTGTCATCGAGGTGCGCCAGCGAGGGCAGGGCCGACCAGGCCAGCAGCCAGTAGACGGCGATGCCGGCGGCCAGTCCCTGGATGACGGCCGGCACCCGCGCAGGCCGGCGACTGACCACCAGCATCGTGATGGCCGTTGCCGCGCCCACCAGCAGGCTGGAGACTTGCCAGGATGCGGGATCGGCGATGGCCTGCAGCCAGTTCATCTCCTTGGGCGCGCCCAGCAGCTTGGGCAGCTGACTGGTGACGATGATCAGGCCCACGCCCGACAGGTAGCCGCTGACCACCGGGTAAGGCATGTAGCGGATCAGTTGGCCGAGACGAATGATGCCGAACAGGATCTGCACCAGGCTGCTGCAGGCGGCCACCAGGAACAAGGTCAGCAAGGCCAGCGCCGGGGCGGTGCCTTGCTGGCTCATCTGTATGGTCAGCGCCGACAGCACCGCTGCCGCAGGCGCGCAAGGCGCCGAGATCAGGCGCTGGGTGCCGCCGAACAGCGCGGCGATCAGGCCCAGCAGGGTGACGCCGAGGATGCCGGCGATCGCGCCCTGCGCGCCGAAGTGCGGACCGAGCGGCGCCAGGATGGTGACGCCGAAGGCGATCGACGATGGCAGTGCCACCATCATGGCGGCCAGGCCGCCCCACAGGTCGCCGCCGAGATGCCGAGTGTTGAGCGCTGCGCTCGTCATCGCTGGTCTCCCGATTGTTATTTGTTGTTGTGCGGCCGAGTATAGAGCCTGCCGCTTGCGGTGGCGAACTCTTGCCTGAATAAGAACGGCCGCATGGCCAGCAAGGACCCGCGGCGCGGCCCGCACGCATACAATGTCGGCCCGATGATCCCTCTCCCCATGCCGTCAATACCCGAGCCCGTGACACTGGCCACGCATGCGCTGTTGCTGTTGCTGGGCATCGCCGCCCTGCTCGCCCTGCGCCGCTGGCCGTGGATCTACATGCTGTCGATCTGGCCCGGCACGGTGGCGCATGAAACGCTGCATTACACGGCGGGCCTCTTGGCGGGTGCGAAGCCGGTTGCGTTCAGCGTCATCCCGCGCCGCAAGCTCGAGGGCGGCTGGTTGCTCGGATCGGTGGCGTTTGCGCGCCTGCGGTGGTGGAACAGCGTGCCGGTCGGGCTGGCACCGCTGGCCTTGATGCCGGCCGGCGGCTGGGTCTTCCTCGAATCGACCGCCTGGCCACTGCTGTCGGTCCAGAGCACAGGCTGGAAGCTGGCGGCAGTGCAGTGCCTGGTCGCCGGCTGGCCCAGCCCGAAGGACTGGGCGCATGCGATCGTTGGCCTGATGGTGCTGGCAGCGCTGGCGATGGGCGCCTGGCTGGCCTGGTTGCAGCTGGCGGGCTGACGGCCTGACGGCTTGACGGCCCGACGGGTCGTTTATTCGACGCGTTCATCAGGCGACATGCTGACGATCCGACCGGCGGATCCCGCTCAGTTCATCGCCAGCGCACCCGCTTCGAAAGAGGAGACCCGATTGCGTCCCTGCGACTTGGCGTAGTACATCGCCTGGTCGGCCTGGCGCTGGATTTCCTTCATCGTCTGCTCGCTGTGCTGGTTGCGGGCAACGCCTATGCTGGCGGTCACCTTCAGCTGGCGCTCGCCGGTCGATGGCATCAGGCCTTCGATCGCCGTACGCAGGGTTTCAGCCAGCTGCAGGGCGCCATCGATGTCGGTGTCCGGCAGGAAGATCGAGAACTCTTCGCCGCCGATCCGACCCAGCGCATCGCTGGCGCGCAGGCTGCGTGTCAGGCAGTCGGCCACAGACTTGAGGACGATGTCGCCGGCCGCATGGCCATAGGTATCGTTGATGCGCTTGAAGTGATCCAGATCGACGAACAGCACCGCATACGGCGACTGATGGCGCTTGGCGGCACTGATCATGCGGTCGCAGACTTCGTAATAAGCCCGCGCATTGAGGACGCCGGTCAGCATGTCGCGCGTGGCCAGTTCCAGCAACTGCCGGTTCGATTCGCGCATGCGCAGGAAGAACCAGATCGACTGGCGCGCGTTCGCATGGAAAAAGGCCGCAAAGTACAGCATCGCGAACACACTGGTGGCGATGGCGTTGGCCGAGTATGGCGCGGCCAGGTAGGGATTGATCGCAATGAAAGCGACGATGATCAGGGCCGTGATCAGTCCGCCGGCCACTCTGCCCAGCAGCAGGTACACGCCAGGAATATTGGTGAACAGCCAGATGATTCTCAGCTCATCATTGGCCACATAGATCGTGGCCGAGAACAGCTCGAGCAAGCTGATGACTTCAAACAAGCAGGCGACCGGCAGGAACCACTGCTTGCGTCCGCGCAGGGCCAGCCACAGGACCAGGCCCCCCAGGGTAAACAGGCGCATCGATCGCAAATGGGTTTCAGACACGGGCGGCAACTGGCCGGACTCGATCAGCCACAGGAAGAGCCCGGTCGTGATCGTTCCGAACAGCAGCAGAGCGATCAGGAACTTGTATTGAAACTCGCGGAACTCCTCGCCCTCAGGAAATTCGACACGACCGACGAACAGGCGGGACAAGAAATTCATGCAATTACTCCAAAGAAACCTCTCTGAATTTTATGTCATATCGCCGGCCCGGGGCGCAAGTCCGTCCCGTCCCTTGAGGCCTGAGGCCTGAGGCCAGCGGCGCGCCTTCTCAATTCGGCAAGCCCGCCTCCGGGACGGATCCGGACTGATCGGGAATTCATCGGCAATTCATCGGGCCGCCGCCAGCCTGCCCGCCCGACGAACGATGGCCGGCAGCAAAAATCGATGATTGCGCTGCGGCAATGGTATATTTTCCATATACCGTTACCGTTGATCAGCCCGCCATGAGCCGCAGCCGCCCGCTTCGCCTGACCCTGCCCCTCTTTTCCTGGCTGCTTGGCTTCGCCATGGCGATCGCCGCCACCCCGGCACGCGCCGACACCGAAAGCTTCGGCAATTGGATGGTGGGCGCACTCGACGCCAATGAAGGCTTTTTTGCCGCCACGGTCAATGACAGCAGCGCCGTGCTTGGGCAGTACTGCTATCTCGAATCCGGCGATTGCCTGTGGCTGCTGGCGACCAGTACCAATTGCGAAGAAGGCGAGCGCTACCCGGTGCTGGTCAATGCCGATGGCGGCTCGTCGCAGATGGAACTGGTCTGCCGCAAACTGGGCAAGAAGCCGCGCTATATCTTCAGCAAATTCGACAGCATCGACGCGGCCGTCCGCTCGTCCAGCAAATACATAGGCTTCGCGTTTCCGCTGCAAAGCGGCATGTTCCAGGTGGACCGTTTCCTGCTCGATGGCGCCATCGAATCGCTGGCCCGGATGCGGGCCGTCGCCAAGGGCGGCTCGCGCAAGAAAGGCAGTGGCGGCGGCGGTGCATCGACCAAGAGCTACAAGCTTTGAGCTACAAGCTTTGAGCACCAGGCTTTGACCACCAGGCGCTGAGCCCGACGTTCCAGGCGCCGGGTTGAATGCACCAGAAACCCGCGCCTGCGGGAACGTCGGCTGCGCTTAGTTCGGCAAGGGCTCGGCCTGCGGCAGCGTCCGGTCTTGTTCGAGCATCAGATCGAGCGCGGCCAGTTCGACCGGGCGCGAGAACAAATAGCCCTGCATCTCGTCGCAGCCGTGCTGGCGCAGGTAGCCCAGCTGCTCGACCGTCTCCACGCCCTCCGATACGACCCTCAGCCGCATGTTGTGCGCCAGGTCGATGATGGCCGATGCGATCGATTCATTGCATTCGCCGGTGCCCAGTTCGCGCACGAATGACTGGTCGATCTTGATGCAGTCGATCGGGAAGCTGCTGAGGTAGGCGAAACTCGAGTAGCCGGTACCGAAATCATCCAGTGACAGTTTGAGCCCGACTTCCTTGAGCGCCTTGAGGATCGTGATCGTGCTGGCCGGATCGGCCATCAGCATGCTTTCGGTGACCTCCAGCTCCAGGCACTCGGCCGGCACCTGGTACTTTGCCAGCGCATTGCGCACCAGCTCGGTCAGGCCGCCCGAATTGAACTGGCGGGCCGATACGTTCAGCGCCACCCGCAGCTGATGCCAGCCGCGATCCTGCCAGTGCCGCAATTGGCGGCAGGCTTCGTCGATCACCCAGGCGCCGATCGGCTCGATCAGGCCGGACTTTTCTGCCAGCGGGATGAAGGTGCCCGGCATTTGCAATGCGGCGCCCTGGCGCTGCCAGCGGATCAGGGCTTCCGAGCCGGTGATCTTGCCCGAGCCCAGGTCGACCTTGGGCTGGTAATACAGCACGAACTCATTGCGCTCCAGCGCGCGCCGCAGCGCCGATTCAAGCTCCAGCTCGGCCAGCGCATTGACGGTCATGGATTCGTTGTAATGGCAGAAGCGGTTGCGCCCCAGCGCCTTGGCCTGGTACATCGCCGACTCGGCATCGCGCAGCAGTTCGCTGGCGGTGCTGCCATCGTCGGGATACAGGCTGATGCCGATGCTGGCGCCGACGAAAACTTCAGTGCCGGCCACGGCAAAGGGCAGCTCGAGTGCGTCGAGGATGGACTGCGCCTGCTTGGCCGGCAAAATGGCCCCCGGCTCGACATCTTCCAGCACCAGCAGGAATTCATCGCCGCCCAGGCGCCCGAGCGAATCCTGCTGCGGCACCAGCGCCTGCAGCCGGCTGGCCGCGGCCTGCAGCAGCTCATCGCCGGCCTGGTGGCCCAGGCTGTCGTTGACGGTCTTGAAGCGATCAAAGTCGATGAACAGCGTCGCCACCTTGCGCTTGCGCTGTGCCGCCAGGTCGATCGCATGCGCCAGCCGCGACTGCAGCAGCAGGCGGTTCGGCAGCCCGGTCAGGGCGTCGTAGTGGGCCAGTCGCGCATAGCGCTCCTCGCTGCGCCGCATCTGGCTGATGTCCGACAAGATGCCCGCATAGTGCGTCGTTTCGCCATCGCAGTCGGCCACGGCGCTGATCGTCAGCCGGCCCGGGAACAGCTGGCCGTCCTTGCGCCGGTTCCACAGCTCGCCCTGCCACTGGCCGGTATCGACCAGGCTGGCCCACATCGCCTGGAAGAAGTCGCGCGGATGCCGTCCGGACTTCAGCATGCGCAAATTGATGCCGGCGACTTCGTCCATCGAGTAGCCGGTGATGGCGGTGAAGGCCCGGTTCACGTTCAACACCCTGCCCTCGAGGTCGGTGATGATGATGGCGTCATGGCTGCTCTCGAACACCATCGCTGCCTGGCGCAACTGGTCTTCGTCGGCCTTGCGGCGGCTGATGTCCTCCACCACCGCAATCACGTAGTCGGGCGCGCCGTCGGCGTGGCGCACCAGGCTGAGGGTGAGGCTGGTCCAGATCGACTGGCCATCCGCGCGCAGGAAACGTTTTTCCAGCGTCCGATCGAAGCACAGGTCAGCTGACAGCGGCGACTCCGGCCCTGGCGGGGCCGACTGTTCATCCGGATGCGTCATCTGCTGGAAGGTTTTCTTCAGCAGCTCATCACGCTCGTAGCCGAGGATGTCGCACAGCTTCTGGTTCACGCGTATCCAGCTGCCGTCCGGCGCAAGATGCGCGATGCCGACCGCCGCTTGCTCGAAGGTGGTCCGGAAGCGCTCTTCCAATGTCCACAGCCGGGTACCGATCCTTTGCTGCTCGCTCAGCACACTGGCTATGCGCGCGCGCAATTCCTCGATAGAGAACGGCTTCAGCACATAGGCTTTCACGCCTTGCTGCAGCATGTCCAGCAGCACGGCGTCGTCGGCCTTGGCCGTGAGCATGATGATCGGCGTGTCGTCCAGGCTGCGGTACTGGCGAATCGCGCGCACCATCTGGTCGCCGCTCATGACCGGCATCATCACATCGGACAAGATCAGGTCCGGCTGCAGGTCGAGTGCCATGGCCAGCCCGGTCTGGCCATCAAAGGCACTGGCGGTGCGGTAACGCGTCGCCAGTGACGAGGTGATGTAGGCGTGCATGTCCGGGTTGTCTTCCACCACCAGCACCAAGGGCAGCATGGCATCGCCTGCCCGTGCGCTTGCTGCTTCAGCTTCAGCCTCAGCTGCAGCATCATCCAGATGATTAGCCAGCCCGCTGACCAATCGGCGCCCGCGCACCAGGTCGACGGTCGATGCCGCCGGCTCGACTGTCGTGCCGGCCGGCGCGAGCAGGGGCAGGCGCACCGTCATCAAGGCGCCGCCGCCCGGATTTTCGCCGGCGATGGCCGTGCCGCCGTGCAGCGTGGCGAACTCGCGCACGATCGCCAGCCCCAGGCCCGTGCCGCCGAAGCGACGGGTCGCGCTATCTTCCACCTGGCGAAATCGCTCGAACACCGACTCGCGCCAGTTCGGTGGAATGCCGGGGCCACTATCATCGACCTGCAGCACGACCATGCCGGCTTCCTCGCTCAGCCGGGCATGCACGGCGCCCCCGTCAGGCACGAACTTGAAGGCATTCGAGAGCAGATTCAGGGTAATGCGCTGGACCATCTCGGCATCGGCCTCGACCCGCAAGGGGCTGGCCACCTCGACCCGGAAATTGATCTTGCGGTCGGCGGCGACAGTGTCAAAGCAAGAGGCCAGCAGCCGCAACTGGTCGGCCATGTCGAAGGCGGCATAGTGCAGGTTCATGCGACCGGCATCGATCTTGGCGATGTTTAACAGGTCGTCCACCTGCTGGTGCAGGAGCGCGGCATTGCGCGTGCAAACGTGCAGCAACTCCCTGTCGTTCGCGGCCAGGCCGGTACTGGCCTGCAGCCTTTCCAGCGGGCCAAGAATCAGCGTCAGCGGCGTTCGCAGCTCGTGGCTGACATTGGCAAAGAAGCGCGTCTTGAGTTCATCGAGGTCGCGGGTCCGGCTGTACAGGCCGGCCAGCTCTTCATTGGCATCCTTGAGCCTGGCGCTGGCCTCGGCCACTTCACGGGCGCGCGCAAACACTTCCGCCTCCATTGACACCGCGCGGGCGCGCAGCTCGTCATTGAGGCGACTGCTCTCCACCCCCTTGTGCTTGAGGCGGACAAATTCCGTGATGTCTTCGACCCGGTGAATGATGTACGCCACCTTGCCGTCAAGGGACAGCACCGGACAGTTGAGCGGACTCCAGTAGCGCTCTTCATATCCGCCGCCTTCGGCAGCCGGTTTGCGGATGTCGTACTTCTGCACCGGCATGGCGTCTTTCTGGCCGGTCTGCAGCACGCGCTGCAAGGAGGCGCGCAGGTTGCGCATGCCTTCGTTCAGCGGGTCATCGGGATTGTCGGGAAAGACGTCAAAGAGCTTCTTGCCGACGATACTGTCACGACGGGTCATCGTGGCCAGGACATACGCGTCACTGACGGCCACGATGCACAGTTCAGGATCAAGGACAAGACACGAGTCAGGGGCCGATTCGAACAAGACCTGAAAGTCGGGTGTTGCTGACGGGCTCGCTCGGGAATGCCGATCTTCAATCACCTTCGGCTCCTTCAAGACGACGAGCCCATTGTCAAACTTAATTGGCCATGTCGTCAACCGCACAATTAAGCGATGACTAAAAAATGACTGCCAGCTGCGCCCGCTTGCTTTTCTGCAGCTTACCGGGCGCGCCCGATTACTTGTCCGCCGCCTTTGCGTTGGCTCGCGCCTTGTGCAATTTCTTGTAGCTGTCGATCAGGCGATGGTGCCTGTCCAGGCCTTCCAGCTGCATGCTGGTTGGGGTCAGGCCGAAGAAGCGCACCGTGCCATCGACGGAACCGAGGGCAGCATCCATCCGGGCTTGGCCAAACAGGCGGCGGAAATTGACGACGTAATCGTCCAGCGCCAGCTCATCATCGAGCAGCACCTCCAGCAACCCGTTCAGGGCCTGGTAAAACAAGCCGCGCTCGACACTGCTGTCGTTGTATTGCAGGAAGGCACCGACCAGCTCATGCGCCTCTTCAAATTGCTCCAGCGCGAGATGGATCAGCAGCTTCAACTCGAGGACGGTGAGCTGTCCCCATACCGTGTTCTCGTCAAATTCGATGCCAATCAGCGTGGCGATGTCGGCGTACTCATCGAGCTCGTTGTTCTCCAGGCGTTCCAGCAGCGCGGCCAGACTGGCATCATCCAGACGATGCAAATTCAGGACATCTTCGCGGAATAACAGCGCCTTGTTGGTGTTATCCCAGATCAAATCCTCGACCGGGTAGATTTCCGAATAACCCGGCACCAGGATACGGCAGGCGATGGCGCCCAACTGGTCATACTCGGCGACATACACCTCTTTGCCCATCGCGCTGAGGATGCCGAACAGGCGCTCGGCTTCCTGTGCATTGGAGTGCTCGCCCTGGCCGCTAAAGTCCCATTCGACAAAATCGAAATCGGACCGGGCGCTGAAAAAGCGCCAGGACACGATGCCGCTGGAATCGATGAAGTGTTCGACGAAGTTGTTGGGCTCGGTGACCGCGTTGCTCTCGAACGTGGGCCGGGGCAAATCATTCAGCCCTTCAAAACTGCGACCCTGCAGCAATTCGGTCAGGCTGCGCTCCAGCGCGACTTCAAAGCGGGGATGCGCGCCAAACGAGGCAAAGACGCCGCCGGTGCGCGGGTTCATCAGGGTGACGCACATCACCGGATAGGTCCCGCCCAGTGACGCATCCTTGACCAGCACCGGGAAGCCCTGCGCCTCCAGGCCGCGGATCCCGGCCACAATGCCGGGGTACTTCGCCAGCACCTCGGACGGCACATCCGGCAAGGCGATTTCACCTTCGATGATTTCGCGCTTGACTGCCCGCTCGAAAATCTCGGACAGGCATTGCACCTGCGCTTCCACCAGGGTGTTGCCGGCACTCATGCCATTGCTGACGAAAAGGTTTTCAATCAGATTGGATGGAAAATACACGGTCTTGCCGTCGGATCGCCTGACGTAGGGCAGCGAGCAGATGCCGCGCGCCACATTGCCGGAGTTGGTGTCGACCAGGTGCGAGCCACGCAATTCGCCATCGGGGTTGTAGATCGGCAGGCAGTACTCATCGAGGATTTCGACCGGCAACGCATCGTCTGGCCCCGGCTGGAACCAGCGCTCGGTCGGGTAATGGACAAAGTCGGCGTCAGCCAACGCAGTGCCCCAGAATGCGCCGGCGTAGAAATGGTTGTTGCTGATGCGCTCGATGTATTCACCCAACGCCGACGCCAGCGCACTTTCCTTGGTCGCTCCCTTGCCATTGGTGAAACACATGGGCGAGTGCGCATCACGGATGTGCAGCGACCACACATTGGGGACGATGTTGCGCCACGAGGCAATTTCAATCTTGATGCCCAGATCTGCCAGCACGCCGGACATATTGGCGATAGTCTGCTCCAGCGGCAGGTCCTTGCCCGGGATAAAGGTACTGGCATCGGCGGACGGCTTCAGGGTCAGCAGGGACTGGGCGTCGGCATCCAGGCTCTCGACCTCTTCGATGACAAACTCGGGTCCGGCCTGCACCGCTTTTTTGACGGTACAACGCTCGATGGAGCGCAAGATGCCGCGACGGTCGGCTTCCGCTATATCGGCCGGCAACTCCACCTGGATCTTGAAAATCTGCTTGTAACGATCTTCCGGGTCCACGATATTGTTTTGCGACAGCCGAATGTTTTCGGTCGAGATCTTCCGGGTGTCGCAGTACAGCTTCACGAAGTACGCGGCACACAAGGCCGACGAGGCCAGGAAGTAATCGAAAGGTCCCGGCGCCGAGCCGTCGCCCTTGTAGCGGATGGGCTGGTCAGCGATGACCGTAAAGTCATCGAACTTGGCCTCCAGACGCAGCTTGTCGAGAAAATTGACCTTGATTTCCATGGGGATTTTTAATGAAGATGTTTCAAGTGAAGCTGTTTACATCGCGCAGTTGCCATGCGTAGAAACAGGCGCGCAGCCAGACGATACCATCCTGTGACGCTAAAGAGCCGCCAGGCGAAACGCGTCGGCCATCTTCGCCTGCTCTGTTGCGGGAATCTTCAAGCCCTTTGCGACCAGCCGCCATTGCCTGACGATCGCGCAGTAATGTTCGATCATCTCGTCAGCCTGGCGCTTGCTGATCCGAAAATACGGCGCGACAAAACGTGCCAACGCCAGATCCAGCGCATTGTCCGCTTCGCTGACATTGAGCTTCAGACCCCTGGACCCAGACACGGGATTCATATCGTACACCGGAGAGATTCTCCAGCCCTTCCCCGGCACAAGGATGAAGCCATGATTGCGCAAGTGATCATCGGTGTTGGATACCAACATATTGAACACCATGCGAGACCATAACTCACGCAAATCGGCCAGCGGGTTCGCACCATGCTCGATCAGCACTCGGGCGATTTCAAGATAGCTCGCTCCAGTCGATGCATCATCGCCATCCAATCGGCCTGTCAGTATCATCGCTGAAGCGAAATGAAGCCTGCCAGTTGGCGTTCGATCAAAGCGTTTCACCAAAAACGTATGCTGTCGGCTGGCAAATTTACGTGCCAGACTATGTGGCACATCCAGGCCGCAGCCGCGTGCAAGGGTTTGCAACACAAGTTCCCAGGCGCCGACATCGTGTTCATCCCGCACACTGGGAAACTTGGCGATCCATAACTGGCCGTCGGGGTCAACGACGCTGGCTTTGGGGCGCGCACCACCGAGCGAACCACCTGGCGCGATCAGCATGCGCAACCATTCATCGCCGTCCGCAGACGTATTATCTTCGTCACGCTCGAGCGCCAGACTGGCCGCTTCCAACTCGCGCAACTGCACGAAGGGCGGCGCCGCCACGTCATGCTGATTGTCCAGAAAGTCTCCGGCGTCATCTTGACGCAGGCGCAATGCCCCCGAACGATAGGCGTCGTGCACGCCCAGCAGGTAGTCTGATTCACGCAAGCGGACGGCCTTGTCCACGATGCCAGCTCGCTGGGCGCGTTCGAGCCGACGGCGCATGAGCAGCCTTCCCCAGCGATCCGGGCTGGCATCGGCGAACACGCCGAAGGTCTCATGACCTTGCGGCGGGTGTTGCCGCCCTTCGAAAAGACCCAGCCTCAGATCCAGGTGCAAGTTGCGCGTGGCAGGATGAGCCAGCGCAGCCCGTTCAAATTCGAACTCGACGATTTCCCGTCCAGATGCGCGCGCCGCATGCAGCCACCCCAGCCTCAGCGGCGCTGAGAGGCCATCCCAATCGGCATAGACGGCAATATCGACACCCATGGCCTCAGCGCTTCTTTTTCATGACAGTTGCTGGCTTGATCATTTGGGCGAGTGTCTCTGAGCTGAGAAATCCGCTCTGCGCCATCCAGTCCCGCTCGTCTGGCGCAGGCTGGGCAGAATTTTTTGTCCGCCGTTTCTCACGCTCAAACAACTCAGCGTCCTTGGGATTCTCACCCGGCGCCACCGATGGCAGCGCGCGCGGCCGAGCTTTCGTGGCTGACGCAGGCAGCCGCGCATCCTGCAACGCCCGGCCCAGGGGATCTGCTTTCGCCAGCAGGTCCAAATCCTTCTCGATTCCCAGTATTTGCATGACGGCCATATAGGCGCCGATCGTCACCCCCGCACTACCGCTCTCAAGGCTGCGCAATGTCATGGGAGCCATCCCGGCACGCTCTGCAACCTGCTTGGCCGTCAACCCGCGCCGCAACCGCGCCAGGCGCAGGCGATCGCCGAACTGGCGCAGCAAGTCATCGGCGGATGGAAGGAGTGGGGCAGTTTTCTTGGCCATGATGTAAATATTTTAGCTAAATTGACCAATTTAAGCCAGAATAATTACATTTTTTTGAATGCCGGACCTTTTATAACATTGATGACGGACAATTCCCAAAGATAGGAGCCACCTCAAAATCCGGGGCGACTCACCGCAAATTGAAGCAAGCAGCTGGTTGAATATGTTGCAACACTCGACCGCTGTCGCTTTGAAGCGAGTCATTGCCTGGCAAAGTGCGGTAGAGATGGGAGCCCAGCAAATGACCAAAACCAATTGCACGACGCATGCATACCAGTCGCGCCGCGCTGAATCGTCTGCTGGACAAGGAAGACGGCGGCCTGCCGCTCGCCAGGTTGCCAGCGCTGCCGCTGCCCTGGCGCGCTGAAACTCTATCGAATCTTGCGGCAAGCTCCGAAAGCCATAATCTCTCCCATTGGAGATTTTTTGAGCGTCATGAGGCCGCCAAGGGTCCCTTTGGACTCGACGTTTATCTGCCACTCGAAGGGGAGTTCACCTGGCATTATCGGCTCATAAAGGTGACCAACCGCTGCCGTACCGGCAGTTACCGATACAAGTCTTATTTCTTCAGTTTTATTTTTAGGATTTGTAACAGTTCCCGACGCGCCTTGAAGTCTGAAAATGTAGCTATCCTTTCCTTTCATTTGAACGGCGGCTCCGGTTGCTGTCGCAATCATTGAAGTATAAGTGCAAGCAAACTCTCCGATCAGTGGCTTCTTTTCTCGGCCGGCATCCTGTCTGGATGGCTTTTCAGTTGGTTCATTTGCTATTCCGTTAGCCGAAGGTGAATTGTTACTAGCGGCTTGAGCATTGTTCCGTTTGAGATTCGCCTCTCTGATCCTTTGCCATTTGAGATTATCCAGCGCTTCAATATGTTTGCAGTCCAGGTCAGGCTTTCCGTAATAGATCGTCGTTGAAGTTTGATTACCTCCTGATCCGCCGTCTGTTTCTTCCTGGATCGTAAACTTGTTTTGACCATCTTTCGAAATGATGAAAAACTCTCTTGAACCAGTCTCTGCTTTAAGATTTTCGCAAGCAACTGATGTCTTCTTAACGCCAGGAATACCTTTAAAAAGGTCCAGAGTATTGTCATAAGTTAATTGGTTGGGGCTGATGGTCACAGCACCGAGACAACAGCGAGGAGTATCCGCAACAATCTGCAACTCCTCTCTCGGACGCTGCTTGTAGGTGGGCGCCAAATTCCGGATTACACACTTCTCTGACTTTGTCTGGTCGGTCTCGTCGTCCCTTGTAAACCTGCACTCTTTCAGTTCCTTTGCCAAGTCCGTCGGGCCGGGCGATACCTTCGGATCAGATTGGGCGAGATCAAGCAAGCGTTGACCAAGATAACGCGCGCCGGGCGCAGCGAGAGCAGTTGACGCCGCAAGAGCCGCGGCTGCTCCACACAAAACCAACATCGAGATTTGATTGCGAAAATTCATCTGCTCTCCTGTGAAGGGCAAGTTATGGAAGGCGAAACCTGATATGAATCAATCTGTTTGAGAATGCCTGACTAATTCTGAGTAATTTGTTCACGCATAACGGGGGAAATTTGCGAACTCTCGTCAAACTGATTGGATGAACTTGTTGACTGTCCGGCCAATTCCACCTCAGGATTAATGATCTCTTCTTTAGGCAACGCGACAGGCTGCTGATCACTGATGCTTAAATTTGATTTGTTCGCTTTCTGAAGGGTCTTGGCAATACCAGATCTCCTCCATCAGTTCGGCGCAAAGCGGCAAAGTCACAATATCCGGATGTACCCAACCGTGATTGGCATTTTCGTTTTCAGAATAAACGTGGATATCTCAGCCTAATCTGTTGACTCCGGAGCCCGCTAGCGAAAGATTATATTGTTAATACCGATAGCCTGCAGGCGTTATATACGCCGCACACAAGAACTGGGGGCGCTACCGAATTTCCGGACGCTTCGCTGCCTCTCGAAAAACGGCAGCTCAAGTTGTGCTGGCGACTTCGTCCCGTTACCTCCGTGGCTGCGTGCCGGCTCGTGAGATCTTGAGTTCTTCTGTGAACTTCGGACTGCCACTCATGACACGTCGTCGCTGCCTAGCTTGCAGGCTCCGAAGTGTCGATGGTTTCGAAAGCGATTCACGCCTTGTTGGCCGAAGCTGACAGTCATGTGCGAAGGTTCGCGGCAGCAAAAAAAATGGCGCCCGAAGGCGCCATCGCTCACTGCCCTTGCAGGCTTACTCCCACTCGATCGTCGCCGGTGGCTTGCCCGAGATATCGTAGACGACCCGGTTAATGCCTCGGACTTCGTTAATGATCCTGTTGGACACCCGGCCCAGCAGCTCATGCGGCAGATGCGCCCAGTGCGCGGTCATGAAGTCTTGCGTCTGCACCGCGCGCAGCGCGACCACGTATTCATAGGTACGGCCGTCGCCCATCACGCCGACCGACTTCACCGGCAGGAAGACGGCAAAGGCCTGGCTGGTGGCGTCATACCAGTTTTTGTGGAAGTGGCCGACCGGGTTGCCCTGCGCCTGGCCTTCGCCCAGTTCCTGCGGCAGCGGGATGGCGGTGTTGCGCAGCTCTTCGATGAAAATCGCATCGGCGCGGCGCAGCAGGTCGGCGAATGCCATTTTCACTTCGCCGAGGATGCGCACGCCCAGGCCCGGGCCCGGGAACGGATGGCGGTACACCATGTCATGCGGCAGGCC
>JACCDY010108662.1_pt1 | contig 19783 bp, 5 predicted proteins | sample 7446391 | NCBI WGS metagenome assembly JACCDY01 (sample SAMN15323451, study PRJNA562643) | freshwater metagenome | isolation source: river surface water | place: USA:Blue River Watershed | collected 2017-08-18
AGGCCCCGGGGTTCTTCTCGCTCGTCCCGCTGAGGTACTCCTGGACGAGCGGGGCGATGTGCGTGTTCGCGACCAGGGTCACCCCCTTTATGATCAGGTCGAACTCCTTGGAGGGCAGGAGCTTGCGGGCGGCGGTCGCGTCGGCCGTAGCCACGAACACAAGGTCGGGCCTGACCGGCCCGTGACCTTCGGTGAAGGCCGTGAGGATGTTTTGCGCGGTCACGGGCTTGAGCGCGGCCGGGGGCTCCCCCGGCTTGACCTTCTTCGAGGCGGCGGCCGTCTGAATGGCCGTAATTAGGGCCCGGCCGCGGTCGACCCTCTCGCTCGCCTCCGTGTAGAAGGCTTCCCCGATGAGGGACATCGCGCGGAAGTAGGGGCTCCGGAACCGGTCGTCCGGCAGGACGGGTTCGCCGTCCTGGTTGGTGACGAGCGTGACCCCGTCTTCCAGAGTCTTGACCTGGGCGTCCCATTTCCTGATCTGGATCGCGGGCTTTTTGTCCCGCTTCTTGTACTGGATCTTCGGGTTGGGCTTCGAGCCGGACACGAGCTCGGCGAGCGCCTTGTCGTTGTTGGGCATGATTTGGCCGGTGTGGCCCTCGTTGAGGATGCGGAGGACGCAGCGGCCGGCGACCTTAGACTGGTCGGTGTAGTGGATCGAGACCCATGAAGTGGCGCCCTGGGGCCGGCGGATCTCGTCCCAGTCGAACTTAATGGCCGACTCCCACCACCTGGCGCCCTCGCCGGCATTGGCTTTCAGGGACTCCAGGTGGGTGGCGACCTTGTGGGCGTCGTAGATGATGGCTTTACCTCTTTTCGCTTGCCGAGACATGCTGGTTATGGCTTAAACTGGCTCTGGACGGGCTGGACGGCTGGACAGGCGACGGATGCCTAAGGCAGGATGTCTCTAAAAGGCCCTGGTTCAATTTTGGGCTAGTTTCGGCCCGGAGCTTTTGACTGCGGCCGGGGCCGGAGCCGAATACCCACGGCCGCGTACTGGCTGTGCGCGGCGTGCGCGACCCTATCAGAAGGGCGCCAAGCCCACGCTAGGCCTGGTTGCCCGGGCCACCCGACGAATATCTCGCCGGTGTTCGTCGCGGTCGGCCCAGTGTGCGCCACCTGCTTCCGGCGGGTAGGGCGAGGCTCTTGCGAAGACCCGAGAGCGTGCGCAAAAAACCGGAGGACCGGGGCTCTCAGTACACGTCAGTGAACACCATCGCGGTGACGAGCGTCTTGCGGCAACAGTCGTAGGTGACTCTGAGCGCGTCGAGGATGTCAGAGCACTCGATGCGGAGGCCCGCGTCCGCGAGAACCCTCGCGGCGACCGTTTCCCGTTCGGCGAGGAGCGCCTTGACCTTTTTGGCCCGCATGTGTCTGAAGGCCCCGGCCTTGTCTCCCACGGGACACCCGCAAGTCATGCACACGACGGGCGTCAACATGAGCGCTGGATGCTATCCCCGGCAAAAATCAAATCGAGCGCGGCTCACGCCGGGAGCTGCCCGAGGTCGGGGAGCTTCCCGTGGAGGCGGACGTAGAGTTCGAGCTCGCGCCGAGCCTGGGGGCTGAGGCAGTCGGCCCCCCCGCCGCCGACCCTGGCCGAAGCCGCTCGGTTGAGGTAGGCGAGCCCTTCCGCCGAGGGGTTGTAAGGGTTGACGTCGTCGGGCTGGGGGCTGCCCAGGTTGTCCCCGACGGCCTCGGGCGGGGCGAGCTGGTAGAGGAAGTCGGTGCTGCGGATGAAGCGGCAGGCGGCGAGGAGCCGGGCGCGAGGGGCCACGTCGCTGTCGATGAGGCGCTTATTCATGATGGACAGCTCTCTGGCGTAGTCGTTCCCCGGGTGGCTCGAGCAGAGCTCGGCCATTTGGTGGACGAGCTCCGACGGGTTGTGGGGGCGCGTGAGCCCCTCGAGCAGGACGTGAAACTGGTAGCGGAGCTCGTCCATCCAGAGCTTCCGGCCGGGAGCGAGGGCTTCGGCCGACTCTCGTGGCAGGCTGTCGGTAAAGGCGCCGGTGTCGTACAGATGGAGGGCTTCCGCGATTGCCGCCTGGGGCCGGCTCCGTTCCAGCCCGGCCCGCGCCCGCTCGACCTCCCCGCGGCGGGAGCGGGCCTGCTCGACGGAGAGCCCGCCGCGCATGAAGCCGAGGTAGTCCTCGGCGAAGCTGTCCCGGGCGACTCGGGCGCCCCCCCAGTTGGTGATCGCCTGATCGCTGAGAAGGTGGCCGCTCGTCGTTTTGTGCGGCTCGACGAGCAGGTGGAGGGTGACGTGGGGGTAGTAGTCGAGGAATGGTGTGACCCGGCGGAGGTCTTCGGGGCCGAGGGAGTGGAGGAGCCCGACGCTCGCTGCGAGGAAGGGGTCAGGGCCCTGGTGCCCCCCGGTCTCCCAGTCGAGGAAGTCCTGGGCCACTTTGGCGATGTGGGCGAGGCGGTGCGCGCCGCCGGCGGGCTCGGCGCCCCCCCTCTTCGTCTTGGCAACGCGGGCCGGGGGGGCGTAGCCCGACCCCTCCGCGGGGACCCTCCCCGTGAGCTTCCATACGGCGACCTTGCCCGCTCGGCGCTCCAAAGGGCTGAAGTCGTTCGCCTGGGCGAGCTCGGCGCCCCCGGCGAGCCGCACCTTCCCGCCATTGACCCCTTCCACGACGAAGGGGACCCCCAGGCGGTTCCCGACTTTGCGGGCCTGGAAGTCCGAAGCCTTGTGCAGGGCGTCGGGCACAATGAAGGCCTCGATGAGTTTCACGGCAGCGTCGGCGTCGTCCGAGTAGGTCTTCGCGACGATGTCGGCGCGGTAGGCGGCGTCCTCGGGGTAGAGGAACGTCACCCCGGCCCCCCCCTTGCCGGGGGAGAGGACCCCTTCGAGACAAAGGTCGCGGATCGCGCCGGCGAACTCGGGGTCCTTCGCCTCGACCCACTGAAAGATCCGGCAGTGCTTCACGAGGCTCTTCTTTCGACTAGCCATTGCTTTCTCGGCGAGCTCGCGGCCGCGGTGGCAACGGAGTATACTATCGATACAAAAGCTGCGGCGCGGCTGTAATTAAAAGGCCGGCACGCCGGCCGTCGGCCACCGAAACCGCCTCTGCCGCCCTCCGGCCCGGGGGGCGCGCGCGGGGCCCCTCCCGGGCCCGTAGCGACGAGCCCCCAAAATGGCCCTCCGGCTCCGGGAGAGACTCCCGGGGGCTTAAAACTGAGGGCCCGCCCCGGCCACCGCGGCTTGCCGCCCGCCCCGGCCACCGCGGCTTGCCGCCCGGGCAGGACCGAGTGGCCTCCGCCCTGGCCTCCAACTTTGGCATTTGGACTTTTTTGCGCAAGCTTCATACCCACGCCCCGGAAAACTCGATGGGTAGCAGCAGCTCGACAGCCAAGCCCGGGTCTGACCCGTCGTACTGGGCCCGAGCCCAGCAGCAGGCGGCCGCTGCCGGCCAGTACCTCCAAGAGAATGTAAACAGGGAGAACGCGGCGGCTGCCGCCCAGAAAACAGCGAACGTTGCCAACCAGGTGGCCTATTGGTCCCAGGGCTTCGCGAACCTCGCCTCTGGCGCCCCCAGCGCGAGGCCTCCCACCGCCCTCCAGCAGGCAATGACCCTGGAAGGGACCCAAGGCGGCTGCGAGTGCCCAGGGTACTTCGGCGGGGGCGACGACGACCCCGCTCAAAGCCTCCGGGAGTACTACGAGTCCCGATCGGCGAAGGCAAAGGAGTCTGTCATCCGGCGCCTGGGCCGGGCCCTCAACGAGGCGGGCCTGAAGATCACGGACCCGGACACGGCCGACCTCGACGAGATCGTTAAACAGCTCGTCGCCCAGATTCCCAACCCCCGGTCCGGCCGGACTTTCTCGTCCCGGGCCGCCGACCACGAGCGGGTGTGCAAGCTCGTGGCGAACGCCCTTAACGCCCAGTTCACGCCCGGGGCCGCGCGCCCCTCCGACATGTTCATTGACTCGAGCCTCGGGCCAGAGGCCGTCTGCCGCGCAGTCGGGGAGTGGGTCCACAGTTTCGCCTCCGGCGTCAACACGGAGTTCCTCGACACCCTCGCGAGCATCCGGAACATCATGCACAACGTCCGCCTCATGGACGAGGTGATGACCTCGGCGTTCGAACAGATCCGCGCCCGTGTCGACGCGGGCGAATGCGGCCAGGAGTCCCTCCGGGACTTCGAAGTAATGTCGGACCTTTACAGCCGGGCCCAAAAGGAGAGGACCAAGCAAGAGGAGCTCCTCAACAACATCCTCCACCTGCAGCTCGGCCCCCTCGAGCTCGAGCTCGAGACCGCCATGCGCGACGAGTCCGAGCGCAACCATCTCGTCCAGAAAATCGGAATAAAGCCAGGGACCGGCGAGTTCGCCGACACCCTCGCGATGGCGATCAGCGGGCTCGGGACGGCGGCGTCCATCGCCCACCGAGTAAACAAGGCCCTCAAGACCGTGGGCGCCTCGGTCGACGACTACCTGCGGGCCAGCGACGAGACCTTCCTCCGCGACCTCGACGCGAGCCTCCTCGACCTCAAGACCGACAAAAACTGGGCCGAGGTCGTTTCGGCGATGTCGACGCTCCGGGCCGCCTTCAGCAGCCGAAAAGACAAGCGCTTCGCCGAGGCCCTGCGCTCCGGGAGCGGAGAAAAGACTGGTGGGGCGACGGTCGACGCCCGGGTCAAGAGGCAGCAAGCGGAAAGGGCGGCACTCGTCGCGGATTTCTCCCGGCGGCTCGCCGCCGCTTACGAGGAGTTTGTCCTGAGCCTTAAGGCCCTCACGCCTGAGCTGGGTGCGAGCATCCCGATCGGACCGGAGGCCGACTCTCTCCGAGACTCAGTGGCGCGCCTCGCGAGGCGCGAGGAACGCCTCGAGCTCGCCCTTATCGGGTACTTCGGCGACGCGGGCGCGAGGGAGAAGAAAGAGGGCTTCCTGCAGGCGCTGAAGCACATTTCTGTCGCCTGCTCTGCCCTGGAGGCCTCGGAGAGCCACCGCGCTGCCGTGACGAAGCTGGCACGGGTCAGGGCCGCCGTGGAGGCGGCCGAGACGGTCATTGATCGGTTTACCGACCGAACGTCGAAGTTCTTCGGGGGGGCCTCCGAAGAGGCTGAGTTCGTCGGCGGCGCAGACTCTGACCTGTTGCCGCACCTCGCACAGAGCGGGGCGAGCCTTGCGGAGGCGGCGAGCGAGTTCATTTACTTCTACTACATCGCCAAGGTCCGAGAAAACTTCGCGAGAGCCGCAAAAGAGTTGCCGTCCTATGGGGCGAAGTACGAAGACTTGTTGGGAGACGCAATCGCGGGAAAAATTCAGGGCCTGCACAAGGCCAAAGAAGACGCGATCAAGTACCTCGACGACCCCGCCAACCACGCGGGGGGCGCCCCGCTGGCGGAGGCGTTTACTCACCACGGTGGGGATGCCTGGCTCAAGGCCGCGAAAGAGTGGGTAGAAAAAGAGTTCGAAGTCAAAATGGGATTCTATCGAGCCCTGGAGGCCGTCGATCTCTACTTAAAGGCCTTTACGGCGGGGATCGTGTCGGACCCCGGAGCGGTAAGCGACATCCGCCAACAGCTTCAAGGGGTTAAGGTGATCGCGAGGTGGTACAACGAGAACTCCGGCAATGCGATTTGGCAGGCGTTCGAATGCATGCGGAGCGTCACACCGGGCGCGGATTTATTCGCGCCCGACCTCGGTAACCCATTGGGTTCCGCGGCAATGGCCGACCCGGACGCCGATCGCCACTACTACGCCAAGCTCTCCGCGGCTAAAGCCGCCCATCAGGGCCAACCACCAAACATCTTACAAGTCGGACTGCCGTTTCTGGGCGTGTGGCCGGGCGGCGCAAACGACATGGCCGGCCGCGCGAAAAAATACGTCGCCGAGGCCTATGACAACTTTCAAGGCTTAAAGAACCTCTTCAGCGCGTTCATGCAAATCGGGGTGGTTTTTGAGGGGAATGACATTCGCCGGCAGGTGTTCATGTCCCCGACCCAGCTCTACAAGAGCTTCATCGACTACCTAAAGCATAGCGCCCTATCTATTAACCTGGGCGGAGCTCCGCGCCCTCTCGCACCAGCAGTGCCGTGGCTTCCCGGACTGGGGGTGGCGTCGATTCGTCGAGTGCCCGGCCCTCCCCGCGGTGGCGGGGCCGCCTATTTCGGGGCCGAGGTCGGGAGTGTCTACTTTGGCAGCGTCGCTAGCCCCGTGCAGGGCAATTTCTCCGAAGAGGACAAGTATTTCGCCATGGCTGTCAAAGCCATAGCTGGCAAGGTGCTTACGGCCCTAGGTGTGTTCGACATGTTTGACCGCCGAACGCCCCTCATTGAGCGCTCGCCCACGAGAGCGGTCCTGGGGGGTGGCGCTGAGCCTCCGACGGCCGTTGTCGGGGCAACTGAGCTCTACTTCCGGCTTCCGAGACTCGTGGAGTTCTACCGATGCCTGAGATGGGAGCCCGCCGCGGGGGACCCCGCGAGGATTTCGATGCTCCCGGAGCTCGAGGGTGTCTTCTCCGGCCTCATCCGCATTATCTTTACGCGGATGGTCAGCCCGTCGACTGGCGACTACACCGAGTCCGAACTGCACGACGTGGTTCGTGAGGTCAACCATGTATGGGCGCACTTCCACGAAAAACACGGGGCGACCGCCGTGGATGAGGCGGTCTCGGCCCTGGTTGCCGAAATTAACCGGCGGCTGGGCATCATTAAGGGTGAAGACATGGCCAAGTACTGGGGGCTGCTAAAACAAGCCAAGCGTGTCGACCCCTGGACTGCGGCGAACAACACGGACTACTCGATCCTCCCTGGGGAAGGAGAAATAGAGGACAACCGGCGCGCTCCGAGCGACCGGTACATTCACGGAATTCCCGGTCTTCTCCCTAAGGAGATCGATCGGATAGGGCTCGACCCAACGCCCGACGCGGACACTGGGCGGCGAAAAATGCTTCGCGCCTTTATGAACGCGGTCGAAAAGGACATGCGGTCGGTCGCGCCCGAGCAGGTCGGGAGAATGTCCTTTGCTCTGATGCTCAAGCAGGCGAAGGTAAAGATGCAGGCGGCCGCGACTCCCTCGGCGAAACTCGAAATCGCAATGGAGCTCATCCAGGGGGCCGAGCGCGTCAGTACCGAGCAGTCCAAGGCGCTGATGTTCAGCGAGACGGTCGTGCTCGGGCTTAACGCCCTTAGCGCCGTCGAGGCATATATTACTTTGTTTGAGAACCAACTCAAGGATCTCCTCCTGGACGACAAAATTGCTTACCTTGTCAATCGACTCCAGTCCCTGGCCGTCGGAGCGGGACGAATCGTGGTGAACAAAGCGATTCTAGCCGAGCAGCCCGCAATCGCCGTTCCCACGATTGAAGCTGCGACGACTAACGCGCGATACATACTTCCGCGAGACCCCACTCCGGGGGGCGAGGAAGGGCCCAACCCGTACTACGGAGGGCGCGCGGGCACTCCCGCGGGTCTCAGGCTTCAAAACGTTATTGAATTCATCATCGCAGAGGCGGATCAACTCCGAAACCCCGCCAATGGCGGGGCGTATCGCCTAGTTTATGGGGGCACCCGTATTACCGCGAAAGATGCCCTGGTTCCTGGAGTCTACGCTGGGCTTACTAACGCGCAAAAACGGTACCTCGGTGGGCTCGCCCTGTCAGCGAGGCTCTTGGTTGACACCGATCTAATTATGGTCGACTTCATCGAGGCACTTTACTCCCTCCACCATTCGAGCGGCGGGCTTATCGAGGTCAAGTTGACGGCGACCGGAGACGTAATGCTCGGGTTTTCCCGACTGCGTGAGTTGGCCGAGTCACTCATGGCGGACGTCAAACACTATCTCGAAGTCTTTCGCCCGTTTATGCCCGCGGAGGACATCCGGCGCTACGAGAGCTCCGGGGCCCGCGGGTCCGTTTACTGGCTGGAAGAGAATCTCTTCGACCGCCGCTTTCGCGGTTCGGCCGACGAGCCCGCCGCGCGGGAACGCACGATGGATGGAATCAGCAGGAAGGCGACGGAGGTCCTCAGACAGCTGAAGGGAAACCGGCAGGTCGCAGCAACGGACGCGCCCGTCGCGGGAAATATCGGCTGGGCCGGCATCAATATCGCTGATAGGCCGGTCGTCGAATTCGGTGGAACAGGGCCCGCCTATCTGGAAGACTACGGTCGCGCCCTCTCTCAGCTGGTGTTTTACGACGCAGGTCTCGCGGATTCAGGCGTAGCTCATATGATGCATACCCCAGGCGCTAACGGCGAAGTGACGCAATTCGCCCTCGGCAACTTGGTCCAAACAGCCCAGCAAACGGCGGGCCCGAACTGGGTAGTGACGGAAGAGCATGCCAATCGAGTCAGTCGCCTGTTCTTATACTCGACAATAGAAGGCGCGATGTTGCCGCACCGGAGCCTCATGGGCGCCTTTAATCAACTCGTGGCCTGGTATCTCACCTCACTGTCTGAGCCGTCCGCCGCGCATCGGATTTACTCAGGGCTCGTCACCGGGTACGCGAATGGACCAGCAGCTCGCTCAGTGATGCACCCGGCCGGGAACAGCTTTCCCGATTTGAGCCGGAGTTGGTTCGGCCAGAGAGGAGATCCCAAGGCAGACGCGATCTTGTACCAGTCTTTGGCCTACACCCTGCAGCGCCTTGTCTCTGACGTGGACCGGAGGACGCAGATATCGGAGCACCTGATCCCGACCCTGACCGATGTCCCGGCTTACTTGAAGGAGGGCTACCGAGCGAACCTGCCTTCCTTTGTGCGCCTGTTCGACCTCCTGGCCCAAAAGGGAGAATTCATTAAGCAATTCTTCCAGAGGACCGGTATCAGCTGCAAGCGCCCCTCCCAACTCGTAACCTCTCAAATATGGCGAAATCTGGGCGGACTACCACCTGAGGAGGGCACCATCGTCGTTATCCGCAACGTCGACGGTACGCCCGCCGGGCTCCCCGGCTACCAAAACCTTAACAATGTAGCCGAATACTATCCAGCGGGCGCGCTGGCCGCTTTGGAACCCCTGTCCGGCGAAAAGACGAGCGAGCAAATGAAGACATATTTGGCCGAACTCATCGACTCCATTAGCGCCGGGGCGTATGCCTTGTCCGCGAGTGCCAGCGAAGTTCTTAAGGAACTCGGAGACCAACCAGTATACTTCCAGGCCCACGAGGGCTCGATTGAGGCTTATCGCATGCGCCAGGGCAAAATGCCGCTCATGCCGCTATCCTTAGCGACCATGAGCCTCAAAGACCTCGAGACCTACGGAGGAGTCTTCGTCGATGACACCATGCTCTTCCCAAAATACCATAAAGGAGAGGCCCCATTTAAGTTCCAGTACGGTGTCCGAGGTCTATTGGCCGGATATCGGCCGGTCACGTACGACCAAATGCCAGGAGTCAAATCGATCATCGACGGGTACAACGGACTTAGCGCTTCGAGAGAGCAGCTCGACTCGGCCCGCTATCTCGCATTCGGCCAGAGAGTCGTCGACACACTCAGGTACTTAACCGAGGGCCGAAACTACAAGTCCGCGATCAGCACTACTCTACTCGTCGACAGACCAGCTTTCAACACCGCTTCGCTGTTCGGCGCGGGCTCCGGATTAGTCGCCAACGCCCCCAATGCCAACGTTACCTGGGCTCTCACCCCTGGAGTAACCATGTCCGAGGTAACCGGAGTCGTCGAGACCACGAACCAAGAGACAGCCATCGACAAAATTGTCAAAACGGTCTTGGCAGCGGGCGCCGTCGCCGCCGCCGTCGGAGATCGGGCGCAAGAGCGCGTCATGAATCTCATCGACCTGAACATCGAGCCGATTAACCCGAGCGCGTTTATGCGAGACATTCCACTCGCCAATCTGTACAACTACGAGCTGGCGTTCGAAAGGATGGCGACCGCCTTGTACGGCGAAAACTCCCTGGCGTACACGGACCCGTCAGATCCCGACTATCGGCTCGACAAGGACCACCTTGGACGAATTGTCAATGTCCGCCAAATGTTCCTCGCACTCCTCTGCGACCCTTATCTCGAGCTTGATGGGGGGGCGGCCGCGGCTCAACAGGCGTATGAGGAGGCAACCGTAGCCCACGTAGCCCCCCCCGCCGCGCCGGTAAACTTGGACCAGTCGAGCTATCAGGCCGTCCAACGTTACGGATCGAACGTGTATGATCTCGGGGCCGATGGCCTGATGCACCGCATCTTCCGAGGCGACAACGACCTCGGGCTGGGCCGCCCCAAGTTTCTTTCCGACCAACTCTTTAACAAAGCCCTTCTCGGCAATCTGTACCCGACGCCCGAAGACCGGGACATCGGGGGTCCAGGGGTCGGCGCGGGCATCTCTCGCGGCCGAGCGGGAGTGAATGACCCATGGAGAGCCATCCGAAACGCGGCCCAAAAGGTCAGAGAGTCCATTATAATGGTCATGAACATTTGCGAGCAAATGTTCATTCTCGCAGTGGATGCGGCGTTAACGGCGAACTATCCAGGCGTGCACGCCCCGGGGACGGTTGTGACCTACAGGGCAGCCTTAGATGCGTACGTTGCGGTTATCGGTAATAGCTCGTCCATTCAGGTGGCCGCGGTATTTGACGTGATCCGGCCCCCGAGCCAACAAAGTCGCCAGATGTTGTCTGCAACCATACGAGGACTCTCGGAGTCATATATAACCCTAAATAACAATCTACACGACCTGTTGCGCAACCAAGGCGCCCTCACCCGCGAGTCTTTGGATGTGCTCAGAGAGTACGCTAACGCAATTACTGAAATTACCAACCGTACGACCCCAGTGGGGGGGGTATTAGCGGCGCCTGATCTCGGCGCAAATCCGAACAATAACTGGACACCGGCGGAAGTTTACAACATCAGTTACCAACATCTCCTCGCAACCCCGATGACCGATATCAGAACGGTTCGCCCAGGGACGGCCTTACTCGGCATTCTCGCATACTTTCTCCAAATAAACGTAGGTGACGGGAGGGCGAATAACAATATTCGGGGGACCCTTAGTTGGTTCGACAGGCAACTCTCGCTACTCGCGCGTATGTCGCCCGAGGGGCTCGGTGGCCTAGCCGACCCATCTTGGGCCCCCACCGAATGGTTGCACGTGCGTGCATCCCGATCACTCACCTACGTGGGCCCAACGGAGCAGTCGGCGTCCCTCGTGAAGAAGGTCAATTTGTTTCCGGTGGAGGCCGTATGCCTCGAGCAAGCGGGCCGGGCCAGGTTTGACACGAGGTTCGTTCGGAACCTCGTGTTTGTAACCAGCGCGCTCCGACTAGTCAGGCTGAAGCTGAACCGCGAGCTCGCGCACAGCCGCAAGGTCGTCGTGGCTTCCCATTTAAGCGTGGCCCCGGGCGTGACGGAGTTTGGCGTCGACCCTTTCAACCCGAACGAAACTTACGCCTCGAGGCTCCCCGGGCAGCATGGTTACCCGCGCTTCGACGACGCCGAAGAGTTTGCGACGCTGTAGGCGAGCGGCCCGCCATGCGTAATTGAACGCCCTGGTGACTCTATTACCGACATGGACGCCTATCGGCCAGAGGCGACCCCCCCGGCTGTGGGGCTCGTAAACACGGGCGCCACATGCTACTTTAACGCTCTGCTCCAGTCACTCGCGAGCTGCACGGCCCTGACCCGGGCCGCGGGCGCCCACACGGCCCTCCTCTCCGGAACACGGACGGGCAGAGCCCTTTTGGACTACTTCGCCGCTCTCGGCCTACTCGCGCGCCCGGGCGGAGACCCGACGACGGCCTCCGGCAGGGTATTGGCCGCCTTGGTTGCCGACCTAGCCGAGCGGCGTCCGGGGGTGACGTTCGGGGCTGGGCAGGAGAGCGCTTCAGAAGCGCTCGTCCACATCCTCGACATGCTCGAGCCCCCAGCCCTCGCGGCGACGTCCCCCATCGCTGACCTCTTCCTGCACCGGTCGTCTTGCGCCGTCCACTGCCGCTCATGCCGGCGGGCCTCGGTTATGCGGGACCACGCGGTGCACCTGAGTCTATTCCACTTCGACCGCATCGAGCCTCCCCGGACCCCCTTCGATTTCGCGCGGGCACTAAGCCGGCAGATCTCGGAGGTCGACGACTACCGGTGCGAGCACTGCGATCAGCGCGGCAGCGCGCTGCGGGTGTACGCGCTGGCGATGGTTCCGGAGGTCTTGTACTGCATCTTCAACCTCTACGACGGGTACGGGGGTTCACGGCAGGCCCGCTGGTTCCCGGTCAGGTTCACCATGCCGGGAAAAAAGCCGGGCGAGCTGCTGCAGTACCGCCTCGTTAGCCAAATCGAGCACTCGGGGTCACTGTCTGGGGGGCACTACTGGGCCCGGTGTTTGCGCCAGGGCGCGGTTCACACCCTGAACGACCTGAGTGTGTCGCCCTCGAGCTTCGGCCCCTCGGGCTTGACGTACATTATCGTCTACCACTACGAGCTCACTCGGGAGGGCGGCCTCGCGGAGTGGGAGGCACTGGTGCGGGTAAAGTCAGCGCGGCCAAGGGGCGCCCCGCCTGCTTGAGGCCCGCCGGCCGCTTTTTAGGGCCAAAAAAAGCCTCGCGCGGGCGAGGCGCGCTGCTAGCAGCGCGCGGTAAAACCGTTCAGCCCCGGAAGTTGAACCGGGGATTGTGCACGAAGGTGCTCGCGTCGCGCTCGGTGAGCTGGAGCGGGTTGTACTGGACGACGGACTGGGGCCGGCGGAGCCCAATGAAGTCCGTGGAGGCCTCCATGGCCTCCTCCATGTCATCGACCATCATTGCCGTGCCCGACCAGGGCTGCATTTCCTCGACCCAGCGGCGGTGGTTTTCGCGGGTCCGGGGGTCGACAACCAAGTCGGTAATAAAGGAGTCGTAGTCGAGGGCCGGCTGGGCGGTGTGGTACTGCATGGCGTCGGACTGGGGATCATGGGCCAGCTCGGTGTTAAAGCTCCCGGTGCGGTCGGCCGAGACGGCGTTGTACCAGGCCTCGCGCTCGGCCTGGGCTAGTTCCTCCGGCCGGATGCTCGCCCCCGTCCGGTGGTAGCGGTCGAGGCCGTGGGGCTGGCGCCAGAAGGGGGGCTGGTTAAAGCCGGGAGGGGCGCTGCCGCGGAGCTCGTCGAGCTGGTTGTTCAAGACGGTGTAGGGGTTGTACTTCCCCCCGCGGTAGACGGGGAGGCCGCTCGTGGGGTCGGGGGGGGCCGAGGACATCTCCGCGCTCTTGAAGGGCTCGGAGCAGGAGCGCCGCCAGACCCCGCCCTGGGAGGCGACGATGATGACGAGGACCACGAGAAGGGCGAATAGGAGGGCGTTCTCCGAGTGCATGTTCGCGCGGGCCGCAGGTCGCTCTCGTGCGAGACGTATACCGGGGCGGGACAGAAAGTCGTCGTGCGAATACACCGAAAGCCGCCCTCGAAGGAGGCCCGCGACGCGATCGGGCCCGGGCCGGCGCCGCGGCCGGTGTCGTGCGCGCGTCTTTTGCCGCGGGCGGCTCGTCCCTCAGGGAGTCCCGCCGGGGGCGGGGCCAGAGCCCCGCGGCCCGGAGCGGGCAAAAATAATGCGGGCTCGCGCCGGCGCGCCGCGGGTACTCACGCCAATCCCAGAGGGGGGAGCCTGGCGGCTGCGAGCGCCGTTACCCGGCGGGCCTCGTCCCGCGGGACGGTCGGGGGCGTCCCCGTCCGCCTGTCCCGAAGCCGGCGCAGGTAGCCCGAGTACATCGCCACCAACCGGCGGACGAGCTGCACCCCGACGGCCTCGTACCACCGCAGGCGCGCCTCCTCCAGGGTCGCGCGGTCCGCCTCAGTAACCCCGCGGAGGGCCCCGGGCGCCGCTTCAGGGCCCTCCGGCTCGGGGCGGGCCGGGCGCGTGCCCAGCTCCTCCGGGCGGCTTTCGTGCTCGGCCTGCCGGCGCGTGTCCACGAGGCGGACGAGGTCGGCCTCAAACCGGGCCGCGATGCGAGTCAGGCCCGGGGCTAGCTCCGCGAAGGCCCCCCGGAGCTCCACCTCCTTGCGGTCAAGGGCGTGGAACCACGCGCTCTGCGCCCCCTCCTGGGGCCGAGTGGCCCGGCCGCGACCCCGGCCCGCAGGGCGGTGACCCCGCGGGTCGGCGCCGAACAGATTCGCGCTCCCTTCGCCCGAAAGGTCGCGACCGTCGGCGCCGATGCCCTGGGCGGCCGCCAGACCGCTGCACCACGCCGGGCCGTCCTCCTCCGCCACCACGCCGGCCAGGTCCCCGGCCGCCGACCAGAGCGACTCGACGACCGCCGAGACCCGGTCTCGCTGGATTTGCCCGGGCGCGGCCGGGCCCGTCTCGAGGATGCGGTCGTACGAGGTCCACGGGCCCCACAACAGCTCGGCCCCCCCGGGGCCCACCCGGCTGACCAGGGCGTCGCTGGCGGACGCCGCAGCGGCGGCGTAGGCCTGGCGGTAGGCTACCCCCTGCCGGCGCAGGGTGAGCGGGTCAGTCCCGCTGAGCGACTTGATGAGGGCCTCGATCCACTTCTTCGCCGCCTTTTGGGAGGCTTTGTCCGCTGCGGCGGCCTGGATTTCGGTCAGTTCGCCGTTCGGGCCCCGGAGCCTCGCCGGCGGGAGGGGGGGCTGGAAAGCAGCGTCGCCGTTGACGAACCGGGCGCATAGCCCGGCGACGTTCTTGATCAGGTAGTAGGTGATGTCAATCTCGAGCCCGAGGGCTTTCGCCGTCCGCGCGAACTCCATGCGGTCGCCCTTTTTCAGGTCGGCCCGGCAGCCCCGGAGAGTGAACAGGTCGCGCGGCTTGACGATGACGTAACTGAACCGGTCCCCCGGGGCCGGGAGAGCGTACAGTTCCGGGCGAGCGCCCTCTTCCCCGGCCTCGCGGTGGGCCCGCTCGACCTCGAGCACCGCCGACATGCGCTCGATGAACCGCTTGACCGACTTGTTGTCCTTGTCCGGGCGCCACGCGTCCGTCTTGACGAAGTCCTCGAACCTCCACTGCGCCGAGTTCGTGATGGCCTCCCGGAGGGCGTCCTCCACGATCCGCCGCATCGTGCGGCGGTTCCCGAGAGAGACCCCGGCCCACATGATGCGCTCGCCGATCGCGCGGGTCATCCCGGCCTGCCCGACCTTAATGACGTCGACGCCCTTGATGAAGAGCTTTTTCGGGCGAAAGTTGACCTCGTTGAGGTGGGGGATGCCGAAGTACTTCTTTTTGCCGGTGAAGACGACCGGATAGAGCACCTCCTCGTAGGCCATCTTGAGGTAACCCGTCCCGTTGTCCTCGCGCAGGTAGCCGTTCACGCGGTCCCGGAGGTTGTTCAGGGCCCGCATGGTGATTCGGACGGAGGCCGACCACCACCCTTCCCGGTCGAGCTCCCCCAGGGCGAAGGCCTCGTCGCACTCGGCGAAGAGGTGGTTCGGGGGGACGATGTAGAGGGAGTCGGTGTTGTGGACGACGAGGTCGCCCGGCCCCGCGTGGAAGTGGTGGTTTTCCGTCTCGAGGTCGTAGACGTAGTACGGCCGGCCGGGGGCATCGAGCTCGTCCACCCAGGCCACGGCGGACAGCGAGCGCCGGTCGGGCCCGGACAGGGCCCCAGCCGAGGAGGCCGTCACGAGCGAGAGGCCCCTCGGGCCAGGAAGCCCGGGGGAGGCCGGGGGCACGCCCAGCCCGCCCTTGCCGCCGATCGCGCAGTGCCGGCCCAGTCGGCGCGCCACGAGCCACAGTCCCTGGCTCAGCTCCTTGCCCGCGAAATGCACCGCGGCCGCCCCGGCGCCGTCCTGGAGCCCGCGCCAATAGGCCTCGACCCGATCGAGAGCTGCCACGAGTATCGGGCCGGGGACGCGGCGCTCGCCCGCCGCGTTGTAGTGTTGCTGGCGGAGGGCCGCCGAGGTCGGGCCCGCTCCGTACCCTCTCGGGGTGAGGGCCGACAGCCCGCCGGGCCCCGACTCGAGGATGCCCTGGAGGCGGGCGGCCGCGGCATACCGCATCAGGAGGCCCCGGTCGGTATGCTGGAGGGACCATCGGGGCCCTCTCCCGCCCATGGCGACCTGCCCGCACGCGGTGAAGACCCCCCACGCCCACGCTTCCTCCACAGTGGGCGCCTCGCTCCGCGGGCTCGCGGCTAACTCGCCGAGCAGGCCGGCGTCGTCGGCGACGCAGAGCTCGCTGCCCACCCGAAGCTGGGCCGGCGTCACCTTACCGCCGTCGGGAGTGAGGAGGCTGTGGTCCCGGGTGCAATCGACTGTCCCGGCGCGAGTGACGACCCGGACGAGAGGCCGGGTCGTCTCGTGGCGGATGACTCGGGTCACCCGGGTGAACCCGGCGTCGCTCCACACCCCCAACTCAGCAGGGATGAACGCCTCTTTGTCCCCGAGGTAGGGCGCCCAGTCGCTGGGCGGCGGGCGCCCGGCGACGATCGCCCGGAGCTCCGCGGCGTGTTGCCCGGGCTCGCGGAGGTGGAGCTCGTCGATCCGGGCGACAGAGATGGGGCCACCGGGCCCCCCTCGGCGGACGATCAGCGGGGTGTCCCCCGCGACGCTGTCCCCGTACTTCACGAGGAAGCCCTGGCCCCTCACGAACTCGGCGACGTGCTTGATGTTGTACTGGCCGGCGAGAGTGACCCCGATCGCCAGCGCCAGGAGGTAGAAGGGGGAAAGGGAGTTGCCGGTCTCCCCGTAGAAGCTGTTCATGTAGACCTTGAGGGCGTTTTGCCGGGAGTTCGAGCACACCCACTCGAAGCAGACGCGCTCGTACTCCGCGGTGAGGGCGGCCACGATCGCGGCGTCGGCCGGCTCGCTGTCCTCGGCGAGGCCCCCGGCGAGGTACTTCTTGATCGAGGCCGCCTGCCCGATCGCGACCTTGTTTCTCCGGCGCAGGTCCGCGATTTCCTCGGCCAGGGTCGACCCGGGAGAGACGCGGGGCGGGGGGGCCCCCGGCGCCAGCGCGGCGGAGGTGGCGGCCTCCTCGGCCTCGGCGTCCGCGAGCTGCCTCCGGAGGGCCTCGGCTGCGCCTATTTTGTCCTTCTCTGCCCGGCCGTACACCAGGTCGATAAGTTCCTTGGTGTCCGTGAGCCGGCCGAGGACCGCCTTTTCCGCGGCCCGGCGAGCGAAGAGATCGATGAGCACCCGGGGGTACAGGCCGATCCGGGCAGGGTCGTTGTCGTGCCGCACGAACCAGGCGCGTACCTCGCGGTCCTTAAACTGGCCGGTGACGAGATGCAGGGAGACGCCCCGGGCCCGCAGCGCGGCGGCCACCTCCGGGTCGAACACGACCTTTTCTGGGGAAAGGTTGTAAGCCATGATGAGGCTCGGATAAAGCGAGGAGAAGTCCAGCCCGGTGACCGGGCGGCTCCTGGCGAATGCCGCCACCGTCGCCCAGAAGGCACCCTTGGCTTGCTCAACCTCGGCAGGCACGTCGGGGCCCAAGGCGGCCGACATTTCCCGCTCGGGCGGGGCGGGTGTGCCCGGCGCGACACGCGCCTCCCAATGGCGGCGGATCGCGCCGCGCCAGTTCGCCGCGGCCTCCTCGACCGCGGCGAGGCATATCGGATCGGGGACGAGCCCCTTCTCTGGAGGGAAGACGTGAGCCCCGACATACCCCGACTCCCCGCCCTCTCTCGTCTGCATGCTAACGAGGATGCCGCTCTGGTAGGCCGTCCCCGCCAGGAGGTTGCCGACCTTGAGGCCGGTCGCGTAGTAGTGGCTGTCGGCCATCGACAGCCGGGCGATCGCGCTCACGGCTCGGTAGTCCGCGATCACGATCCGCTGGGTCAACAGGCGCTGGCAGCTCATGGCGTCGGTGTCGCAGTAGTGGGCCGCCTGCCGGAGGCACTCGGCCGCCGCGGCGATCCCGCCGGCGTCCCCCTCCCCGGCCGCCGCGAGCGCCCGGCGGTACGCCCACCAGAGCCGGGAGTGCGGGAGGTCGACCTTCGCCGGGAGCTTGCACAGGCCCAGGTAGAAGCGGAGGGACCCGGCCATCGGGTTGTCGGACTTGGTGTAGAGCTTCTTGAAGCAGACCCGGGTGTCGATCGGGACGCAGCCCGGCCACCGGAGGTAGCTGCTGAAGATGACCGCCTCGGCGCTCAGCTTGATTTTCTGGTTCTTGCGGTAGTTCCACTTCAGGGTCGCCTCGTCGGTCTGGTTCCGCCGGGGGGCCGCGCTCACCGTGTTCCAGAACCAGGCGAGGAGCCCCAGGAGGCTGGCCTTTTCCACGATGAAGGGCCAGTCGTAGTCGCTGTCGTTGAAGCCCGTCATGATGTCGGGGCGGAGGGCCCGCAGCGCCAGGGCCAGGGCCCGGATTAGGTCGGCGGGCGAGGCGCAGATGACCGTCAGCCACCGGGGGTCGGGGGCCGTCTCCGCGGCCACGAGGCAGATCCGGGCGAGGGGCTCGGGGTCGTCGACCCAGTGGGCCGTCAGGCAGCACATGAAGGCCTCGTCCCCCTCGACGCCCCCGCGAGGGAGGTCGGTGCTCCCGGGCCGCGGGACGGTCTCCAAGTCCCAAGTGACGACGAGGGTCCGGCTGCGGGCGAGGAGGGGGGTCTTCGTGCGGGTCGCCAGGGCCGCCTCCCGCTTCTCGCGGGGCGCGCTCTCGTCGACCAGCGGCCGGTAGCTGGCGACCGGGACCCGGAAGATGTAGGTGCTGAGGGGGGACCGGGCCGTCGGCCCCGGGGTGTACTCGTAGTCGCCGAGCAGCGACCAGTCGCTGAGGGTCAGCCCCCGCTCGCGGGCGACCTTGCGGAAGTAGTTGCTCTGGTCGTCGGAGGCCGTCGAGAAGCCCGCCTTGCGGACGGCCTCCATCGCCTTTTTCCGGACGGGCAGGGTCCCGAGGTGGACCCGCGACCACAGGGCGGGGGCCTCGCGGTACCCCTGCAGGGGGGTGCCCGTGACGGCCTCGTACCGGGCGCCGACGGCGTCCCCCTCGACCGCGAGGACCCCCTCGACCACGGCCCGGAGCTCCGCGGCCTTTAAGTCCGAATCAGGGCCCGCCCCGCCGTCGCTCAGGAAGACGTCGAAGGACGGCTCGATGCCGGTGAGGGTCACCTCCGCCTTCGAGCCGTCGAGCGTGTGGCCGTACAGGCGGAGGGCGTACACCGCGCGGCCCCGCGAGTAGTCCGTCGCGTCCTCCACGTCCACCGGCATGAAGAGCACCGGCCGGCCGTTGGCGGCGTGCTGCCGGACCGCGGCCATCGTCGGCCCGCCGGCCCGGACGAGGTCCTCCCGGGACGGCACCGCGAGGTAGTCGGAGCCGTCGTACCGGATTACCCGCCCGCCGGCCTTTCCCGAGCCGAGCTCGGGGTCGGGAGCGTAATCGTCGTCCGCGGTGTACCCGGCCCATGCGGCCAACTCCCACGATTCGGTCGAATCTGCTAAACGCGCGGCCATGAGCGATTCCCCGGGAAAACAGTTATATTCGGCTCCAATCCCGTTCAATTCTTCCGCTCGCCGGCGGCAGCAAAAGAGACGCCGTGGCTCACCGAATCCCCGAATTGTAGTGTCGTGGTCCCTGCACGCCGTCTCCTTGAACTTCTTCGAGGGGTCTCCGAACATCGTGTGGTACCTCCGGATAACCTCGGCTGCGGCCTCGGCGAAGTGGTCGCCAGAGACGGCGACGTGCGCTGCGAAGTCCGCGGTCTCCAGCATCGCGCCGACGGCGACGAGCACGCCTACGTCGGCGCCGTCGCTCCGGGCGAAAGGGACGATGACCGCGCGCGCCCGGCCATCTTCGAGGAACTCGGCGACTTTTCGGCCGAGCGGGTGGCCCTCCGAGTGGGAGGCATCGCCGGTGGATCGGACCCGCCCGACGAGCTCGCCCGCCGCTGGCCGATTTTCGGCATCAATGACGACTGCGGCCTTGCCAAATCGAGACAACTCGCCGGCTCGGCGCGGCCCTTCTCCTGCGATTGAGGCCGCTGCC